>ENA-UOTZ01000680-UOTZ01000680.1-compost-metagenome-genome-assembly--contig:-NODE-680-length-27956-cov-19.404139_pt1 | contig 27956 bp, 18 predicted proteins | sample MGYA00238144_ERZ746983 | MGnify/ENA primary metagenome ERZ746983 (study PRJEB28759, sample SAMN06268863) | compost metagenome | isolation source: single cell | place: USA: California, Emeryville, Joint... | reverse complement strand
AATTTCTCTCTAATTTCTGAAAATAATTTAACTTTACTTTAAGTAAATTTAAAGGCAGCTGACTATTGTAAACATCTCAGAAGACTTAGCCATTATATCAATAACCTCCGATCAGCCAAAGCAAATAGCAATCAGACATGAGTCTCAATTTCCAAATCAAGTATGTATACGCAAATATTCTGGAAGACAATGAAGCTTTCAAAGATTACAACATTCATCAAATTAGTGATCAGATATTACAAGAACACATTGCGAAAAGAGACTTTACTGCAGGAATCATTTTAGACAAGAAGTTGCTGATCGATGCTCTTCAGAATGATGGTGCTTACTTTTACTATGATTCAATGCGATACTTTGATCATCAAAAAAGAGCATTTTTTCAGCTTACGAACTCCTTCGCACTTGATATCTCCAACGGAACTACTAAAGAACTGGTGCTCTGGATAAAAGGCGTCAATAAACATAATAAAAAGCGATTGCAAAACATCAATAAGAGGCTCCGAACAATAGAAAAAGCAGTAGAGTGTCTCAATAGGAATGTTGCAACCCAAGTCACTGCGACATCGACACTGAAAGAAGCAAGTCCAGACACCATCGAGCGAGTCAAGACAGAAGACCCAGTTCCACTTAGTAGGCAGGGTTCTTCCTTCCGCAGAAATGGAAACTCTTAGGACAGTCTGATTTAGAATTATGCTCTCCTCGTTCAGTAGGACGATTTTTAGAAAATCAAAAGATTGATATAGCAATTATGTATGCCGAGCCATTAGTAAAGCGTGACGATGGTCAGATAATCTCACAACCAGATGCAGTCGACTATGAAGAAGAAAGCAGTAAAATATACGAAGTATTAGATTCCAAGCGCATGAGAATAGATCTCATAATTGAAATTGCCTCTCGAGACAATTTGGTGAGTGTTCTTAATAAGAGTCCTAAAATTTTGCATATAATGTGTCATGGAGAATATGATAGAGCCAGACAGCAATTTTATTTATGCTTCGAAAATAATGAGGGTGAATTGGATCCTCTCTATGCAGATGATCTTCGTGCAATCCTCCAAAGGTTGAAACAAGATATCAAACTTGTTTTTGTAAATGCATGCCACTCTGAAGCGGTGGCTCGAGTGTTTGCAGATGCAGGTGTCCCTTGCGTAATTGCTGTCCAGAGTCAGCTTCAAATAGCCGATATCGTGGCTCGAAACTTTGCACAACAATTTTATAACTATCTGTTCGACGGCTGTCCCATTGGACAGGCATTTCAATCCTCAAGACTGGCGATAAAAAACCCAAATTCTCTTTCTTGCTGCTGTGCCCATGCTCACAAACCAAACTGCAAATGGCACCGGAAGGCTCAAGTTGAGGGCTATTATAAAGCACATTTATATCATGACCCAAGCTGCACCTCGTGCCCTAACAAAACGGAACACGTGCATCTTATGACTTGCACCTGGGCACAAACGTTTGTTAATAATTACGCTGCCCTTGAAGAAGATGATTTTGAGAAATGGTATGATTATGCTAATGAGGAAACGCATACTTGCTGTTGCTCTCCAGAACTTCCACATGATGAAACTATGAAATTCCTTAAAATTCCAGAGCAATCTCCTCAACTCGATGGCATCAAACTATTCAAAGACCGAGAAGAAGGAAAGCTGGTGAATCACAAGCCTTTCAGCATTATTGATCAGGTCTTTCCAGTGAAAAGGCTAGTTGGAAGAAATCGAGCGATGTATGATTTATTTAGTGTTGTGAAGTCTAAACAAAGAATAATTGAACTTCAAGGACCAGAGGGTGTCGGAAAATCATCTTTGGTCAAGCAATTCGCCAATTATCTCTACGCTAGAGACTATTTCAGATTTAAAATAGCAATCATCCAAATGGAAAAAATAGATTCTGTCTCATTTTTCCTTCCCGAACTCTACAAAGAGATTGACTTCGCGTTTGATTTCAAGTCATTTTGTCAAGCTCTCAAACATAAAGATGCATTATTCATCCTTGAGAAGTGTGATTCGATCCTTGCGAAAAATAAACGAGACTTTGTTGAGATCCTCAAAGATATCGGGGATAAAACAAAGAACGTCAAATTTATTTTGATAACTGACAAGAAACAAGACCTCAACATAGGCGAAGCTATCATTACCCTTGACAATTTATCCAGAGTGGATGCTGCTAAATTGCTCTTAATTTCGACAGCTCCTGAAAATCTGCCTTTAACCTACAGAAATATAGAAGAATTGAAAGAATCTAAATTATTTACTGCATTTAATTCTCTCTCACCTCAAACAATCTGGTGGCTTTCTCAAAAGTTAAACCAAAAGGAAGATTTCTGCCGCATTGAAAAGGAGCTAGTCGATAAATTAACTCTAGATCGAAACCGAGCAAACGAGATCGAATTCGCCATCGCGAACGTATTAGAGTAACGCTTTGAAATCATAAGGTTTGAGAATTTTAATATGACTTTTTTGACTTAGGTCGATCAAGCGCGATAACGAAGAAGCCTTCAGCCTGTTGATAATGATTTGTTTGTTTCCTTCGGGGCTCTTCTTTGATGATCTTGTTCAACTTTCGAAGTTAAATTTCATCCACGCCGAGTGGAATATTTTACTTCAAAAGATCTTGAACACAAAAGATACCAACAAGCTAGCGAAACCTCCAACTCCAGAAATCAAAGCTCGAACTCATCACGCTCTCGAGAGGAAATTAACACCAAATCCTACGAGGACAATCTCAACGGTAATGTTCGAAGAGAGAAAATCAACTTTAGATATCAGCCGAACGGATGACTTCGAAAATGAAAAGATCAAGGCTGGAAATTATTATTGGATCACGATACACAAGGATTCAATCGGGAAAGGGTTATTTTTCCAGCCTTCTCAAAGTGTCTGCCATTACATCAGACGTTCCTTGAAGACTTCAGTTTACAAGCCATTTCTTCAAAAATTTGAATATCTCACAGTTTTGTCGCTCTCCTTGATCATTGGAACAAGGAACAATTATTACTATAATGAGCGGTTGGTAGAAAATTCACTGATAGCTGAGCATGGAGTTTGGAAGATTCGAGAAGATAATTATATATATCAGAAATATTTAGAATCCTCCCGTGAGCTCACCTACCTTGAAACGCTAGAGAAACATTCATTTAAAGAACTCAAAAGTATTTTCTGGTCTCATGACTCAAATTTCTTGAGTCTTCTCGAAGTTGACATCATCAATGATATCATCAAAAGCAGCAGTAACCCAACTCTATCACATAGATTTCATTTCTAATAATAATTCTTAGCTGAATACAAAGAAAAGATTCTTGATCTTGTCGAAATATTATGGCTTGCAGTCCCTACGTGCTATAAGATATTTTCATCGAGGATGTCTTCCGCGATCACACTAGGGTCTATGATTATTGGAAAATTACATGAAATCAAGACAAAAGATCAAAGGCTGGCTCAGTTAAAAATTAAATTGCACTTATTTTTGAGTGCATTATATATCTATCATGATAAAGAAGCACAACTTACTTTCAATGCGATTAATGCAGAAAATGAAGCAATCGAAAAAAACTTGATGGATGTGCCAGAAGAGAGTACTCGAAACGGTTTCATGTTCAGCGCTGCTTACACAAAAACATTTTTCTTCTACAAGATGAAGAAAGGCAGATATCCCCAAGGAGATCGGTTCGTGAGCAAAGGAAGAGAAGAACGCTTTCACAACGTAGCAAAAACGTTGAAAGATGTGTGCGAGCCGATTTTGAAGAAGCTAGATCACAATTTTGATGTAGAAAGAGCTCAAGTCGTTATATTGGCTTGTAAGACAATCATTAGTGCCAAACGAGGCAAAATAGAGCCCAAATTCAAAGAAAAACTCAAGCACTGTATTGCCTGCCTCTCGAAGAGCGATTGTAAGAGACTCGAAATGCAAGCAAATTATCTATTTGCAAAGATCCAGCTTCAGTACTATTTAAATCTTTTGCTTCACATTCCTGACGATAAAATTAAAAAAAAAAAGACTCTATCGCGAGCGAGAAAAAAATTTTCCATCCACTGCGGTTATGAAGGAAATTCAAGAGTTGAATGAAATGAGAAGAACATATCTTAAAGAAAACGCGCTTTCGATCGTGAAACTCGTAAGTCCCTGCTTGAGAAAAGGAAATAACAGATTTGACTTCTAGGTGAATGATACCCATTACGAATCAAAAATCAAGAAACTGATCAATGAAATAAATACAGATATTCGCCAAAGTTTTTTCAACGTGATCCTACTCATGAAAGCTTCTCCAATTCCAGTCGAGAGGAGCTCACTCGAAAGCACAACTGCCATGTCATCAGCAGATCAAGCAGCCAGTATAGGCATTAGAACTACCGTTCCTTCATTTTTCAGGACTGATCTTCTGCAATCCCTCTCTGAAGGGAAAAAAGCCTTCCATCTTAAATTTGAAGTGCTTAATCGCTCGAACTTGCTTGACATTACAAAGTTTGGGTGCCGAATTATGTTTATCCAGTCCGAAATGATTTCGCCGGATGGTGTAATTGTGGAGTCAGCTGACTGTAGACCTGAACTTATAAAATATTCAGAGTTCAGAGAAATGCTACCGAAATGTCAGCAAACTCAAAGCGCATATCAAAGCCTCAATAATTCCATTCAAATAGAACATCCTCAAAACATCAAGCCAACTTCGAATAATTTAGATAAGCCTGTTGATTTGTTGATAGTAGGAACGAAAAATGATTTGAATACCGCTATCTTTCTTTCAAAGGAGCTGAAGATACCACATGTTGTTGCATTTTCTTTTAAAAGAGATATTCCAGGGGGAAAAGAGGAAAATAACAAAAAGTTTCCCAGTGTGGATTCAAACCCATTTAGGAGGAAACTCTATGAAGATGAGTGTGTGGAGAAGTTCTGTGGGTACTTCTTTAATGAGTTGATTGACGGCTGTTCTGTGAAACAGGCTTTCGAAAACGCAAAACGAGAAATGATTGATTGCATTTCGTTCTCGTTCTTTGATTCAAAAGATGAACAGGTGACTGAAATTCTGGGAGAAGGTCCGATATTACTTCCTAAGTATGATGACCGAGGGAATGAGGTTCACCACGATGATTTCCTGTTTGGCGTCGATGACTATGTGCTTCAAGGAGGAAAAGTTGAAGATATTAGTAATGTACGCTTTCCAACGAACGTGCACAAGTCTCTCATTCCTTTTACTGGGAGAATAAAAGAAATGGATGAAACCATGAAAAAACTATTGAAGCCAAAGGATAATATATTATTACTAACAGGAGAGGCTGGAGTCGGTAAAACTAGATTCATTCTTGAAGTTGCATATCGCATGCTTGTGAGAAATTTCTTTGCGGACGGCATATTTTATTTCCCTCTGAGAAAACTGAAGAAAAAGAATATTTTTGAGATGATCAAAGAAACCATAAATTCGGAGGCTTTCGGATCGAAAATGGAATACAACTTGAAAAATCTCTTCCGTAATAAGAAAATGCTCCTCATATTTGACGACATCGACGTTTTCTTTGAAAATGATATCGAATTCCCTTCACTCGTCTTTTCTATTCTTCAAAAATCTCATATTGCAACGGTACTAATTCAGAGAGAAGCATCATCAAAGGCCATGGGTTCGGTAACGGCAATAGATAAAAAATTTTCGAAGACAAACATAGATATGGCTGATTTATATAAGAAAATCAATGAAGATCTTGTAAAAGAGAGACTTAAGCTGGAGAGACTAACCGATCTTGAAACAGCGCATCTATTCGTGTCGTTGCTTGAGCAGAATGTGAAGTTCGAACTGACGCCTACAGAAGCACTTGCACAGCCCTGGATTCGCTCAGCAAAAGGAAACCCATCACGACTCATCCGCTATTTAAATGATGGAAAAATCACCTGGAAAGGCCGTCAACTGCAATTAAACCCAGTTTATTCTGATTTCTTGAGTCGGAAATCAGGAGTTAGAGTCAGAACTAGTCAAGTTCCACACTGGTGTGGTTCAGAAGATGACCCGAGTGGAGGATTAATACTTACTTTTTCAAGGCATTGCTCTCAATGCCATTCAACAATGAAATCAACAAAAAGAAGTTCTGAGTCAGTCCAAATTAATAATATTGGCGCAATTCTGGGAGGCGTAACTATGCAAGTTCCATTCCCTCTCGAAGATAAAAATCAATTGGTTAATGGGCTAGAATACAAGTTTCACCAACCCCCAGTAATTAGCCCGGTAAATGTGAAAAGACCTGAAATAAGAACCAGAACTCAAGAGGCATTCGAAATGAATCGTCAGCTCGGGTCAAAGGCTCTACTCACCCAAGAACTGAGAGGACAGCAATCAAGTGGAAAAAAATCGAAGAAGCACAGACTCAAACGCAGATCAGAGAGAATGTATGAGTCAGATTCTTCAGATGAACAAGATAATGAAGAAGAAGAACGTAAAGAGAGAATTATTCGTTCTCGCAAGCAAATAAAACGAAGAAACCTTAGAGGTATTGAAGAAGGAGAGGTAGGAGGAGAAACTGGGGAATCCTATAATGATGGGAGTGAATTGGAGAGTATTATGATAGGAGGTGCTCAGACGGGAAATCCTTCTAATAGATTACCAAATCGGAGAGCAAGAAGAAAATCAAGCTCTCCTGAAAATAGAAATGGAGACACCTTAGAGAGCCTTGCGGAACATGAGTCTGGAGGTTTTTCAGTAAACGATGAAGAGACTCAGCACAGTGAGAGTTTTAGCAGTGATTCAGAGTCGAATGACGCTCCAATGACCGAAAAAACAGAAAGAATGTTGTTTTCTACTCCTCTTCTGAGACCAGTTAAAATTGCAGATGTCAGAAATTCGCCAAAAGTCAACATGGCTAGCTTTATGAGGCTGGAAGAACTAGCAGCTATCCAGCAAATGAAGTCACCCAAGCACATCAAGGCCGTTTCCATGATACCTACTTTGCCTAATGGAACAATAATCAGCACAGTACCTGCAGGAACATCAGCCGTTTACGTGAGGACCTCAAACACTCGACTGACTCCTAAAATAACCCAACGCAAAACATTAGACTTACAGAGCCAATTGATCGGATTGGTTAGAACACCGCCATCTAAGCCGATAACTGCCAATATGTCTAGTCCAAATAATACCCAAACTCCTGCTACTAATGCGGTGTTTATGAATATTCAAGCACAAGCTGGCAAAAAAGTTCTAGCACAGCAACAGCAAAGCAGCAATCCGACGAAATCTCCAATTACCAAGCCTCTCCAAGCGCAAAATTTCCTTAATGTGTTTGCTTCTACGCCAAAACCATCAGCATTCAAGACCGACCGACAAGAGAAAACGACCGAAGAGACAAAGAAGAAACTTCGTAACATTGAGAAACCCGAAGAGCAGCACCAGACTGTCGCATCACCGCTGGCAGGACTAACTCTACGAAAGATTGATCGTAAATAGAGGTTCCTACTTTTTAGAATTTAAGACTTTGACACATTGTGAAAATAATAGTTCTTGCAAAATTGCTAAGACCATGAATCCTTTTCAAATCATTTGTATTTGTTATTGAGAATCAAGTAAAATTCATGATTTATTACCCATATACAATCAAGCTAACAAAAAACGCGACAACAACCTTTTTGATTTTTATTTTGTTTTAATAAGGCTGTGCCTTACATCTATCTAACATTATGGACTTACCCAGTCTTTCTGTATGATATACAGGGTGAACAAATTATACATCAGGCTGAGAAGAATAAAAATGTATTAATCTCCATCATTAAATGTGAGTAATAATTGTTGTGCACAGGAATCAAATTATTCCCAAGGCCTTTTTTTTATATTTAATTTAATAAACGTCCTTGGAGTATTGGGGCTTCTAAAGAGAATTTACTAAATATAGAAACAGTAAATCACATAAACAAATCTCGAAATTAAGCTTACACATGAACAGCGTATGCAACTCTTTTTAAAACGAAAGATCGAAAAACTCGAGTTGCTTCGAGAGGAACTTCATTCAAAACGTTTAACTGAAGAAATGAAAGAAGCAACCTTTCAACCTTTACTAATGGCCACACAAAAAAACAAAGAATATCGAGATACTCTCGCATCAAAGAGCCTTATGACAATTCAAAAGAAATTTAACTTGAGTCATCTGGATGGATCCAATCATAAGGCTCATAATTGTCAGGAAAAACGTGGTTTGGAACCACATTTAGTCGCACCAGCAATGTCAAAAACAACGCGCTTTCTAGGAGTAACAGTTGATTCTAAGCGTGAATTATTAAATATCAGATGCTAGGAAAAAATAATATGTTCGCCCTCACATGACGTTGCTGCAAGGATGGAAATCTATGAGAAAAATCGTCAAGAAAAGCTCATCAAGTCAGCCAGTCCCAAGAAGCCAAGAGTTAGACCGATGAGCTGGAAAAAATTTTCGTCTTCACAGTTGAAAGATTTTCTCAAGTTGTCTCCGCAAGCAGACGATGAGAAAGGATTTTGTTTTCCTCAAAATTCTAAACTAACATCTACAAGGCCAGCTCGAACTGATCGTGATTGTGATGATGGTAGTTTTAGTGATGAAAATGTTGCGCGTTTATTGAAAGAGCTAAGAAATTCTTAAGAATGTGTGAGATTTGACGACGATCAAAATTCATAAATCATCATCATCTGAGACTATTTTGGCCATAATACTGATCTGTGGGAGGAAGAAAAAAAGAACAGCTTTCTTCTCTGAACTGAGAACTTTTTTAATAATGCTACCAACAACTTCAAAAACGATTCGAAACATCAAAAAAATCCCTAAACTAGAAGAGTAATAAGGGGATAAGAATGCTCCTTCATAGAACATAACTAATTCAGTATCTATGAGTTTATTCCTAGGTACTGTGTGGAAACAACACTTTACCAAATTGCAGTTTTTCAAATAACAATTAGAAATCTTATAATTTTCAAATTCAAAATTTTTCAATATCTATAAATCTTATAACATTTGCTCCTTTTTTTTCGTGGTTTGGTGAGCCCAAAGTGCTCTCATCATCATAATTCCTGTAAATATACCTCTGTTTCCTTATCTGCTCAAAAATAAGATCTTTTTTTGACATTGGAAAATATTTGTTGTTTGTATACAAGGATGTCTCATCAAATAGAAGCATGATGAGAGCATTCCAACACATAACTGATATGACTTAGACGTTTTTTAATGCTTCGCTTCAAGACTCAACAAAGATGAGGAAACTATTGATTCTGGAAAGAGATTCGAAATACCTTCTGGAACCTCGAAATTCAGACAGTTTTTCTGAAAAAGATTTTCCATACGAAGAGATGCTTTCCCCACGTCAACAAATTTTGAATCGCATTCTGACTGATATTCTATTCCAAAAATTTTCTCTTACATAAAACCAATGATAAAAACATTAACAATTATAATTCCAATAATGAGGAGAGGCTTAGCTTGAAGAGGAGCCCTCCAAAAAGAGTGCCTCGGTTTCTCAAGTACATTTTGCAGCGTATTTTGAGTTAAATCTTATTCTACTGTTCAAGCTATTCTTTTATGCGTATGAAGAGAAGATTAATTTGGCGTTTGTGGTAGGACTTAGTCAGTTACAGATGTATTAATTTTGTGATACATAAGTTGTCTGCATCCAACATGATTAATAAAGATTTTTTTCATCTAGTTCTTCGGTTTAAAGAAATTAGCAAGCTTCTCAACACATTCATCAAACTCAGTTTTAATATTTGTGAGTACAAACAGGTCTTTTCTTTTTTGAGGCAGTTCATCAAACTTGATCAATTCTTTGCAATCTTGGTATAATTTATCTAATTTATCTTTCGCCATTGCAGCACTCTGCTCTTGTGTTCCCTCTCCTTCTTTTCCTTCTTTCGGCCAAAATTCGGAATTATTCTAATGAACGTAAAGCCAAAATAAAATGGTTATTTGCTACATTGATGATCACAAAACAAAAGACATCTCGGAGAGCGTATTCATTCATCACAAAATGCAGTTCTTTCCTGGCTTCTATAGCGACCATTGTTGGGCTCACTTTCTTCAGTCCATTTCCAGCCTCATCTGGTACTTCATTCTTAAACACCCTTTCATTTTGCTTTTGTTGCTCAACTGCTTTGAGACCTGCATCATCATAAAGACGTATCATAAATACGATCCCATGAATGTCAAGATTCTTATAAAATTTTTTCCACAGAGGCTTGTACTAGTGAGATCAAAAAAATAAAGAAGTCAGAGTGAGATTAGAGAGATCTGATTAAAGTGATTACAATGGTGCCACCAGCAAGGTCCCAAACACCGATTTTTATATCCACGTGTGTTAAAACTTCATAATTGAATCCGAGGCTTGGCTTTATCTCTGATTCATAGTTTCCTTAAACAATTGCTCTGTTAAAACTCATTATTGAAGCTGAAACTCTACCAGTCTTTAAGGAATTATGGTGCAAAAATCGTGTTTTTCCGTGACCTGAAAGTCCTAGCAATAGGACCTGATTCGGAGTCGAGTCACTATTTCCCATTTTTATTCAAGTTGTTTCTGTGCTGAATTATTTGCTATTACAATCAACTGTAGTTGTATCAAATAAAACTTTCAAATTGCAGCGTTTTTCAATTTACCATATCCCTATTTGACAGCATGCGCTGTTAACAATTGTGGAATAATCAAGACTGAAATATCAGATAAAATTTTTGATAGCAGAGGCAATATTCTGCTTTGAACTTGGTATTAGCTAACTTGAATAGTTATTATTACTTCCAATATGCAAAAAAAATATTGAAGTTAAAGGTCTGTTCATCAGTAACTAGAAAATTTGAATCTGATGAAGAGAAAGTTTCATAAGAAAATGCAAGTACTGTAATAAACTCAATGTATGCTAATGAGATGTGACTAATCACAATACAACATATATATATTTATGAATGGTTCGGATCTTATACATTTCGACAGAAAGGTATTCGGATTGATAGCGCCTGCGCGGTATTAAGTTCTTTCGGAGATACTCATCTCAAGCTAGGCACATAAATTTTCTTAAAAAGTGGAAATATGATTCTAAAAGGCTTATAATTGAAATGAGTCCAGTTGATTCACAAACGAAAATGACTATATCGCTTTAATACTGCACCAATGATGAAATAGAGTTTCAAACTCGACCTTTTTTTGTTATCGACTTTTTTCTTATTCTCTCTCTCATAAGCAACAGACTCCATACTTTGGTGGTTATGTATTTCTTTCACTCTTATTATATTAAGAGGCTCCCAAAGCCATTCATTCAATTAAACGCAATCTTGCTGTGATCAGTTTCGACCTTGCTCATCTAAGCTGGTAATCTCGATGTTAAGGCTTGGCCATTTCCTAGTCAAATAGATCCTTCAGTATTTAGCCACGAGTAGCAAATGAGCGTGGTCAATCCTTTAGTCATTGGAGGTGATTCAGCGATATTTCTTGAAGTGCTTGAGTTGAGTTTGACTATGTAGCATAAGTTTCATGTATTTGCTAAACAATTAGAATATTATCGTGATTCTCTATCTAAAGTAGTACGAAATTTCTCTTTACGAAGAAAAACAAAAACACTATTATTCTCTATTATTCTCTCTGAATTGCGGTTGTTTTGTTTCAGTTTCAGTGTTTCTTTTCAACAAAGGAAAAGAAGGTAAAATAAATGTGGATCGGCAAAACACACTCAAAAAGAACAGCGGACCAAATTTGCAGACCAGATGAAGATTTTATATAAGCTAAGTCCAACAAAAATCAACCATAGCGTGAAAAATTATGACCGGATATACACAATAAGTCTCTCTTCCGATCAGAAATCAACTGATCAAATTTTCACTCACCATTTCTTTAAGTAGTTTCCGAAAAATAGATAGATAATTAAATAAAACATTTACCTTGACAATAATTCCCAAATTACTAAAAATGATAAGTAAAACGGAGAAATTTAACACTATGAACACAACGAAAAGCAAGAGTGGTGCACCAATATCATCTCGACAGCAAAAACCGTACATCCTTTTTTCTGTTGATCAAATATTTAAGTTGTTTACCAGAAGCATAGAAAAGCCCGTGAAAAAAATAGCAATAAAGAAAGAAGAGGAGAAAAAGATGGATTTAAAGACTCCTGCTGCGACTCTTAACGTGGACTTTTATCAAAACAAAATTCAGCCATTTGGAGCAACGATAGATAAGTTCTTAGAATCTTGGTAAATCTATTTCCTGACGTATCTGTGATAAATGAAAAAAGGAAAGGAAATTATGATAAGTTGGAGGACCATCACAGCTACATTCAGTGGATCTTCCCGAATTCCACAAGATCGCGATTTAACCCTGATGCTGAGATTTTATCTCCTAAAGAAGCTAAAATCTTTATGGAAGACATAGAAATAGCAAATAGATTGGTTTGTGCCTACGAGTTAATGCTGGATTTCTATGGGATGAAACTGGACAGAAAAACTGGAAAAATTTCGAGATCTGAAAACTGGAATGATCGCTATATTCTTACGTTGATTGAAGCTCCACATAATCATTTGAGAATTACGAGAATAATGCACTGCCTTGTGGAGACAGGATTTTCTAGGTATTCCGAAAAATTAAGTGAATTTCTCTTGGCAGAAATCGCTGGCAATGACGAATATAAAAGCGTTAAAACAGGAATAAAGACAAAAGAAACTCTCAACACTTACAAACCTTTAGATTGTTTGGCAAAAAGTCCATGTAGAAAGTTTTGGGCAGAATTTTCTACAAATCAACGTGAGGTGGCAAATTCTAGAACTAAACTAGTTGCCAGGCTGAACGATGTTAAAGATACTATCAAAAAGGTTGAACAAAAAGAGTCCATCTTTTTCAAGGTGAATGGTTATTAAATTTGTGTAACTAGTGCTCGTTATTTTGTAACCATTGTTGAACCTGGTTAATCATACATAAATACTGTAACTTAAGAAAAATAAGTGTGTAGCAAACTTGCGTACAGATGCAATTGAGTGGTCTCTATAGATATTTTATCAACTCTCTCTTCAATCAACGAAATTTCCAGAAGATCAATTAAAATACTAACTTAAATGGTCGTAGTCGTTCATGGGTTTTGGTAGATTGCATCATTATGATCCGATTTTTAATTGTGCTTCCGATGAGGCATCCAATAATTTTTGTAAATGAATCTCTTTTGCTTTAATATCGCGAAGGAAAAGGCAAAAAAGAATTCTTTCAAGACAATGTATTTGAGACACACTTTAGGTCTATCTTCGGAAATTTTAAGTTTTTTGACTGGACGAAAGCACCTGATCTGTACCTTATTTCGTCTACTCGCATCTACCTATCTAAAGCTTGGACTACAAGATAGCCTTCAAGCGGAATCAATTTCATCATTAACAAAAACTTTTATTTGTTACCATGGTCAGCTGTGTATTGAGAATTTAGGTACTACACTGCTAGATTATTTCTAATATGAACATAACGCGAGAAAACAGGTGCTACCGGAACGACTCTTTGCTAATTTGAAAAGTAGAGTAAATAGCAATCCTGCATCAAATTAAAACTACCTTCTTTTTTCTTTGAAAAAAAAAAAGTGAGAGATTAGGGGCGCTTCCCCCTCGCCTGTATTCACAGAATATTATTCATTTAGTTTTCTGAGTTTTCTAATAACGCGATTAATGCAGATTACTTCATGCAACTGATTAAGATAACTCACAAAAGCTATCACATTTGATTAAGACGCCAACTCATACTTCAATGGCAAGTAGAATAAGTCTGTCTTGTTTCAGAAGCACTAATTCATTAGTATTATTGAGTTCCTCCAAGTCTCTTCAGCAAAAATTACATGTGAACTTTAAAGTAACTCCTATCAGTTTCTTCACACCTATTCGAATATTTTCGGCTTAGCAAATCGCACTATTTTAAATTACAAAATTCAATGACTTCATGTGATCTCTTAAATTCCGCATTTACCTCCAATAACTCGAGATGATATTTGAAAGTTTTGCTGCCTGTGATTGCAAAGCCAATCTACAGGTACATCTTCATTAACAGCTTACTAATGTGCAAGTGAAATAAATTTGAGACTTAAAAGGCTCATCAAGGAAGATTTATTCTTCTGACGATTTAAGAAATCCACCAAAATCGTTTAATTTCTGTTGCTGGCAGAAAAGGATTTCTGTTGGTGGAATAAAGCCAAACCGAGCTTGAGAGAAGAGTGAATACTGCCTTCATGAATAAATCCAACAGACGGTAATTCTAAAGTTGCAGGTATCCCATCTTTGAAAATGTACTGTATTTACATTTTTGTTGACGATTAATCTAATTGTTAGAGCTTTATTTAAATATCCGCTCGGTGAGTTTGCCAGATCAAATCCTCTGAATTATAATAATAAAAGAAATTTGAAGAATGGCAGAAAAGCAAGAAGCCGCACCATCAGAGAACCTCATTTGGCGGCCTGACATTGATAACAGATGGCGTCTCTACGGAAACACAGAAAAAGATCTTCCTCCCCGTCTAAGTGAAGAAGAAGTTCAAAAAATTGTCGAGAAGAAGAGAGAAAAAGAGGCTGCCAGCCCTTTCTATAGTTTAAAGGAGAAGAAAGAAACCAAGGGTTCTATGATATACACTGTTAAAGGGTATGGTATTATCCAAAACATTAAACCTGAAACGAACACGGTCTCAGTAAGAATCGGCGGTCTCACTGAAGACTTCTCTCGAGATGAAGTTTCCAACGAAATCCCAGTTGCATTGACATATTATACTAAAGGGACTCGAAGAGATGAGACAGCAATTTTCTCGATTCACTCGACCGCGAAAGAAATCCTTGAGAAGATTGAAGAAGGAGAAAACTTTGATGGATCAGGAGCCGCCTGTCAAGTATTCTGGAAAGGCAAAGAACTCCCAAAAACAAATGAAAATCTCGAGAAATTAGGGTTTACTCCTCTTTGCAAGCTTCTTATCACAACTTCTATGGGTAAGTTCGCGTGTGTTTCAAGATTTAACACGAAGTACTCCGGTTGGTATTTTGGAAGCAATTCGACTGACGGGATCACATTTTACACCAACAAAGACATTCGGGTTGCTGGATTCGGAATGTATCTTCCTGAGGGTGAACCACTTTCTGGCACAGTGAAATTTAGTGAGGGCGAAGATTGCTCAGGAGGTGAAATATTGACAGGAGAGGTCACTTTGAGCAAGGATATGGAAGAAGAGCCTGATTCGAAAATATGGAAATATAAGTTTGACAAACCAGTGCGATGCAGAGCAGGACAAAAATATACCTGTGTAGTGATGCTGAGAAACGGTAACACCTATTACGGAAGTGAAGGACAATTGACCGTTACTGGAGAAAAAGATGTGACTTTCACTTTCTCTAATGCAGTTGGTTCTACAAATGGTACTTCAACAAGCTCAGGCCAAGTTCCAACAATATACTATTATGCATAAGAAGGGAGTTGATAGGTAAATATTAAAGGTCAATTATGTGTAAAGCACTTGCATAAGTTCATCAGAGTCTTAGTTTGATTCCTCCCTTAGATAGTAGAAGATATAGGAAAAGCCTTTTAAAAAAAACAGATTTACTCTTTGCATAAGAAAAAACATACAAGAGTAATAATTAAAAACTATAAAACACTCTTAAGGCAAAGCAAAGAGAGACTCAAACTTTCTATTGGATAGATGAATAAAGTGATGCTCCATGTTCTGAAACAATCTCAATTTTGCTTTCAAAAGTTAATAGTTGAATGAGTTTCGACTTTTTAAAAATTTTTGGGGGGGGGGGACAGAGTAACTATTGATTCTGCTAAGTTTATTGTTCTGTTTCTAAATTTTACCACATAAAACTCTTAATCAATGAAATTTCCCTAGCGACCTTAAGATTGGCTATAAACAACCTTTCAGAGCGATAGTCCTTATAAAAGAAAGTGAGGATTGATTGACCCAAAAAAATATCTGCCAAGAAAGTATCGAAGAGGTTTTCTGTCAGATAGGAACCAGTTTGTTATTGTGCTATTAATCCTGCCAAAACCATTCGAAAGGATCGGTGGAAAAATTTTTTTTGAGAAGAACGTATGAACTCGAATTAAGTCTCATGAGCTGCTTGAATCTCTTTCATCTCTCACCAATTAAGATGCTTTGCCAAGTAATACTGAAAGTTTCTCATGTTCAAATGATATTAAAAGATTCTTGACTCATCCCGTTCTGCATTTTTTTTTTTTCAATTACCTTAATTCCCGCGATTATCATATCTCCCAAACAAAACAGGGTTGTCGAAAAGTATGATAATCGCTTCCCCGTCTTTCAGGCAGTCCAAAGTATGATAGTCACGAGAGCTTATGGTGTAAATTTTCTGCATCCATTCTAGAGCGAGCCGTGAGAATTAAATTAAAATTATTGAAGAGTCTGATTCGATACGTTAGTAGCAGTTTTATGGACTCTTCGCTTCATTCTTCTCGGAGTTTACATTGATAAACTAAATGTCAAAGCGCTTATGTAAAAAAGATCACGACAATTTTAGTTTAAAAAATGAACCTTTTGACTCAGCGGGAGGTTCGAAACAAGTAGAAATAAAATTATTGATTAAACGTTTCTCAGCTTCTGACAAGCCATTTTCGATATCAAAATCCATGAAAGGCGTTCAATCTGAAAACCTTGAAGAGGTGGGTCCTAATCGTTTCCATCTTCAAGCAATTGATTTGCTCTGCACAAGTAGGCATTGAAAATGAAGGGTTGGCTTAGCAAACTGGGCAATGGAATTGTGAAGACTTACAGCAAAAGGTATCGTAACTGCATAATCAAAGTTTAGTGACTCATTACGAAAAGATTTTTCTGTTTCTCCCAAGAAGGAAAACATTTACTATATTTTGAAAAGGAGGCAGTAAGTTGTTTGTATAAAATTTCATTAAAATGGCTTTGAATGCAGGATATCATAGATATCAACAAAATGAAAGGTAAAATTGGTCTTTCAGATGTTCGTCGTGCCGAAACCACAGATTATACAGAGTAATTAGAAGGGGAGGAGCCTTAAACAACTAAAATTTGTTCATTTAGATTTCGTTTGTTCGAAGACAAGAGGACGTGGGTATTAAAAGCCGCGAATACTACAGAGAGAGATAAATGGGTTGCTGCTATCGGCGTCGTAATAGAATGGATTAATTCTCATGAGGATCCTCGAACCGTTACTGCTTTGAAGGACAAACTTGCCTCTCAAAACGAACAGCTCGTTATGGAACGCATGAAGCTTGAAGATGAGTCAAAAACTGCAATCATGAAGCTAGCTTTTGAAAAAGAACTTGTTGAATTTTTGAAAAAGCATAAAGAAGAGCTTGAAAGCAAGAATCAAGATTTGAACGAAACAAATACAAAATTGAACACTCGGATTGAGGAACTTGAAGAAGAGACATCGATGAACAAGAAACAACTTTCAGATCTAGAAAGCCAAATCGCACAAAAAATGAAAACTATTGAAGACATAGAAGAGCTAATGACCAAACTGCAGGCTCAGATAAAACCGTTACAAGAAGAGAATGCGCAGCTGAAGAGAACAATAGATAGTTTGAGGGGTGATATTAATTCCCGAGATAATAAGATCGCAGAATTAGGACAGGAGTTAGAACAAAAGGATCACAAAATAGAAACTCTTTTGGATGATATAAAGAAGAACCAAAATACGATCAACGAACTACTTTCCGATAAAGCAAAAATAATGCAAGAGAAGCAGAAATTTGAGGCTTTACTTGAGGATGAGCGTGTTATGTCAGCTCAACTTGAAGACGAAAATCAAAAACTTAAAGAAGCGCTTCAAAAACAAGAAAGTATAAACAAAGAGTTAGCTGGAGCAGGAAAAAACGCTGAAGGTGAAATACATAGTCTAAAAACAAAATTACAAGAAAGCCTATGGGAACAAAATAAAGCCGCAGAAGATTTCAAGCTTGCAAAAAAAGAGCTTGATGATAGAAACAACGCTCTATCTCGCAGTGAGAGCCAGCTGATAGCAGCTAACAACGAAATTTTAGATATGAAAAGGAAGTTAGCAGAGCAAGAAGCAGAGAAGCTGACAGCGAATCAGACTATTGAACAATTAAGAGAGCTACTTAAAGAGAAAGACTCAAACATTGAAGACCGTACAGCAGGGGAAAGAGAGTTCCAGCAAGCCATGAATAAACTCAAGCAAGACTTAAATAATTCCCTCCGCGAAAATGAAAGATTATCTGAAGAAATTGCAAACTATAAAGGAAAATTGGAAGCAGCTGAAGAAGCTCTAAAATACACTCAGAAACTGTCACAAGCAGAACATGAAATTATCCAACTTAAGGGCGAAATTGAAAAATTACAGGCCTCTACTGAAAATGCTTCCAAAAGAGCTGACACTTTAAATCATGAGAATGAAATGCTGACGGAAAAAGTTTCAGAGCTTTCAAAGTTAGTATCTCATAAAGAAGAAGAAAACAAACAGTTGCTTTCTAAGTTTAGCCTTGAAAATAAAACTTTAAGTAACAAAATCGAAGGCTTAACTGCCGAACTTGAGCATATGGAAAATAGCTTTGAAAGAGCCAATTCAGAGCTTCTTTCGCTCAAGGAGGAAATAAGACAGCAAAAACTCTTACAAAAGAACAGTTTTTCCGAATTGGAGAAGTTTTACACAGCTTTAATCAAAAATATTTTCTATGGGCATCAGATCGAAGACAATGATTGTGAGCAGCTCATTATTGGATTACAAGGATGTCTGACTCAAATTCCAGAACTGGGATTTTTGAAGGAATTGTATGAATTAACAAATTACGAAGTGCTTTCATTGATGAAGAAGCTCAAGAGCTTGGAAGAGAGTAAAATGAAAGCTGAGGAGCAGCTTAGTCTGCAAAATAAGGACATTAGTAAAAAAAATGATGATTTAGGACGTGATAACAAACTCTTAAATTCTCAAGTTATGAAATATCAAAGGGAAGTTAGAGATCAGAAGGAAAAGATTCTTAATACAGTTGAAGAATTCAATTACATTTTCATCAATGCGACCAAAAACATCTTCACAAGTGAGAATGAGGTAAGGGAAGAAACTTGTCCTGCGATCTTTAGACTCGACACTATATCTCAAGACTTTAAACAGGCGAAGATTTTGATGGAACTGTATATCTTCTTGAGGGAGAAAACTAGGAAAGAGATTGATGGGCTCAAACAAGCTTTACATCTGAGACAAAAAGAGCTCGTCGTAAGTACGCAAGAGAATAATGAACTCCTAAAACGGATTCAAGAATTGGAAGACAACTTGAGTATAATGACGCAAGAGAGGGATCTATTAAAGCAAAACAATATCGATTCGTTTAACAAAGTGAAAGAATTTAGCTGCCTTTTCAATGAAGAAATCAAAGACCTCATGAATAAAAATTCCTGCAAACAGATAACCTTCTCAGAACGAGCACAATCTATGAAAAAGATAGCCTCAGAAATCAAGCAGATTTCACTAACATACGAGGCCTTTGAACATACTATATCAAAACTGAAAGAATTGCAAGAACGTTTTGATGAAATCCAAATCAAATATCAAGCCAAAATTCAAAAATTAAAGGAGGTACTGAGGGGTATACGAACGAAAAATGGTGAAATGGAGAGTCAATCAAAAGAAAATGAAAGTCAAATAATTAGTTTGAGTAATAAAATAAATGAAAAAGAGACAGTCATAAAAGAACTCAGAGACAAGGTGGCCTTATTTGAGGCAACTCTCCAAAAATTTGAAGTATTCATAAGAGAAGCATTTGTGCAGGGTTTCGCAACCTCATTTAAAGAAGAAACAATTGCAAGACTTGCACTCTGGGCGAAAAAGGAACCAATATTCAAACAATTTTCCAATCTTTTCATGACCATCTGTGAGAATATGGACAAAAATAGCACTGTCTTTGATTCTCAAATTAAGAAAACGAATCAAGAGATAGCTCATTTGCAGAAAGAAATAAAGCATTTGAATGCGGAAAAATCTCAATTAAAACAAAAACTGGAAAAATTACAACAAAAGGAGCTCCAGCAACTTGAAGAGTACCGATTGAAAGATTTAGCGCTAGATGAACTTCGGCGAATACTGGCGCGTATTGAAGAAGTCTGTTTGCTTCTAAGTACAAATATTAGGGAACTTTACGGAGAGAATCCTCAGGAGAATCTACCTCACTATAAGCTAAAGGATAGAGTCCATCGCATGAAGCAGATAATTGGCTCCATTCAGCAGATCAAAGAGCTCGAGAAGGTATATGATTTTATTAAATTGAAGACTGGAGTGTCTGATAAGGATTTGAGTATTCTCGAATTCAAAGCAGCTAGTTTGCAGAAAGAGAAAAATTATATCCAAATGTATGAACCTACGCTGTCGCAAGAGCTAGTTGTACATTCAACTCATGAAACCATTAGTCATAAAACTCCCAGCCGACAAAAAAAAGTTGTACTTTCCCTGGAGAAAGACGATGAAATAGACGGTATCATAGGAAGTGTGAAAAGACTTGAAAGCACTAAAAATTCGTCAAATATACGACCTAGCGTCACCCCAAAATCGACCAAAGTCAAAACCACCAACTTTGTACAAACAACTCCAACAGCAAATTCCTCTTCGCCAAAATATTTTAAAAGTGTAGGAAGCAGTAGAAAAAATAATCCAGATCCGAGCAACATTCAACAACACAAATAAGCCCTTTCATCTATTAATTTATTTGCATTTTGATACGTACACGCTCAAACTATTTGGTGACTTTTGGCTGAGTGATCATCTAGATTGGGATTGCGTGCCAGCTTAACTCCCCAAGCAAATATGAGGAATACATAATAGATATACTCTTTTTCATAATCTTCTTTGCTAAAGCTAATATTTAAGTAAGCAATTTGTCATTGGTTCTATGTCTTAAACTGATTAAAGTGTTCTGACTGAAACAAAATCCTTGAAATAATTCCACTTCTGTCAGATGTCCAGCGTTGTTCTGACAAATACTTGATACAGTATTAGTGATTAAATTTGACAAGCAGCTATTTGGTCTGTGTAATATGGACTTATGTTAGTACTACTAACAGTTCATTAAATTCTTCTTTTAGCTCTTTGACGTTTTGGAAAATTGATGACTAACCAACCTATTTAATCTATTGTAAATATTTTGAGAAGGCTCGATGAAGTCTGTCAAGACACGAAAATGAAGCCAACCAGAATCGATAAGACTATTGGAATGATAAGAAATGGAATTGAGGATGAAATTTTGTAAAAATATTCTCAAATCTAAGAGAAACTGATATGGAAGACCTTTCTCAAGACACCAAGCATCAACTGAAAGGATAAGCTCGCATTCATTTTATTTTTAACTGCTTGTCTCTTTTCTATGTTTGCAAATATCTTTACTGAAAAAGTTCACGACTCAGAGAGACTTCAAGTGTTTTATGCTGATGAAAAACTTAAGAGCAAACTGAGTAACAATATATACTCCTACTAAAGATAAGAATAAAATCACAGGGAAAATGCAAATATTTGAAAATAGCTGTGCAAAGTTTTTGAGAAAACTGACTGATTATTGATCCTCCTACTGACTCTGTGAGTATTAGCGGAATCAATTGGGTGAAAAAATAATCTTCTCAAGGTTAATGAGTGTTCCAGTCAGTGTGAAAAATATCCCTGCTAGCAAGATAACATGCGCAAGTACCTTGACTCTTTTTTTGTCTGCCAAATCTTTATAATATTTTAAGACCATGATAGCTGGAAAAACCAGGATTAGTAGCCCTGCATTCAAAGAACCGACTAAGCTCACAACTATAGTCAGGTTAGGAATGGCTATAGACAGGAAGAAGATGATGCAGACGAAACACAGACGAAGGGCATATCTCTTGAAAAATTCAACTTCTTTGTTTCTTGTGTGAATGATTAGCGCTCTGACTGAGTCAATTTTTTCTAGGGGCTCAAAAATTCCAAATCCAAAGACCAAGAAGTTTACAGCAATACTCATCACAAACAATAGCTCCACACTTAAAATAACTGTATCATCACTTGGAAGTTCCATCAATATTATCTCATTCAATTTCTTCTTCTCATTGAGAATGGAACCCATACATCCAAGCAATATGCTCACTGCAGCTGTTACAAAGCATCCAACCTTTAGCACTGTTGGAAAGCTCCTGGCATTAGCAAGTGACCTTCGTACTTCTATCGGATTCGTTGCATTCGAAATGGTATACATAAGAACACCAAAAACTTCAAATAGTGCTGAAATATCAAACCTGGTTGCCGCATTTATGAATTGAGATTTTGTGAACTCGTCAGTGGTCAAATTGTAAAGCAAGAAAAATATTACAAAGACATAGAAACTAATCTGAATTATGCTAGCGACCAAGCTTGCATAACTGAGTTGGTACATTTTTGTGATCATCAGGAGGGGAGTAATGACAAAGAGAACGATGGCATATTGGTGACTTGGTTCCTCACATATACTCTTCCATTGGAAGAAGCAAGCAATTCCAGCAACGAATCTGATGGTAAAAACCAATTCAGCAAGCGCAGCTCCGAAGCAGTACAAAAATTGAAGAACACCACTAACATAGCCAAATTTTCCTCCAAGCACCTTTTTAACCAATTGAGAATAATTCACATTGTTTGTATTCATATCAGCTGCGATTTGGTCGAGTTGAGACATGGTGAAGTAGTTTGTGATAGAGATTAATATCCCAACTATCAATGATGGAATGAGTCCGAGCAAAGCAAAACTTAGAGGAATTGCGACATACCCACTTGAGAGAGATCCTTTTATATAACTGAATGAAGCTTCTAATACTCCAAGCCCGCCTCTCGAAATGTCAAAATTTTTTCTGTATTTGATCGTCTTTTCTGTGAATAGACGTGGCTCTCTTATAAGAACTCCCTCTTCATGTAGAGTGCCATAGCTAACGGGTTCGATAACTGGGTTATCCTCTCCTTCAGATGATATTTCTTCAGCTTTTGCTTTAGTCATCTTGATTTCTTTTTATTCTTTTCGTTTTATTGCTGTTCGGGTGTTCTCTATCTCGATTCGCTTGCTGAAGGAACGAATCTTCGTTTTGATAAATTTGTATCCGTTTAATTATCATCAATTCATAAATTGGCCAACTTTGATAATTGCTGAAGATAATTATGAGCAATCTTTGTCAGATGGTTCCAGAAGTTTCCTAGTGCTTTCTACCTAGCAGTTCTCCTCGTATTTTATGTCACTTGGAAGACAGAAATTCTGGATCTCAAAATTAACTTGCCTACTGAATACTGAAAAAGATGGTCAATTTTAAGGCTGGATTCCAGTGCACTGAATGACACGCTGAATGGGCACTGAAAATGACTTATTTGTTAGAATAGCCTCCTTTTCTTTTTTTTTTTGATTTCTTGCTGCGATTCATAACTGACCTCGCCCTGAGAAAAAACGTACACAAAGTTTAGGGCAGAATTTGTGTTCATCACAGTCGGCCCTTGTGATAATACATCCTTATTACATCTGATGAGTGCTTCTTTTTGAGTTTAGAGTTGAAAGTTTCCTGCAAAGGTTGAGATTAAAAAACGAAATAAAACAGCTTCACAGTTTTGAATTGAGTTCTCAATTTTGTAAATATATGGTTCCACAAAATTCAAGTCATAAATGAGTTTGAACAATTCAAGCAAATAATATTAAACAATTGCTTCGATCCAATTTATCCTGCACAAAGCCATTTTCTGAGCTTTAATTATAAAACCTCTATTATCTATGATGATTTCGAAACAAGAGGATATCTCTTTGTTTTTCATAAAACTTCATAGTCACTTGCACCGGAATGAATCTCCATTAATTTCCCAAGATAAATAGAAAACAAAAAGCTGAATGGTTTTACTAAAACAACCTACTCCATTCAAAAAGTATGAATCCTTAAAAATTTTGATATATTTCTAAAAGCTCTGCTCCCACGATCCTGGAGGGAAGAAATGTGGCTTGTTTCAAATAATTCTTCGTAAAGGTGAGTTTGTTTAAAAAAAACAAAAAATGCCATCATACTCTCAGTACATCTAAGATTTGATATTTTACGAAAGGGAATATATAAGTTATCGGCAAAAACGATTCCACTCTCCCAGCCTCAATGGGAGGATCATTTTCATTGTAAGGTAACTCTGATATTTTTTCAAATAGTCCCAATCATGGCATAGCAGTTGGGAGAAATCTAACCAAAAATGTAAATACATACTATACTATTCATACCGAATTCTAATTTTCCCAATTTCATCAACTCTGGAAGAATATCAAGCGTAACTGATCATGGTTCATATCCGATATCACTGAGGACTTGGTTGATTGAACCTTTCTCTGATCTCTAAAGAAGAAAATCTTTTTTCTCATGTAGCAAGAGTGCAGCCAACAACTTAAATTTTGGCTCAGATGGCCATTTAGACATTATTTTTGTTATCAAATCAACACGTATTATTTGCTTCTATGTTTTTCTCAATCAACTCAGACTTCAAATAGTGGTTTAAGAAGCAAATCTTTTATTAAAGCAATAAAGACAGATATTTGTGTTATGAGCAAAACCAAAACAGCTCCTTCACCTATAATTGAGGACAACAAAAAGTCTGGATTGGGAGACCTCATTCAGCAGTCGGCTCAAAAATGGTCCCCAGCATTCAGAACTGCGATTTTACTGGGAATCTGCACCATGGCAGTCTTGAGCCGAGTTTTCTCGGTTATTCGATATGAAAGTATTATTCACGAGTTCGACCCTTGGTTCAACTACAGGACAACCCGATACCTTGTCGAAGAAGGAAGTTACAGCCTGTGGAATTGGTTTGATCATGAATCGTGGTACCCAATAGGTAGGAGAGTTGGCATGACACTCTACCCCGGATTGATGATGACCTCTGGATTCATTTATGAAACTCTCAAGAAAGTTGGTTTCCCCGTGGACATCAGAAATGTTTGCGTCTTCATTGGACCAATTTTCGCAGCGTTCACCGCCATTGTAACTTACCTTCTTACCAAAGAAGTAACTCGCAAATCAGGGGCAGGCCTTTTCGCTGCCCTCTTCGTTTCAATCATACCATCTTATATCTCCAGATCCGTGGCTGGATCCTATGATAACGAGGCTGTTGCAATATTTGCATTGGTTTGGACTTTTTACGCTTATTTGAAGTCAACAAGAACTGTAACATCCCACCAAGACTTTATGCTTACTAACGTTTTTTGTATAGGGCTCCATTTTCGATTGCTGCTACGCGTCTTTAGCCTACTTCTATATGGTGTCAGCCTGGGGTGGCTATGCTTTCATCATCAATATCATCCCAATCTTTGTAGTTTTTCTACTCATTGTCGGCAGATTTGATGCAAAACTATATGTCTCCTACAGCATCTTTTATGTGCTAGGAACTTTCTTCGCAATTCAAATACGATTTGTTGGAATGCAAGCTCTCTCGAGCTCCGAGCACTTGGCTTCTCATTGCGTTTTTGTCTTAGTCCAGGTAATTTTAGCTTCTCTTTCCGATCTTTCAACTTTAAATTGGATAAAATAAAGGCGTACATGCTTGTTCATTTCTTGAGACAACACATCTCCAAGGCCGGATTTGCCTTACTCATCAGACTTTTTATCACTTTCGCTTTAGGATTTTTAGTTTTCGGCTTCCTTTTCCTCACATTAACTGTAACCCAGATTCTCAATCCAGTAATTAATCAGACTAGGGGAAAACAAAATGGAGTGGAAGAAGTATGACGCTACTCGACCCGACTTATGCCAAAAAGCACAACCCAATTGTGTTTTCTGTTGCAGAGCATCAAGCCACTACCTGGTAACTAATTCCAGTGTTTCAATTTTGTTTAATAATATTATGAATTTCTTTGCCAAAAAAAGGACCTCATTTTTCAGTGATCTTCACTACACGATTATCTTTACTCCCATTGGAATCTTTTACTGTTTCAAAAAGCCAACTCCAGCAAAAATATTTGCAGCAATATACGTGATATTGGCTTCCTATTTTTCAAGTAAAAAAAAAAATTGATGATGTTGGTGAGGCTTATATTTCAATTCTTTCCTCTCTAGGTGTAATGGTGAGACTTCTTCTTGTTCTGGCACCCGCCGTGAGTATTATGGCAGGAATTGGGGTCTCTTCAACAATTGGATTCTTCGTTAAATCTATTCGTGGAGGTATAAAAGGGAAAAATGGAGTAAGAATGGCAAACTGTTGTTATTCTTAATGAATTTGCTGGTGATTCAGGAAAAAAGAAGAGCTCCTATCGAAGCATCTCTGCTCGGAATAGCAATGATTGCTTACCTTGTCATGAACTTTATTTTCTACTCAAATATCACTGCAGCTGAGGCTTATTCAGAATCAAGTATAGTACTTGGGAGTAGAGGGAATATTGTGGATGATTACAGAGAGGCTTATTATTGGTAAAGTTCAACTTAGTATTCATTTGTGACTCAGCTATTACAACCTAGGCTTAGACGAAATACAAAACCAGATGCTCGTATCATGTCATGGTGGGATTATGGTTATCAAATAACAGGTTTAGCGAACCGAACTGTGATCGTTGACAATAATACCTGGAATAATACGCATATTGCCACTGTCGGTCTTGCAATGGCAAGCAATGAAGAGGAAGCATACGAAATTTGCGAGTTTCTTAACATCGACTACGTCCTTGTCGTATTCGGAGGATACTCATATTACGATTCAGATGATATTGGAAAATTCCTCTGGATGGTTCGAATTGCAGGAGGAGTATATCCTCACATCATTGAAGATGATTATCTTGGAGATGATGTGGTTAATAACTTGAATTGAGTTATCCATTTAATTTCAGTTTTTTAGTACCGAATTGACTCTGAAGCCCCAACGACAATGCTGGAGAGTCTCATGTACAAACTCAGCTATTACCGTTTCGGCGAAGTAAAGATCGAAGATGAAGCGCCAGTCGGATTTGATACTATTAGGAAATCGGTTCCAGGAGTATCCCAATCTTGCAAAACATTTAATGATTCAACGTTTTTAGAACATTGGCTTTGAATTAAGGCGATTCCAAGAAGCTTTTTCAAGTGAATCTTGGATAGTAAGGATTTATAGGGTACTGCCTCGCAAGAACAGAGAGTCAATTAAAATGCTCCCACGAAAACTAGCAGGATACCCATCTGACAAGAAATTGGAACAGTTCAAATCCAATTCCACAGCTTTCAAAAATTTCAAAAACCAAGATAAAATCCTGGATATCAGAAAAATATACTAAAAAATTTAATTGAAATGAAACGATTGCTGGAGGAGAGTAACAAAATGGAAGTCGAAACAGTCTATTGAATAATATATGGAAAATGTTTTCATACTAAGATCTCTAACAAGCAAATAAGATCGTAAATGAGAATTTATAGGTGTTAAGAGAGAGATTTATAGAAAATCCAAAATCCAAACATCAATTTGCTATCAAGAAGATTCAAATAATAAATTCACAGTGCTGGGCACAATCTTATCTTCCGAATTTAAGAAATCAAAATTATGCTAATTTGAACTTTTCTTTCAGTTGAGAGGCTAAAGTAATGTCTTCAGAAAACTCTCAGCTGTATAGGACTCATATTGAAGTTGAATATATGTATGAGTGAATAAAAATTCCCAGAATATTTGTCTATATTGCTTAGAGTGTCATACAGATGTTGAAAATGTTTAATCAAGGGATAATGATCGAACTTTCAAATCAATAGCTCCTTGTATTATTGAGATAAGATAAAATAAACAAGGACCTATGCCGCGAACACTATAAAACTCACATTCTTTGATTATAAAGATTTTCTGTCAAGGAGTTCAAATTTAAAGTTCGGAATTTTATGACATTAGTTGTAATTCACTAAATTACTCTCAAGTGATAAATATAAAAATTGATCTTGTAAAATAATCCAATGGGCATTGGATGCTATGGATCACGTCCAAGTTCTCTAAAGCAGATTAAAACAGAGGGAAGAGTGTCTATCATAGATGAAGGTACTTACCAGTACACATGCCAAGATCCCTTTACTTTCACAGAGGTTGCGAAGAATGAAATCAAAAT
>ENA-UOTZ01000679-UOTZ01000679.1-compost-metagenome-genome-assembly--contig:-NODE-679-length-27983-cov-18.255429_pt1 | contig 27983 bp, 21 predicted proteins | sample MGYA00238144_ERZ746983 | MGnify/ENA primary metagenome ERZ746983 (study PRJEB28759, sample SAMN06268863) | compost metagenome | isolation source: single cell | place: USA: California, Emeryville, Joint... | reverse complement strand
CGATTTACCGGAATTTTTCATTTCTAACTTTATTCTGAATTGTTCACTTACAGCTTCTGCTAAGTGTTCGCAAATGAATTAAACACAAAAAACCTCACTCAGAAACTAATAAAATTTTATCAAATAAATTTTTGATAGCACGCACGACTTTTCGCCGCAGTGCGAACCTCAATTTTCTAAAATGAATTTTCCAGTCATTTCAACTTTTTTTTGTCATTTTAAAGTCATAATATTCTGCTTTGGAAGTCATTAAGCCAACACGGTCGATTTTTTTTTTAAAGAAAAGCTTTCCATGTCGCTGGGATAAACTCAAAGCAATTGTAAATTTTGAAAAATATCAATTTGATCTTTGCTCACGAAGTCTGATGATATCATTTATAAGCTATTGACTTACCAAAATCTAATAGTTTTTGATTCTTTCGTCAATAATCTGCTCGTTAAAGGAGACTCTATACATGCCAATTTGGCTTCAGCAACAATGAAAAATGATATGAATATAACGAAGGATGTATCTCCCACGTAAAAAGCGTTCTATTCATGTTAAGAAAAATTGCATAATTCAAAAGATGTAGTGCGAACTAAATTTTATTTGTAAAATGAAGTATAGTCTAAATTAGTCTAAGTCATCCATACTGAATTCAGCTGACTTCTTTTTTTCCCCATTTCCTTTCTTTTCCAACTCTTCTATTGTAAGTCCAGTAGATTTCTTCTCCTGACCATTCTCTTGTAGATCCAATTCATCGATTTTAAAGTCCGTCTCCTCATCATTGTCCTGATATAGCTTCGCCTTCATCGAATCACCATTGTAACTCCAATCTATATAGAGCAGATAGATGCATTAGCTTTTTCCTTATAAATGCTTTAGTTCCTACCTGGATATGAGCTCTGGTTTGCGATTTGGTCCACCAAGCTCTGCTCTTTCAAAGAATCAAACGGTGTTTCAGTAAATTCCTTTTAAGAAGCACGTTTTAATAACAAATTCACAGAATTTTGCTTTACTGGGTCGAAATTAGAAACGTCGATTTCGTCCTTAGTCTTCGGAACAAAAGGTGGTTTCACCTTCTTATCTAGCAGCATGTCCCAATCGACGCCATCAAACCAAGGATGCTTCTTCACTGCCTCAGCATCGTCAGGTCCGCCTCCAAGTCTCTTTTCTGGGTCCTTTCTAAACAGGCCTTCAAGCAAACTCTTTGCATTCTGGCTCAATTTTTCTGGGTACTTGAGCATTCCAAACTTAATTCGCTGGAAAAGCTCATCACGATTTGGAGTATAGAACGGTGGCAGGCCAGTCAGCATCTCATAGAGTATCGCACCTATATACGAGTTGTAAATCTGATGCAAAAGTGATAAAAAATTACCTAATGTCCACCAATCAGCCGCCTTTCCATGTCCTAACTTGAATAGTAGCTCCGGCGCAAGGTACTCTGGAGTCCCACAAACGCTGGTAGCTCCTTTATTGCCTTTAATATTTTTTTTCGAGAGCCCGAAGTCCGTCAGACGGATAAATCCGTCCTTATCAATCAACACATTCTCAGGCTTCAGACTATCAATCGATATATCAATAACCAACATCTGAAGGAGGTTTATACTCTCTGTATATTATATCAAGCGAATGCAAATGTTCCAATGCAAGCACCATTTGCGAAGCATAGAAGCGAGCCCTATATCACGACACGGTTAATTCTACAAGGCTTTGATGAGATGAAGTACTGGTCTTCTGTAAACACACGTCTTTTTTGTAACAGATTGAAAAGTTCACCTCCAGGACAATATTCCAGTGCGAAATAGAGTCTTCGGTCGTTTTGGAAGGCGTATTTCATCTTTATAATGAAAGGATGCACCACATTTGCCTAGAGTATAGTAGTTAAGGGAGTCTGCGAGGAAGTGATGAGATTACAAGAATATATCTTTCGGTTTGAACGTGGTCCTTTTGATTTCGTTGCGCTACGTAGTCTTTTTTGAGAACCTTAAGCGCGAAAATTTCTTGCGTGTCTTTTTTGCGCACAAGCACGACTTTTGCATAGGATCCTTTGCCAATAACGCAAAGGAGAAGAAAGTTTTCGATGCTAATTGAGTCTTTTGATTTTTGACGTGATAAATCTAACTTTGATTCTTCGATTTTAGGAAGAGAGGTTGGCTTCTCGGTTTCTACCATGAAAAGAAGGATGTTCCTTGAGTAGAGGTAATTAGGATGGGTAAATGAGAAAGCGCTGTTTTACCTTTTGGACGTTCTAAACGAAATTTTATCTTGACTAATCTTGAGTCAACTGTATTCTTCTATTCTAAAACTACCGAATCGAAGCGATTTATTACCAGTTCAAATTTTATTGCAACGCTTTTGAATGCTTAACGATTGAAGAAAAATTGACCAAAATCATTCAATCTTTTAAAGGGTTTGAGATAAATAGAGTGAGGTGAAACGAGCACAAGCTACTGCAACTGGTGTAATTAAACTCAGGGATATGAATTCCTATATTTTCATACGTTGGCGGCAAGACGCAATAAAAACCATAAATGATAACTTATGTCTATGATTCACGGCAGTATTTTAAAAGAAGTAGTTACAGTGACGATTCATATAAACTACTAGACTAATTTCTCTCACAAATCAGCTGAATTAAAGATTATTTTTAGAGAGAGAAGAGAAAAAAGAGAGACTGCGCTATTGCTTTTGTGGATTCAAATTTGAAAGAACTTAGGAGATCGAAGTTTTAATTTATTCTCTCATACAAATTTTACCTGAAAATTGAAAGTTTGACTGTCTCTAGCAAACAAATACAATGGTTTAAAGCTTGTATTTTGAACAGGATCGAGGTTTAATACTTCACACGTGCAAGATTTACATACAATATTTTGATATTTAGCATATACAACAATAAAGAATAATATGAACAGCGCCTCGAAAGGCCCTTTGCCCACTTTGTACAGTTATTTATGATATACGTGGAAAATTCAGTTTAATAAGCTTCATGCATTCAAACTTTACTAGGAAAATTTCTAACCTTTACTATCTCTGCATTATTCGTCAGAGTGATTTACTAAGCGTCGTTCCCTGTAGTACCTGCTCTTTTTGAGTTAGAAGTGAATTGAGCTATCCGACGGCTCCTCATAAACATATAAATGTTATCGTTTTGAGGTCGGCTTGGCTTTCTTATTCTGAGTCTTTGAAGAACTGTATCATCTTTGTTGTCTTCAAGTATGGCTCTTTCTGAGTTTTGAAGATTAATTATTTGCGGTTTGGCATTAAGATCATCTTCTTGTCGGTGAGTAGAAGTGTTTGCTGCGCTCAGACTGTCATCACTCGCTATTGAAGTATACGAATTGGTGCTACTATCGTCTGGACTCTTGGTGATTTCAAAAGAAACAGGAACTCGAGTAGTGCTTTGGCTGAAAAGGCTTTTGGAATGTCTTGTATGATTTCTTGTTGGGAACTGAGGTGGCACGTAATTCAAATCAGTTGAAGTCATTCTGGAGTTGTCATTGAGAATCATCGACCCACTCATCTGGAATCCGAAACGTGGGCTGATCAGACTTCGGTGACTGCTGTTTTCTAGTACCCTTGACATTGTGTTGTTGCAATAATCCCCGAAAGTTTCTAGCGATCCTGAACTCCTCATTGATGTGTTTCTAGAGAGTGTGACGGAATTCGGCGAATATATCTTTGAGTCATCCCCTCTTTGAAGCCTTTCGAACCTTCCTGCGGGTTTTATTTGACATAATGGGATCCGAAGCCGATGAACGCCAGTATTGTCATCAAATTCGTCCCTTTTCGAGGCTGTCAGACCTTTCAGATAACCATTCGTGGTATCTTCGGGGCAAATTTCAGAGCAGTCGATTCGACTGGTTTCTTCTCTAGTTGATAAGCGATTATCTGAAGCTTCGGCCAAATTGGCCAGACTTCCTTCAGGACAATAACGCTTTGGTTTCAGAATGCCCTTCTTCGGTGCTTTAAGCTCCAACTTATACAGCGGGTCACCACCGTATTGAATAACATGCGTTTGGTTCTTTTCTTCGTTGATTACGACAGTCTTCTTTTCAGGTTTCCTCGTTCTGAGTGGTGTAGGGGTGCTTTTGTTGCCTTGAGATGGTCCATGGACCAGTTCGTCAAGAGAGTCTTTAAAATTCGTTGTGGAGTCTCCCATGTTTTAGTTTAAATTAAAACGCTTTTAATTATGAGATCAACAACTAAGAATTTAAAGTCGAAGCCTCGTTTTGTCGGTTGGGTCAAATGATAGGTTTTGAGTCAGTATCAGGGAACTTTAACAGATCCTTCATAGAAACAGGGAATATAAGGCTATTTTCGGTCAGGGGTTTCAAAAAATATGATTTTCAAAAATAGTTTTGAGTACGTTTTCTGATCAGCAAATTCCGATAAAATAATAATAGTGAGTTACAATATTTAACTCGTTAATGATAGCGTTGATTGTGACTGCTTTTGATAAAGATAGCTCCTGGTGTTTTTAGCGCAAAAAGAAACTGTTTCCTTTATCTTCAGGATATCTGCTGCTTCTAGATAGGTAGTTCATATAGATAGCCTAAATTTTTCGGTTCGTAAACCAGCTTGATAGAAAAAAAGAAGAAGAAAAGAGATTAAAGTAATTTTTGAATCTGCTGTGCATTGAGAGGTAAAATACCTCGTAGATTAGCTCAATTTTTGAAATTGGAAACCTCAACTCGTATCACTTGTTTACCAATTCTAAACAACTGCTCAAACATGCTTTCGAAAGAAAAAGTAATATTTATGATATGAGGCCAAGATCAACTGCAATTGAAGGTGTTATAGAGTGCTTCATTTCTTTATCGAAAAGTTGTTCAATATTCAACTGTATTTGTGTTGTAAGCCTACCACCAAATCGAAATGGGTTCACGTATTCTTAATTATGTACTATCAACCTTTTCATTTTTGAAGAAATTCCCAAATCTTTGTAGGCAACATCAAGCGATGACTATTGAAATTGTTTGGCTGGAACAAAAGATTTCAGAAAAAAGACAGAATTATTAATTTTTCACAGGATTGGGTCTTTTTGGTATCCCTGTTTAACTGAGTGATCAAAACTTACTAGCTTCTTGGAGGTTATGAATGTGCTTAGAGGCAATTGAAAGAATTTAATCAAGAATATTAACTTTCTTCGTCAGAACAGCTCTTGTGTACACCTAAAACCCTGGATTAATGAATTTATCTTTGATTAATTAGCCTCATTAAAAAAATTCAGAAGCAAAAACCCGGAGTTAATTTCTTCTCTAATCTGATAATTCTGGCCTTTTTAACTCAACAGGTCCCACCCAATTGTTTCTGCTGAAGGGGCCAAAATCCATCTCATTCTCTTGAGTTCATTGGTTGAACAAGAATTGCTTCCACTTTTTGATATGGTAATGGATTTTTCAAAATTAACTTGAATTAGATTTTTTTTGAAATGTACTCTTTGGAGCTTTGTCGAAAAAAAACAAAAATATTGTAGCCTTGTGTTTAATTTGGCTCTTAAAGATTCCATTTAATCATTTTAGAATCAACCCGATTAAAAATTTAAATGAACGCCACTCCAGCGTCTCCAATACACAAACGCCTAGTCAAGCATAGCGATCATCAATCCAATGGAAACCTTCTGAATGACTTCTCAGAAACGACGACAATTCAGTCGAACGCCGTTCCTGCTACCAGTCCAAAGCAACGCTTTATCAAAAAATTTAAGACGAAATCGGACGTTCCTGAACAGTTTCTCTACTCTAGCGACTCTACCAAACTGTTCGTGGAGACTGCCAGCACTACGATCAACACAAGCAAGGAAACTGTGAGCAAAGAAGGCGATTCGAGTCTCTTCTTGCGCCGGAACAACATCATTTCCCACATTATCAACCTAAAGGTCGGAGATTCATCACCAATGGACGTGCTGACCCCAACCAGACGCCCTACAGCCTTTGGTTCCCCTGTAAACTTAACTCCAAGGAAAAAACAACCAACGATGCTGACAACACAGCTTTGGGGGAAGCAAAACGTGCAGCAACTGATGAAAAGTCCCAGCGTAGCTCGGACCCAGCGAAGAATGGAGGAAAACAAATTTGCACCTTATTCTGAGCGAATGAAACGGTTGGATAATTATTTCCAGAGCACGCATCGCGGCCAATTTGAGTACCAAGATAATTTGCTACAAAAACTCACTAATGAAGGAGAAGTCAATTTATTTACAGTAGCGAAGGAGAAGGAAAGAACCTCTAACAAACCGAGAGAAAAGTTTCATTCGCAGGATAGGAAGGGAGAAGATATGTGCAAAACGGGGTTCCCATTGAATTTAAACAAAAACCAAGTATTAAGAAATGCTCAGCGAGGTGCTAATGTTTTTATCAACTAGATTTCGGACGAATATAACGTGAGAAGGTGGGTAAAAACCAGAAACGTTGGTTCGACGGACTGGATGCCGCTCAGCTCGAGATCGTTTGTAAAAAGTACGATTCAAGGGTATGATGTGCTAGGGGTCTCTCAGTTAGATACCACGCCTACTAAAGGCGCTTTCACCGAAAGAGAGAGCGATAAGATGGTTTCGCTGAGAGCTGTGTGGAAGATCGTGGATGATTGTGTGGATTATATTGGCGAAAATGAACAATTTTATAAGTAACCATCAATTCTGAGAGTTATGATTTAATGCTTTCAAACTAGGACATTGAATGGATGTACTGAAAAAATGTTTTCGAAGTTGATCCCAAAGGCGAAAAAACCAGCTGAGCAGCTCAAGGATTTCCGTTACAAGCAGTGTCTGCAAGCCCTGAAAACGGCTGTAGAAAGTAAACCCGAAAACGTTTTGAGGTCGCGAAGAATAGCTCAAACGAAGAAATCACAATATGTTATAAAAAGCGATGAAATGAAGCCTGAAAAATACGAATAAAAATCATGATGTCTATTTTTTTCTTCTATATAAATTCGCAGTCATATAACAAATTTACATAGGCAAGGTAGTATTAGATAAATTAAGTCATTAATTTGTGTTTTTTCATCGAGAATTACAAATCCTTTAATCCATATTTCTTGTTCAATCTCACAATTTTATTATGAAATATTTCTTTCCTTTGAGCTTCTTGATAGGAATGGCCTCGTATTAGATTAATAGAGGCTTATTTTCATTATTTATTAGGACTAACAAAGTTATCAAAACTTTGCAAAATTTCTTTGTGCAGGTATTAAAGATCTTTCCAATCAAAACGGATTCCTGTTAACCGAACAATACGACTGTTTTCTGAATTTTGTAATTTTTGAACCGAAAATCTCTTTCTAATGGCATTTTGAGCTTCTATGGTCAAGCGACCTGTTAATGAAGACAGCTACTGAGGAAATCCATATTTGAGAATTCGTTTTTGGGATTCATATAGTGGGAATCGATCTTAAAGTAATAAATTAAGCTAAAGCTTTATTAAGGAAATCAATACAAAATAAGACATGGACGCCAAAGACAAGACCAAAGGAGAGGAGGAACAGAGAAAGACCAGAGTTAGATTGACTCTGACCTGCAAGAACCTCGAGAGCGTTGAAAAAGGTAATTGAACCGTCTGTGTTACTGAGAAACTGACATCAATCAAGTCTCAAGAGAAATGATCGGCAGAGCCAAGGGTATTGAAGGTGTCAAAGTCCACGGCCCAGTCAGAATGCCAACCAAGATCCTCAGAATCGGAACAAGAAAATCCCCTTGCGGAAACGGTTTGTTTTAGCGACGTTGTTTAAGAATCTCATTATTCAATTCTTTAACAGGAACAAACACCTATGACAAGTGGGAAATGAGAATTTTCAAGAGAGTGATTGATTTCGTTTGCACCACCCAAGAATTGAAGGAGATCACCAGCATCAAGATCAACCCTGGTGTTGAAGTTGAACTCAACATGACTGAAGATACCGCATAAGTAGGGTTCGTTGCGTCCGAAGTGAAAGGAAAAAGTGAGCTCGAGAGGGATGATCTCGGCGATTCGGTTATGATTTCGTAAGGTTGTTGTGATGGAATTGCATTCATAAAATCGTTGATCTCCATTCTTGAAAATAATGATGCTGAGTGCATCGACAAAAAATCTGAAAATATGTGTTGTTAGATTAGGATGGTGAAAGGATAAGATTAGATGAAGAAGGTTTGGATAACTAGCAGAAGTATGAAGATTATTAGGAGTAATATTAAATTGCACTTTTGTAAAAGGTCACCGTAAGTAGTTCACTATCCTTAGTGAAAAGCGTATGAAGGGAAAAAATATCGACAAAGTAACAAAAGAAGAAATGAAATTCTTAAGTAAGCTGATATTTGGATAAAACAGAACAAAACCTCTCGTTTAATGGACCCGAACTCGAAGAGAAATACTGAATTTCGGCATTTCATTAATTGCAGTTAGGAACAAATTCTTCATGTAAAGTTAAGATTTCTTTTGAGTATGCTCGTTATCCAAGTTTCTCCAGTTGCAATTTGTCGAGTTCCATCTTTTCGTACATTAAGCAAGTCGTAATCTGAATTGGGAAAGCGACAGATTGCTTATGAAGTTATGAACTCCCAAATTTTAGGTCGATTCTTCATAGAAAGAACTCCATATTTTAAGGAAATTTTTGTAAACTTGGCACGAACTTCGCATTAAAAACTGCTTTAAGAATTTAATATCATGTATTTCACAACTTTATAAAAGCAAAAGTCGCCATGAGAATGCCGGATATCCACATGTGCATTCTGTGCAATGGATGGGCTAATCTACATTATGGATCGAAATGTTCAATTTCGTCAAGCATCCTTTTCCTTATAATTATTTCAAATATTGCGCGAATTGTGATTTATCAACAAATATTGGAATTCATTGGAGCCTTCTAAGAGATTTCTATCTAATAGAGGTTGTATTTGAATTTTTTTCCCAGAAAATCCTTTATACCCTAAGATATGAGTATTAGAATCTAGATCTGCAACGTCCTTCGACTTTCTTAATATAATAATTTGTAGCGAACCTTGATTTCCAGCGCCAAAATGTTTTTCTCATAGGTTGACCCATTTTGACACAATTTCTAGTTTATACATATGATTTCAAAATATGAGTTAAAAATTATTCGACTAAGATTCAAAAAGTAATGAGCGACAATAGTGTTACAGGTCATGATGACGATCATGAAAGAGAGACCGGTAATTGAGGAAGATATTTTCGTCGGTGAAGAGCCGAATGTCCGTGCCGAAAGAGAATTGGAATAGAGTATAAGGTCCTAACCGAAAGAAGAAGAGAAGAAGATGGCAAATAATGCAAAACTAAATTATCCTTGGTTGGAGCTGATAGTAAGAAGGGCCTACGACTTTCAAAGCAAAGGAAAGGATTGAGAGGTCAGAGGCTTTTGCGATCAAGGAGAGGATTGCCGCCCGATATTTATTCTTAGACTTTATCGTTATTAAGGATTCACACAAATATGACAGCTTGACATTACCGCCAAATATGATTACACACGATCATGGAGTAATCTTCTTTTTCAAAGATGCGTCCGATCTTGATTCGACACTAACAGAGAAATGCATTAGTCGAATTAATGAGCTCAAATAAAAGCTCCCAAAAACGAAAACCTACGCTAGCAATTCTCGCATTACTCTTAATGCTGCCATTGCAATAACGCTATTGAACTCTATAAGCAAGCCATGCGTTCACTCTACAAGATTTCAGTGATCTTTCCATTCCCAAAGCAAACGTGAGCCACGGAAAATTTGAGAAAACTAATTTCACGAACCCTGATCTTACGAATGTAAACTGCTCTGGCAAACGTGCAAACTTTAGAAAACCAAACTTAAGAGAGTCAATTTCGGAGAGTGGCCTTAACTACCATTTAAAGATTCTATTCGATGTATTCCTTTTTGCACAACTGGTGAAATGGTCGCTGTGATGCAGAACAATCCTTTTCGAAAGATATATTAAAACTGAAAAAACAAGAACTTAAAAAGATTGCCAAACCCGTTGATCTCTTTGAAAGTGTAAGTGGTATTGAAGGCAGAATAATTGTTGAAGATGAGATCATTTATTAAATGATGAAAATCTTTTAAATAGGATAAAATTGTTGAAAGTATTGAAGTGGTGATTACATATGTTTAAAATAAAAACTAGATAATATTCAAGCAAAGGATTACTAATGTAAAAAAAAAAACACTCTCAATTTACATTTTATATTATGTAGAACAAAAAAAAACTAAATAACTTCAATAAAAGAAATAATTGCTCACGGCTTCAACTGAGAGCCACCAACAAAAAAAAAGGAGCAGTAAAATACTATCACCATTATATTTGAATTATCGCCTTTGATACCTTTTTGATATATGACTTTCTTAAAAAATAAAACTTCGGAGTATGTTTAGCCGATTTCGTTTATCATATGTTATTATTCGATACGATTTTGCTAGCGCTGCCAAACTGCTTTTGATGCTGGTACTTGGCAGCTTCAAGATCACAACGAGGAAATCCAGAATATTTAATTCGCCTTTCATTTCTTAGCTCGAATTGGTCAAGCTCAGATCTTAAAGTCTAGATTATCCAATCATCTCATTAGACTCAACACACATGAAATGATTATCTTTACCTGAAGATTTACATCCGACTCAATCTTCGAAAGACTTTTTCTCGACCTCTGAGTCGACGGTTTCGACGGTACAAGCTTTCCCTCAGAGTCTATCTCGTCCTTGGACGTAGAAGGCCGAATCATGATATTCCCAGAAGCCATATGGAGAGAAAGCGCCTTTGGAAAGTTCTCCAAAGCTGTCGCTGGTAAAGTTGCCATTGATGATGATGCTATGAGCGATCGCGATGTCCTACGATGATCCTTGCTGCTGCTGAGCTGAGAGTTAGAGCCCAGCCTGCTGCTGGCTGATTTCGCAATTGAATTCGTCTGGGAAAAGAAAGAGTTCTTTGAAGTCAATGTACTAATCATGGGATTGAGGTCCTCAGGGATCCCGTGAGTACAATATCTGATTAGCAAGCCTCGGTATTCAGGCCTCTCAAGTTCATTCTGAGGCGTGTATCTCTTCTAGTTATAAGAAAATAAATATTATTATTCTGACGAGCATTATAAATCATACCTTTCTAAACGCAGCCGCCAATCCTTCTGTCGTTCTATCTTGGTGACCCTCGAGACTATCCAGCGAGCCAACCGCTCCCGTTTCAGGCAGCGCGTTCACCAAAGCCATCACAGTGCTTGACCCCAAATCCTCGTGACTTTTCAGAAAGTCATTGTTATCTTGAATTCGTATAGCCTCTCCAACACTGTTACGTCGCTGAGCCGCAAATGATCTGCGAATTTCGTTTCTCTTCTCAAGTGCTGCCATTTCTTTTTTCGCTTCTAACTCTGCCTCTTCCTGTAATTTCTTATGCACGTGGTTCATTAATTTTCCCTCTGCTTCCAGCATCTGAGGCCTGATATACAGGTCACATCTTTTCTGATCATGCTCAAGCAGATAATTCCACTTGTTATCCGTATGGACAGCGTGTTTCGCTGCAATAGCCTTCTTTACGAGAGTCTGCTCATGAGATTGCATCATGCGGTCCAATTCATGAGCAGAAGGCTGAAGAGACGTTTGATGACTCTTTACCTCCATGAATTTCCTCTCTTGAGCTCTGTCCTGGAAACAATTCAGGATATGTGCTCGATTTTCAGCTAGTCTTTCTAATCTCGCTCTTTCAAGCATTTTCTTGGCTTCTACCTCTTCATGCTCAAGGCTCTTGATGCTAGGAAGCGCTCTTTCGTTGTATTGATGATAGAACTTGTAGTTTTTCGCATTAGTTCTGTATTTGTTATTCCAAGCGAATCCTGAGCTCGCTAGGTTATTTAAATACTTTTGGTCTTTGACGACGAGTGGAGGAGGCAGAATCTTCTTTAAAGGTGCAGTGGTGTCCTCGCTGTTCGATCGGGCTCTGGTCATTGTGGAATGGAGTTGTTTCATTGAAAGATAATATTCAGAATAATTACTGAAGTTCTGAATCCAGTTGGTTGTATATAAACTTGTGAGCACAGTTACTGGTTATCTAAATTTAATTCTGATTAAGAACTTCTTAAAAACGAGTTTTTGATTGAGCTACTCTCAAGCAAATGAATTCTACTCTTTTTTTGCCCTTATAGTATCATGAGCTTTCTCATCATTTGTTAATCTCCTTTACCCCTTGCGATGTGAATATGATACTGATAATGAGATTTCTCTGTGATAATCAATCATAACATCAATACCATCAACATGTAGAATAGCTGTCCTTGCGATATCGCTTGAGTTATTCCATGGCATACTATATGGTTTTAGGGGGTAAGGTATCAACATCATTATAAAATAGCACTTTGGGAATAATCAAAGCTCTTTGATTTGTGTACAAGTGACTCATGTGTTTTAATTAATCTCATTGTTTAACCGACTACAAGTTTAAAGATAGCAAAATCTAACGTAAATATTTAAAAATTTTCAAATTGATGGAATACTCAAAGTACAGTCCTGACCGATTATCACACCCTACTTACGAGACAGGGCACTTTAAACTCGACCAGACGCCAACCCGCGATGCTGCCGTCACTCAGGAAATGTTTACTCAACTCAAGAAAAACTACGAAGAGAGGTAACTCATCATAACAGTACCCTCGCCTCAATCGCCTAACCTTTTCAAATAGAATCCGTTCATTAGAAGCGCAGGTAAAGGAAACCTATCATCTTATCGACAACGATGAAATCATGCAAACCATGCGTCTTAACCAAATCTCAGACGATTACCGCAGACAGCGAATCCAAGAAATCGTCGAAGACTCGCTTCTCAGCGAGAAGGAGATTCAAATCGATCGCTTAAACCAGTTAAACGCTTATCTTAAATCCGAGGTCCTTCGCGTCGAAGACGATAAGATTAAGCTAAAAAATTACTATGAAGACGAGAATGAGAAACTGAGGAGGAAATACGACCAGCTCGAGCTGGCACTAGAGAACCAGAGCAAGTTTAAGCTTAATCTCGAGCAAGAATGCGAGAAGTTGGCCAGCAAGCTGAAACAGGTTTCTCACCAGAACGAAGAGCTCAATAAAGCACGTGAAAACCAATATACTATGAATATTCAGGCGCTTCATGAGGAAATCCAAGATCTGAAGCTCCAAAATGAAGAATTGCGGAACGAGAGCTATGACTTCCAGCATACTATCGCGAAGAAGGACTCTCAGATTGAAGAAATGAGGAGAGATATCGAGATTCTTAAGCGGGAGTACAGTCGCATTGAAAACAGCTACCAATCGTTGATTACTGACCATAATGAACTGACGAAAAGCTTTAACAATGCAAAGGAGACGAATTTCAGCTATGGCGCTGAGATCAAGATGTTGAATGAGAAATTGAGGGAATTGGAGCAGGAGATCGGCAATAAAGAGAATGACATGCGTGCAACGAAGAGAGAGAAGGATGATCTGCTTCAAAAGAGCGATCAGCTTCAGGTCCAGATCAAAAAGGTAGTGCTAACTTCTAATTTGCGTTCTCTTAAGTTAATTCATAGGCAATTGAACATGAGCAAAAGGCTGCCGCCGAGACGATCCGCGAAGCGCGACAGAAATACAAGGCGAAGAATAATCTCCTTAAGAGCAAAATTCAGGAGTTTAAGGAGTTTAATGATAGCATTGTTGCCGAGAACACGAATTTGAAGCAACTGTTTGACGAAAGGAAAGCGGCTTATGAAAAAACACTGGCTACCATGCAAAACGATATGAAGATTATCAAAGCTGAGTGGGAAAAGAAAGTGCAGGAGAGCGAATTGACCGCTCAAAGGACTATTGTAACTGACCGTTTTTTAAGGCAATAAGGACTAACTTTGACAATAGGCAGAAATTAAGGCGAAACACCAACTCCAGATCAGCCAGCTCCAGAATGAGTATCAGACTTTGCTGGATAAGCGACTGAGCGAGATTCATAATGAAGCTAACTCGCAGATGAGCAGAGCACGAGCGATTGATTTGGAGATTCGTACTCAGCTGGAGAGCAAAGTGACCCAAATGGAAAGAGATTTCATTCCGAAGAGCAAGCACGAGAGCATCCTAACAAACGAATTGATGGAACTTCGAACGAAGCACGCGCAGGCTATGAAGGAACTGGAGGAGAAGTACGAGCAGGAAATCCAATCGAGGAATAAGGAAACCGTCGAAAAGAAGAAGGTGGAGTATGAAGCTCTTTTGAGTACCTTGAAAAGTAAACCATATTTCGAGAGTTTGAGGCTTATGACTTTTTCTTCTACAAAAGATGCTAATAAGACTCTGGAAGAGCAGAACACAGAGCTGCGATCTGAAAATAAGCATCTCCAAGAAAAGCTTTCAGCTGAAAAAGAGCGTGCTGGTCGATTCGCTAATGAACTCGCTGAGTCCGAGCAAAGTCGCAAGGTATTATCTGCCCTTTGATGATTCGTTTCTTATATTGAGGAAAAAAAATAGACACTCCTTGAGAAAATTGACCAATCGACAAACGTCGTCTCCAAATTGAAGTCTCTCTACGAAGAAGAGACAAAGAAATCTCGAAACTTCGAAACCGAGGCCTACGAGCTCCAGAAACGCGTCGATGAACTCACTCAGAAACACAATCAAGTTCAGCAGTCTCTCTCTGAACTCAAGCAGCAAAACCTGAACTTGACCAACACAAATATCACGCTTGAAGAGAAAGTCGAGGAGCTCGGACACCAATATAAGCACAGCAGCAATGACATCAGCGTTTACAAATCCACAATTGAGGCTCTGGCCAAAGAGAAAGAGGACCTCATCACCAGCATGAAGCAGCTCTCTCAGAATCTCTCGCATGAGTCTCAGGTGACCTTGGAGAAAATCTCTCAGGTCAGACGCGAGGAAAGCGAAAAACTCGAAAAAGAAACCGCAGCGAAACTCAAAATCCAATCTAACCTCAACCAAGCCGAGCATCAGATCCTCTTACTCACCAACGACAACGCCGACCTCGAATCCAAGCTGAAGAACGCCAGAGAAGAAGTTGCTAGAGCCGAGCGCAAGATTAACGAAGCTCAAAACACGATTTATGCACTCGAAACGGACAAAGCCAAGGCTGAGAAAAGCTATGCGGATTTACAAAGGAAAATCGAAAAAGTTAAAGAGGCTCATAAAGAAGAAATGCAAAAAATTGCCCGGTTGCTGTTGATGAAGGTCTCTCATCTCAAAACTGAGCTTGCTGGCTTGAAGAAATCGGTCTCTCTCGAGATCGAGATGAACGGGCGCGCGGTCACAGGCTCAGCGATGGAGTTAGTGAAGCATTTGAAGGAGAAAATCAGGAATTTGGAGGATAGCAAATCGAAGGAGTGGTTGAGAGAGCTGGAAGGCATCAATAGCCAAAATCTATTGAAAATTAAGGAATTGAGCTCGAACTTTGAGCAAGAAAGGCAGAATATCCGAGACCAGTTCGAGAAGACCATCCAAGCACATGCCCAATCCAACGAGAAGCTCGCTGCTGAGCTCGAGAGTGCTAAAACTGAAAATAACCGCCTTTTAAGACTTTTGGATGACGCACATATTGAAGTTGGCAAGCTAAAGGGGAAAATTGAGAAATTACAAGGAGACAAGGAGACTCTGCAAGAATATGTCGAAGAGAAGACCCGAGAGTTCGCTAGTCTGCAGAGTTTTGTCGAAAAAGAAGTAAAGCGAATAAAACAAGAATCTGAGAACCTACTGGCGACTAGCGTGAAGCAAATTGAGGAAAAGCACAAGCGAGAGCTCGCTCAACTTGGGGAATTGGTTGATGAACTAAAGGACTTGAATGTTGTTCGGTTGCAAAGGGTTGACACTGAAGTCATGAAGCTTCATAACGGCTTTATGGAAGATATTGAGCATACAAAGCAAATGTATGAGCTTCGCATTGAAAATTACGAAAAAGAGCTCAGCACGCTTGAAGCAGACTACAAAATGCTAAAAAAAGAAAAGAGGAGCTGTACTGCGGAACTCGAACAGATGAATGAGCGATACCAGCAGCTGGAAGAAGAGAACAGAGGCGCGTTGAATGCCTTTGACGAGAGAATCGAGCAGTTTAAGGAGATAATCAGGCAGGATAATGAGAAATACTTGCAGTATAAGAGCGAGGCGACGGCCGAGTTAGAGAAACTGAAAAAGGAAAATAAAGAGCTGAAGCGCGATTTGCAGGCTCGTGCGAATAGAGTTGAAGAGCTAAACCGCATGACGGCCGAGCAAGAGCAACAGATTAAGTCTCTGAAGTACAGTATCGATGAGCAGGCGCGCTCTCATGAATCAAAGCAGAGAGAAGCGCTGAAAATGAGCCGTTTCAAGGATAAAGAAATGGAGGATTTACAAACACTACTCTCGAAATCAATGAAGACGTTTACAAGCTCCATTGACCATAATGTCAAGATTGCGAGCAAGCTTGACAGGGAGACCCAAGAGCTAACAAAGAATATTCGATCGCATCGAGGCGCGGTTAATGTAATCGATGAGGAACGTTAAACGGAAATTTATTGTAAAAAATTTGTGATATTTTTTATTTGAGAACAAAAATTTGCAATCAATTCATTGCATAGCACCTGTTATATCAGTATTATAACATTAACCACTGCTTAAAGTTTTCTCAACTGCGAATAAGCGTTTCTAGGATTCAAAATTCGTGTCTTTATGATGAAATGATAAATAATAAATAGATCTGAAAAAAAGAGAATCCAATTCAATACGGATTTTATAAAGTTTATAGAAGCTTAACAGTTTTATCGTTTTTACAATCGAAGATTTACTCAGAGCGCCTTGTCTTCCTCAACACTCGCACGTGAGAAGAAGTTCCGATGTCCAAACGTCCGAGACATAGCAGCTCTTTCTTTTCTCGTGCGTTTTGCTAGTTTATTATCCATGAGATCAGTTTCAAACAGGCCGTGTTACCTTCCTCGACTTTTTGCTCGGCTATTTTCGATATCAAATTTTTCCTAATTAAAAAATTAGTCTCTTTCAGTTCTGCTTCTTCAGTTTGCTGCTGCCTGGGATAGTACTCGATGTTATGCGGGAGATACATAATAGATATATTAACCTCGTTGAACGAAGTCTTTGATGCATATAATCTTGCATATGATGCGCTGTTTGAACTCTTTCTTTCACAGCGATTTCGAGGTTTTTATGCACAAGCTCAGCTTTTTTCAATTTTGAAGACAGCTTATTTTGAATCGTATCCACTTTTTCTCGCTAGTACATAATTAACCACTTGCTGCATCTGATTGGCAATACCTCTGCCGTTAGCTCATGTGCCCTATTGGCTGCAAAACGTTTCATTTCATCCTCTATTTTTTTCTTCACCGTCTGAACCTTCTGCTTTATCAACTACCATTTATTGTCATTTCAATACTACTTGTCAAAATAAAGGGAGAGTGCCTGCTGATTCTTTAGGACTGGAGTTTCCTTATCAGGTTTTCGTATATTCCTGAGCGTCGTTTTAGATAATAAGTCATAATACCCGTAGTTCTTTTTGAAATAACTCGACCCTGATTTCTTCCATTGGTTTGCAAATTCATCCTCCACTTCCTCCTCAGTCTCGCTAAATAACGCACATAAATATCACCCCAGAAAGGCTCTTACATCTCTAGAGTGCCGTTGTTGCTTTTCGCTGTCCAGCCTCGTAAATTAAGGAGATTGGGATCTCTTTGATAAGCTTCGATTCCAAGGAAATAAATGGGATCTCGGCAGACCTATTCGACAACGCTTCTTACAAAATTATCCTCAACAAACGCTTTACATGCTCGATCTCGATTGGATGGAGGTGTTTGCACAGCAGATCAATCGTTGGAATTGGCTTATCAAATTTAACTTCTTCTCTAGGGCTGCTATTTTCCTTTGGGAACCTTATTTTAGTTGATTGAAAGCCTCTATCCATGTATTTCGGCATGATTTTAGGAGTTTTCTGATGTTTGAGCCCATATTCCTCATCATATCTGGTCTTGAGGAAATTTTCCTCGATTTGCTTGATAGTTTTGAAACTGTCTCTTGGCTTCTTGACCCTATCGCGCAAATTAAAGCTGCAATTGGAAGCGATTAGCCTACTCTTGGTTTGTTTTGACGACTTCGAAGGGCTTCTCAGGACTTAGATTTCTTGAACATGATATATGATAAGGCGATAGTTGCAAGAATATACTTTTTTATTCTATATAATGGTTTTCTTGGCAGCTGCGCGTCCGGGTTCGGCGTGAAATGGTCCTCGAGAATCTTGATCACCTTGGCTCTCAAGAGTCGGAAGTCTCGTCTGAGAAGATTGTGAGGAAACGCCATGGAAAGAAAGATCACTTGACGATGTATTCTGGATTCTTAGCTTTCATGATGGAATAATCATCGCCGCAGAAAAAGATAGTAGAAAGGTTCTCGATGTGGCTCTAATCGAACGGCAAAATTGAATTTGATGATACGAGAAAAGAAAATTTTACTCTGAGAGCCATGTTGCCGAAATAAAAATAATAGAGATCAGAACTCTTCTTTTATAAGAAAATAACCAAGGCTTTTAGGTTATTAGCAACTAAAAGCCTTAAGATATTTAAATTTTTCAGGCACCATATCCGACATCTGTATTGAGTTGCTTTTGGCGATAGAGAATCATGTGAGATTTCAACAATGACGGCGGTTTTTCGTGGATGAGCATTATGTTAGTACTAGTACTCCCAATCAAAACTAACAACGCGTTCACTAAATCAATGAAAAGCACTGCTATTTGAGTTCAACATTTATTTGTTGAAGAGCTTTGGATAGAATATCGCGGATTGAACGTTTAGGTTCAAATTAAGAGCATCTAATGTTTTTCTTCCTCAATTCACCTAGTAAAGAAAAAAATTTGAAAAAGTATAAGCCTTATGAAAAAACAGATCCCAATATCTTCAATGAAACTTCATCCACAGTGCATGGTGCCCACATACTCATACAGGAGATTGGAACCTTCAATAATGTAAACTAACGCTTTTTCTCAGTGCACGCAAGGACTTTGGCGGATTGCATGTTTTGTTATTCCAAAAACCATGTAACTACCCATCTTTTCCTAGCATCAATGATTTCTCAGGAATATCTTGGTAAAAATTCTCCACGTCCGCGATTATAACGCATTTGAATTTGTCTATATCATCGGGTTGCGAAATATTCAAAAATAAGCACTTTAAATTATTAATTTGTTCCTCAATTAGTCACCACGAGATTGTAAACGAGAAGCAAAAACCTACACATAGTTTTTCGCCTAAAATCAGAATGAACCTAAACAAGTCATACGACTCCGGGCTTGAAATGAACCCGGTCGTGATGCACAATCTCAGACTAAACAGACTCGACATAAAAAGTCAATTTTCAAGGTCCGATTCAATGCTATCGCAATCAAGCAACGGCTCCTCCTCCGTCAGAACCAAAAAAAAGCTTCCAAACTTCCTACGGCTTCGAGCACTTGCCTTCAAAGCTCCTCACAAGAACGATTCGTTTTATTCAGAGGCGCCCTCGCCTGCAGCGCAAATTGACAAAATAGAAGGAGCATCGTGTTGCGACCGCCTGAAAAGAGCTCATAAACTGCTTTATTTAATGATGGAAGAGCCCAGCTCCTCGATATTAGCGCGATTGATCTTCTTATTCATCATCATCAGCGTATTATTCACAACAATCAACACAATCATCCAAAGCGCGCTCGCTGGACCACATCATGAAGTATTAATCATCATAGAAAATGTTATTTCAATCGGATTTCTGGCTGAATATATCCTGCGTATGATCTCATCACCGGCCTTTGGAGAGAGATTCTGGAAGTTTTTCATTAAGCCCATCAGCATTGTTGATCTCCTCTCAGCAGTGCCTTTCGCGTTAAGTCTCGCAACCCGATACTTCGATTTAGAGTTGGATTACCTAATAAATACATTGCGCATCATCCGCATATTTAAAATCGCGCGATATGTTACAGGAACCGGCACCTTCATTAATGGTCTAAGGCGATCATTATCGTCCTTAGGCTCTTTGATTTTGATGGTAAGCGTCCTTGATGTCATTTTTGCCACTGCGTTTTACTATGCTGAGACGGGCAGTTTTTTCGATGAACCTAATATCAATCCGGAGCGCGGAATTCACACTTTTACCGACGCCATGTGGGTCGTATTGGTCTCGCTGAGCTCCGTCGGCTACGGCGATGTGTACCCGCAGACGACTCTGGGACGAGTGATAGCTTGCATGTTCGCAGTGACGGGTATGTTGTCTTTTTCGATCCCTGTGGCCGTGCTGGGGAACAACTTTCAAGACGCTTACAAACAGATGATGGAAAAGAATAAAATCCACAACTTGAAGGAGCAGACGCTGCAATCAAAGGCAGATCTCTCCGAGCGAAAGAAGGAAATGATATTTATGACTGAGAGAGTCCAGGCAATCGACATTAACAATGAGAAAATCATGGAATTGCTGAGTAATAGTAAGGTATTATACGGCAGCGTGTCGAGGGATCTAAGGCATCTGTATCGCTCGATTTACGCAGAGGAGGAAGAGCTCTTAAGGAAGGAGACTCTCGAGCGTAGCGGGACTTTCCAAACGAAAATGGAGACGAAGATAGACACAAAGATCAAGATCATGGAGAAGCTTATGAAGGCGAAAAAGAAGATCAAAATCGCGAATTTATTCAAGGTACCAGCTGATCAAAGAGCGTCGTCGACATTTAAAGACGAATCGCTTGATGATTTGAAAGTACCGGACGACGAAATGATGAGTCCTCGGATACCGCGAAGCAGAAAGAGCTTGCATAGGCTCTCTATTGATAAGAGAACGAGGGATGGTATTGAGGAACTAAATGCTTCATACTATGTCTGCAGCGATGATGATGACTATAGCAGTTCGATACCAGTAGCAACGTTTACAAACAGATTAGCTGTCAATGACAGTTATGCGAATGATCTGAAGCAGTATACGAAGAGAGAGCCTATCACACAGCGAAGAGAGCCAGCAAGGGGCTGTCGGCGAGAATCGAAGTTCAGAATCAAGAGCAATAGCTTAGATCACGAGAATAAATTCATTAGATACTATAACGAAAAGCTTGATTTTTTATCGAATAGCATGCTGCAAGATTTGCTATTATCCAGCGAAGAGTACCAAGACGGCTCCGAAGATGACCGCGATTCTGAGGAGTTTTCCAGCCATCGTGTTGATGAGTCACTGGGGATGAGCAAGGGGCCTTTGAAAGGAAGTTTGAGGTCAAATCAGTCGAAGGACTGGAAGAAAAACTATAATTCGAGTCGGTCAGAGTTCCCAACGAAGAAAAAAGTGAAGATCATCGACGTAAAGAAAAAGAAGAAAAAGCGGTTTAAGAACGTAGAGCAGCAGATGTGGGAGCTGGCTGATCGAGTTATCGAAGATTTAGAGCAGAAAGGAAGGCTAGGGATGCTTCGGAAATCGAATGATGTGTCTCTTGAGTTTGGTTCAGCGATTTCATTTGGCTCGAGTCAATCGTATTATAAAGCAGACAATGGGTCAGTTTCGAAGCCGAAGAGTTATCTCGATGATAACTTGACGAAAAAATACGTGTTTGTAAAGAAGCCAGTGGATAAAGAGCTGGTAGACGAAGAGATCCCTTCGATGATTGTGGAGCATGACGGCGAAGATGGAACGAATGGGAGCTTTACGAACATATCCCGGGTAAAACGGCTGTCGATTGGTAAAGGAACCAATCGAGACCAGACGCCGAGAGCAGAAAATTGGGCTAACTCTACCGATCGAAACTTACTTAAATTAATGTTGGTTGATGACGGAGGGAATGAGAGCAAACGAGCCTGAAACATTCAAAGTGGGAATTTAAGAAAAATGATAAATCTTAGCTGATGAATTTAACACTTTTGTTTAAATTTTTCAGAGTGTATAATTTCATGAAAAAATTATGAAATTTTCTTTCTTTTTCGGTTACGAAATCATGAGTAGTCAGGTAATTATGTATTATGCTTACTTTATCTGTAATTTCGGTCTTTCCGAGTGTCCACGTGATTTCTGCAACTGATCAAGAGATTTTTGAGCATTACTCATTGCAGGAGATTAAAAAAAAGGTCAAAGAGTTTGAATAAATGATGTATTTGTTAAACGAAATGAAAGCAAATGGATTTTTCCTTAATTTTATTGCGAATATTCATTCTCATTGATTATACATTTATTAACACATTCAATAAAAAGAGCCGGTTAGTTCCAAATTTCTGTCAAAACTGGGAGCAAAACTTCCTTTAATTGCCTTCGGAGTTTGCAGGGAATTTCTTTACTCGACCGTCTGGGAAGGTTCGGACCTTGCTGCCATCAGGGTAAATAACATCCTAGAGATTTAGAAGTTAGCATAGGTTCACAAAAGCACTCATATTTACCCTTTGACCGTTGGGGAAATCGAGGTATTTCACTCTATCTACAGTCATTTTCTGAGTGGATCCATCGCTGAAAAGCGTGACCTCCTCTCCGTTAGCAGCAACAAATTTTTTTGTGCCATCAGAGAAACTAGATTAAAAGGAAGCAGCACTTTAACTCACAAATCTTAAAATTAATCGTACTAGATCTCCTTTGTGTTGTCTGGATTATGATACTCGATCTGATTGTTAGCGAACCTATAGATCTATTTGTCGCAGGGAATTAGCACGATTCGAAGTCGGCTCAAAGAAATACCTGAACGCCCGAGGTTAGAGTCGTTTGAGAAGTATTGGCATCAGAAAAATAATAAATAATAGTTCCATCAGGCAAGTTCTATTTAATGAAAATCATATTAGCACGATGTTACAACAAGTTTCGTGATACCTGCTTAATGTCGTTGTTAGTGAAATAAATAATGGTGTATCCATCTGGGAAAGTCTATGTAAAGAAATTAGGCCTGCTATTCAGTCAAATAGCTCTGTTACCTCTTTCTTGACTCCGTTATGGAAGATAACCTCTTTCTTGCCATTTTCAAAGACTCTTTGCACTTTTCCATCATTTCCGACAGTCTGACTCAATACTTTTGTTTTTTCTCCTATATCACAGATAAAGTATTATTATCAGCAATTCAAGCAAAGTCTTCTAAATACCCTGCTGTAGGATAGCCCTTTTGAAATATGAGTTTGAGCTGTATTTATGGTCATTCTCTCCGAAATTCTTTTTCGACAGAATCGCTCTAACTTGATTCGACTCTGAATCTCTATTTCCTGGTTTTTCGAATGCTCTAGACGACGAATTTCCTCCAAGCGGGCTATGCGTTCCTCTATAACAATGAAACTTCATAAGAAATAAGAAAGCTATTCGTCATTTACTTATTAAACTCAGGTTGCATACTTTGCTTCCTTGAGTTCGTGTATTCCACAGACTGATTCATCGCTTTATGGTTCTCCAGAGTGATCCTGCTAGCTTGCTTGCCGATCTCAACTTCACTCTGATTTCTGCGCTTCACCGGCATTCCTCTGTCATAATAATTTTTCACGTTCGGATTCAAAATATCCTCATAGGTTTCTCCCTCATCATTTTCGAGCTCTTCTTCATTGTTTTCACCTTGGTCATCGCTCTGCTCATGTTCGCTATCATTCTCTTCGCCTTCCTCATCATAGTGGTTCTCTTCCTCATCGCTATCTTCTTCCTTCATGTACTGATTATATCCCTTCATATTTTTCCCCATAGCAGTTTGCTTTGGTTTCTGCACTTCCTTAATCACCTCGACACTTTTCAACACCTGCTGACTCTTATTCACGCTCATTTTCCCTGGCTTCGAGGTCTGCTCGCTCTTAATCCTGTACTGTTCGAGCAGTTTCACCTCTTGCTGCAACTCGGCATTCCTCGTCGACAACTCCTCGATTTGCTTACGCATGCGCTCAATTACCAACTTATTCCTCTGATCCCGAGCTTTAAGCTCTTCCTGAGCCTTTGAGAGCTGCTCCTTCAGCGCCTCGATCTCTTCCCTTTCTTTCCGGTTGGGGATATTAGCTATCGCCTGGAAATGCTTCTGCGTGATCTTCTTCTCCTTGCGGATTTTCTTAAGCTCTTCCTCCTTATAGACCTCGAATTCTTTCTCTTCTTGTTCTTTCTTTTTTTGGAAATCCTCCATTTCTTTATTGAGGTTTTTCATCATGTCCTCCTGCTTTTGTCGCATTCTCTTCACTTTGTCATTCTCGGCTTTAAACTTCGCGATCTCGGCGTTCAAAGCCTCGATCTTGTCATTCACCATCTTCTGCAGCTCGCTTTCCACTTGCTTTGCTTGAGCCTCTTCGGCTTGTTTTTCAAGCTTTGCTTGCTTCGCGTTTTTCTCTTGACCAAGATTAAAATATTTCTGAACAAGCGCGCTTTGCTTCGGCTGGTGTTGCTGTTGTGGCTGCTGTGTCTCTTCATTCGCATCGAAACTGTTCGCGTAAGAAGGTTTGCTAATGGCTGATTTCCTCTCGTTGTTCTGCGTGTTTCGTTTATTGAATGTCGTATTCCATGAGCACTCGTCATCAAACGCGTACTTTGGACTGGATTCCTCCTTGTCGCTGAGTTGCGGGGAATCCTTTCTTTTATTATAATCGAATGAGTCATTGGCGAAAGTTGGTGCGTCTGCTCTAGTTCTTTCATTTTTTCTTACGACTTCCTCTTCCTCGTCGCTCTCATCTGAGCTTTCCTTCTGAATCTGCTGCTTTTGAGCGAATTTTGGCTTTGGTAGCTCCTTCTTCTCTTGTGGAGGCGCTTGTTCTTGTGTTTTCCATTTCACGTGTTTTTCTTCCTTAGGAGTCGCACTGCCCAACTGTTGCTGTTGTTGTGTCTGTGCTTGGGCCGGCGCTTCTTTCTTTTGGCCAATATTTCCTTTTCCGCCGCCAGTTCCTCCGCCTCGGGTTAAGAATTTCTTCACAGGAGCAGGTTTCTGCTCGAAAGGTTCATTATCATCAAAAAGATCGTTGTTGGAAACTGATCTATCGCGACCTTTGTTCGCGTTCGCGTTTGTGGTTGTCATTGTAACAGTCGCAGTTTTCTTTGCAGGTTTTTGACTTTCGAAATTTCTGGAAGAATAATCGTCTTGTTCTTCCTCATTATCGTTATCTGTTATCTTCTTCAGTTCTCTGGAGGCCGCGCTTGATAGGAACTTTCTGGTGCCTTTCTTCAAGAAAGTCCTTTTCTCTCCAGTTTCGACTTTTTTTGGCTTTTGAACTATCGCAGCTGAAGGATTTTGTCTGAGTTGCTCCTCGAGTAAATCTTCAAAGTTTTTCTCGGCTTGTCCGCCAATCGGGATATCATCGAAGGAGCTAACAGATGAAGGTTCATTCTTTGGTTTTTGTGCCTTTTTGGGCTTTTGTTGGGAAGAAAGATCAGCAAATCATAAGTAGCAATTCAAGTTTACCTGCTGTTTAGGCTTAATCGGTTCATCATCAAAGTTATATTGGCCTGTAGACTTGATAGGTTGCTCATCAGTATTTTTGCTGTTTCCTGCTTTCGGATTTTGGTTCTCGGAGTCTTGCGATGAAAGGCCCAGTCCCATATCGCTTTTAGCACCATCATTGAAAAGCGAACGCTCTACTCTGTCTTGTTTCTTACTGCTGCTCTTCTTGCCGCTTCCTTTGAATATATCATCGAAGTCTTGCTTCTGATACCCTTGCTTCGGGCTTTCTCCGAGGTATTTGCTTGCAAAATCAGCGTAGTTGGGTGATTTATTCTCCTTTCGGTGATCTGGTGAATGCGACACCTTCTCAACAACCTGAGGGAACTTCCCTTGATTGCTCTTGTGGATGAGCTCGCTTTTCGTAGGCAGCGAAACGTCCTTCTCCTCGTTCACATTGTTAGATCTGTTTGTTATTTCTTGCAGGAAACTCGACTCATTTGGCTCTGTTCGAATGCCACTGGTGTTGTTCGTGGAGTTATTCCACGAGTTTCTGGAGTCTAGAGCTCCGTTTGTGAACTGCGGAGGGAAATTCTGGTTAAATCCTTGAGAATTTTCGTCGTATATAGACTTGGTAGCGCCGAAAGTCTGCATTGGACTCACATTCTCTAGGGTGAATGAAAAAGTTTATTGATTTCATTCGGAGTAGGGAAAGTACTTGGCATTCCAGGAAACTGTTGTTGCTGCTGTGGCATCTGATTAAAGAACTGTGGTGCTCCTCCCATCATTTGGTTCCCTGGGAACTGCTGCTGTTGTTGCTGCATAGCGAGGAACTGTGGACCATAGAGTCTCATCATGTTCTGAAACATTTCGTAGTTCATCATGTAATTTGGCTGCTGTTGGTTCGTAGGGAAGGGATTTCCTTGCATACTGTTCATATTGTTGGGTTGATTCAAATTTTGGGTTGAGGTGCTGCTGTAGATCTCTAAAAAGTATGATAATATACGGTTAATAGAGAGTTTTCATTGGGAATTTACGTTGTGGGAAAGATTGGGTCGGGTATTGACCATACATCATTTTTGAGGATGGCGTGAACTGGTTTGCGTTACTGAACGCTGCGAAATCTGCAGTCACTGAGTTGTTTGGGTCGTATTTTTCTTCTGTGAAAGGATTAGCATGTGGTGGAGAAAAGGAATGATACCTCTTCCGTTCATAGCGGTTCAAATTCAAATATAAAAGATTTCAAATTTTGATTATTTTAACAACTTGAAATTTATTTGAAAATCATATGATCGAACCCGCAAATATACGATATTTGATCCAAATCCTGATTATTATAGGTTAAACTATGTAAATATGGGTTCCTATCCTCTTACAAAGCCCCATTAACTTCCTTCGAGCTATTCTGCTTTGAATATAAACGTTTTTCGCATACCGAAAGAGAAACGAAGAGATCGAAAGAAATTTGATGGCTTTTCAAATAGCATTTTAGAGTAAGATGGTCTCTATCAAAAACTCCTTCCCTCTCTCACCAATGATTCGTCAATGGCTTTTAAAAAAATGGATTTAAAACACTACCAGAGTTGTAATGAAATATACAATTACTCTTGAGCTCCTGAGCCGGATTTTGGTTCTGATAAATATTGAACGAACGTAATCTGGAATAATAATCAGAGTAAATTCCAGAATCAATGAGAAAAGTTTTCGCTATTGTTTTCCTGGCTCTTGTAGTTGCTTCAGCCCAGGACTTCTGCCAGTTATCACTTTTCACGAGCATTCCAGCCCTCCAGTCTCTCTACACAAATTACAAAGCTCAAGATTGGGAATTGCTTGAACAAAACGTCGAAAAATTCATTCCTACCGCCCAACAAATTATTCAGAGTTGCGCTGGCTACAATATCTTGCCCACAGAGCAATCGAAGAGATGTCTTAACAGTGTCTACGCCGTCACTCGCCTGTTTGCTCCTCTCGCAAATCAGCTCAACAACTCAGCCGCCCTGGTTAACCTGGCGAACAAATTTAAGCCTGTCATGGCCGATTTCTACTCAACTTGCTTCGTGGATTATGTCTATGGTGAGGAGCATTTGCTTGACATCGATAATGAAGAAATTGCCATTGAAGACTTAGCAACACCGGTCAAATCTCCTAAGAACAAGACCGCTACTCAGAAGAAACCAAGTCCTCCTGCTACTCCACAGGATGGGAAGAGAGATATCTTAGACTGTATTGCTGACGTCTCCAAGATGATTCCTCTGTTGACAACGTTGGTGACCGATATGAAGGTGAAAAAAGAGTATAACTACATAGTTGCTGACCTCGCAATGATCTTTATGAACGTTGATACTATGTGCGACCACTGCGGTTTCAAAAAGCCAACCAGCGGAGGCGGTCCTGTTGATGTTCAGGCTTGTCTTGCTGACGCCGAGGTGTTGACAGCTGATGCCTATCTGATCATTCACTCCCAGGGTAACATAATGAAGATCTTCCAGGGTATCTCTGATTTCTTTGGGCATGCTCCTAAAGCACTCAAGGATTGCGGCGTTAAGATTTAAGATAATTATGCTTATTCATAATGTTAATCCTATTAAAGAAAGTGATGAAATGAGATTAACAATCTATTAATATGAATTGAACTACTAAGTTGTATCCACAAACAATAAGAGCGATTGAAACTTTAAATGGGTTGTGGAATTTTGAAAATGAAAATCCGGATGAAATCGCGGGAGAAGAAACAATATTTTGGCCCCCTCCCCCCCCCCCCC
>ENA-UOTZ01000677-UOTZ01000677.1-compost-metagenome-genome-assembly--contig:-NODE-677-length-28029-cov-12.817115_pt1 | contig 28029 bp, 19 predicted proteins | sample MGYA00238144_ERZ746983 | MGnify/ENA primary metagenome ERZ746983 (study PRJEB28759, sample SAMN06268863) | compost metagenome | isolation source: single cell | place: USA: California, Emeryville, Joint... | reverse complement strand
AAAATAATTTTCTTATTCATCATGAGTATAATAACTCTTAATTGGCCACCAATAAAACAAATCATCACTCTTCCCTTCGAATTCATGCAATTCACTCCGAAATCAGCCACCACACAACTCACCTTAATTACCTTGCGTATCAGGTTGAAATATCAATTCCGATGCTAATGAAGAAAGTTCAAAGAGTAAAGCCAAAGCATCCAAAATTGTGCTGAAGCTCCTATTCTACTAAAGGTATGACTCTCAACTTTGAAAGAGTGACTCTACTATTTTCTTTCTCAACACAGAAAGCCTATATATTTTGTTGATAATTTCTCTTTAAATTACGTTGTAAATCTCTGCACTCACCAAAAAAACAAACACCATCATATTATAATTTCGTTTCGCTTCATCAATGCGAGATACCCTTGAAAAGAGGTTAATTTATTGCCTAATCGCTACAATGAAAGTTTTTCAACGAAGTGTTTTTTTTCTCTCTCAAAGGTAAAATTTTGACTCCTTTTTTGCCCTCCTATATACGAAATTATAAATGTACAATTTTCTAAACAAAGGAAAAAACAACAAAAAGATAATAACCTAGAGATTAACGATCTTTTTCTTGATTTAGCTCGTAACGTCCTACGATGTAGCTAGTTCCTTATCAGATGGGTGCAACCTCATTTAAAGAGGCAAACTATTAAATTAGAATCATGCGATATTCCGTTTGTGACGTCATATCACACAGTTCTATCAAGAAATTTGAATCAAATTATGCAAATATTACTCAGAGTCGTCGATGACGTCATAAATTTGTAAAGAGCGCGTATTGATCTTATTTCCTTCGATAAAAAAGCTCAAGGACCATATATGTCTGTATAGATTACAAATAACTTCAAAATGCACCCGAATTTTCTCAAACTAAGTAGTGACAGAAGTAACCATGATGAAGAGAGGCTTCTCAATGATGGCCTCGTTTCTATTATTGACCATGATTTTTTCTTGAATTTTCTGAGCAATGAAGTCAGTATTCCTCAAGATCCTCTTTCAAATACGTAAAATTTTTTGCTCCGACACATTCCCAAGCGAATTAACCATAAATTTTACGCAATAATAGTATGACAATGGAGTTTCCTTACCCAAACCAGCCTGTAAATGATATGCAACAAATGGAATTCCAAGGCTATCAGCAGCCAGATTCTAAGAGCATTGGACGCATAGTAATCATTCAGAGCGATCTGTTCATAACCTCGTTAGGTGCCTAATCCCATTGAGATGAAAATAAGCAGATTATCAGAAAACATAAAAGTCGAAGACACCAGCGAAGGCGAAAAACCTTCGAAACAAAAAGGCAAGAGGAAAGGCAGAGCTAAGAAACTCGAGGATCCTCTGAAATCAAACGCAATTTTGGACTCGAAACCTAACAGCAAAAACACATACATCAATAAGATTAACACGCTTATCCATGACGAGGTCCTTCCAACAAAAATCGTCGAGGAGTAATTGCGTTATTTGCGTTACTTTAAATGAGTGTTGTTAACCAAAGGAAACCAGAGGTTCGCCCGATTGAAATTGAGCAGCCCAACGAAATTAAAATTCCAAAACCGAAAGTGATTAAGAAAGGATTTACTTCCACTCAAGCAGGTCTTTCCAAGATGAAAAAAGTGCGGTCCTTTGATACATTACCCTCTGAAAAAGTCAATAATGTGGGTAAGTGCAGTTATGTCTCTAATTGGAAGTTAATTGGTTCTTTTACAGAGGATAGACTAAATGAAAAGTTAGCAAAGAACCGTGAGTCTGCGAGGAATAGCAGAAAAAGAAAAAAGATTTATATTGAATTGCTGGAAAAGAAAATCGAGCAGTTGCAGCAAGAGTTGAATTCCACGAAAAAGCAGTTAGAAATAAACACTTTGACACTTGATAAAGCGACGAAGCATTCCCAAGTGGTATAGTGCTCACGAAAAGCTCATTCATTAACTGAGCATTTATAGATGAATAATATGGTCCAGGGAAAACAGCAGTTGTTTTCCAAACTAGAGAAGATGATTTCCAGCGAAGCTGATGAAGCGGAGGTTAATTTTCTCCTTGATTCTCTAAGAGTAAGCTCTAATTATTGGCTGCTGACTAATAAAATTAAAAACCCAGCTGAGACTTGGAGCGACTGGAAGCGAAAGAGAGCGGGCGATTGACTTCTTTTTCAAGCAAATATTCGACATTCTTCTCCCAACGCATATGAAATATCTCCTTATGACATCGAGTGAAGGTAGCTTTATAGTCAAAGTTGTTGAAAGTAACCGATTATGATATAGGTAAGGATATATTCAGTCCAAAATTCGAAAGCAAATCAGCCATGGCAACGTATTTGAACGGCAACCTCTCACTAGCAGATAGCTTTAAGACGGAAACAACGTAATGCTTTTGCATATTGATCAATGAATAAAATGATTGCAACAATGATAGTGATTTTTGGAATGAGCTGCTGGAGAATCTCAGTTTGACAGATACCCAGAAAAAATCCATTTTGAAGTATCGCAAGCGATTAATGACAGAGAAACAGAAATTTGACGAGTAATCCACTCCTTTGAACTGTGTTTTTTGCTAACCTCAATCATCTTTAACTAGCATCATGAGGAATTTGACTGTTTCTCGCAGAGCTCTTGTTAAGCAATCAAACTCGCTGCAGAACGTAGTAGACGAGCTGCGAGCAACTCTTAACCCCATACAAGTTGGGAAAATCTTAATATTTTTAGATAAGGTACTATTACTCACCTATATTTCCTTATCAAACCAAAAAATCTCGATAGGAAAAAACCCGAAAGGAATTTGAAGTAGAAAATTTATGGAAATTATCAAAACCAAGCAAATCCACCGATGACGGCGGTGATGAGGAAGATGAGGATGAGAATGATTCTGCTGACTCTGAGAAAATAGGTGGGAGCTCCAAGAACAAAAGAGAGTTCCTTGACCCACCGATGCGAGTTAAACCGGCGAGCTCAGCCAGCGGATCATCATTCCTAAAGCCGAGCACCTCGGATGTAATTCGTAAGAAAATCCATAGTGAAAATACCTGAAAATGTTGCAAAGTGTAACAATAGCTGCCATGTAATCTTTTATAATTCGTAATTCTTCGCTATTTAAGTTCAGACCTCTTTGTATTCTTTCCTTGTGTACATTCCATACCATGTGAGATGAATTCCATTTTCCATCACTAAATTTAGCTTTAGCCAATGTTGTTTAAAGTTATTTTTCCCTTCTCCCCCTATTAGAATTGAATAACCGCGAACCATTTATACTATGAAGTTTTTCTCTCTATCAAGTTTTTTTCTATGAAAGAGTGAGCAATGATTATATGATAAAAAGACTTTTAAAACTCGCAAAATGAACCATAGTCTGGATACAACGAAACTTGTTTCTTAAACCATTCAGGAGTTGAAATCTTCGTAAGATCTTTCTCGGTGTTAAGTGCTTTTTCTTCTAAAACTTTATTTTCCTCCTTATGCTGCTGGGAGGTCAAATGTACTTCTAAAAGTCTCCTCCTTGTGTAAAACAACTCTTCAAACAGTGTAATCAGCTGTTCTTTCTTCAATAACACGATCATCTCAATGCTCCTCTCCCGTCTGTCAAACATCATAGAGTTACGAATGATTTCTGAACTATAATAGGCAGTTTCCGCGTATATCGTGAAATCCTTTTGCTTGAGGCTGGCCAGCACAGAGTTTTGATAGGTTTTGAACTCCTCATCAGTCATCTTCTTTATCTTCTCTCTCATGCTATCAATGAATGCGAATATCCTCTGTCTCAAGTAGAAACTTGGCTTCACATTAGATTGGATAATGATGGAGAATCCTGTAATTCTGCGGATTTCATAGACTTGGGAATGCACAACGTACCCTAACTGTTCGTTCGTTCTTAGTTGGGTAAAGCAGGGCTCTCGGAGGTAGTTAGCCAGCAACGAGAACAACAGCAGCTGTTCCAAATTCTCAGACTCGTATTGGTAATACATCAAAATCGCGGAATTGAGCTCTGCGGTCTCTGATTTTTCAGGAACTGGGAGCTCTCTATTGTAGAAATAGTTCGAATTCCTTGGCACTTCAACAATTCTATCCTCTGGGGCATACTGCTTAGGAAGAGGTCGAGAGCCTTTACCTTTTTCTCCAAGAAGAGCTTCGACGTTGCGTACCATACCTTCTGCTTCTGTTGAGGTGTAATTACCGACTATCAGCCATCTGAGTCTGATGGTTTTGAAGAAGTACTTTGAAAATTTAACAACGTCTTCAAATTTGATCGACTCTAAGAGTTCCAGTTGCTTGTCGTCTGAAATCGAGATAAGGCCATTAGTATGCGTAAGCTGGCCGAGGAAAGTGCGGGTCTGAGCGGAAGGCTGATCTTTCTTTCTATTGACGATAGACTTATAGATTTGCTTATGCACCGTAGGGAACAAGTGGCTATATGACTCAATGTCGAAATCAAGGATTTGCTTGAAGACGGCGGAGACGAGATTTCCAAGAGCATCACTGAACCCTTTCACTGAGACGAAGAAACTTCAGACCGATTGTGACATAGAAGCATGTGCGCTCGCTTCTTTTGCCAGGTATAAAAGCTCGTTGAGTGATTCATGCACGAGACTGAACCAGAAAGAGGCAATTAGATTGCTACGGAGATCGGCACCGAAGTCATTATCATTTGTGAACATTTGGATCATAATGCTTGCTTTCGGTACGTTAAATTGATTATCCATCTTGAACCAGCACTCCGAGTAGGCAGTCTCCAGGATCTTCTGAGGATATTGCGGCAAATCGGATTTTCCAGTGTTTCTTAGAGTGAAATCGGTAGGTATAAAGGTGTTCTCAGGTGGATAGTCAAGTTTCTTTTTGGTGATTTTTGGCTGGACCTTCCAAGAATTTGTATAGAGTTCAGTAATTTCAGTGGAAAGTGGCTCTGAGGTATACTTTGTACCATAAAACTCTTCGATAAGGTTACACTCCTTCTCAAATTCCTTTGACAAAAGGAGTATCCTCATGTTATTGAGTTGAAATCTTTTGATCGTCTCTTGCAATAACTTTTCATTGTATTCTTCATAGAGGTAACCCAGTTGTAGTAAATCTTCAACCGGGTACTTTGGTAGTATCTCTGCTAATTGGCAAACAGCTGATTGCGGAGGAACCTTATCTTGAAACGCAAACCTCAAATGACACATTTTCTTGAGCTCTTCGAAGACAGACTCTCTTATCGGCTGAGTTTTTAACAATTCAATATACTGGAATATGTAAGCAATAACATCTTTGTAATTTGCAAGCCCTTTCTTCGTCAACGTGACATTCACAGAGAAGAAACAAAACAAGTTCATATTTGTCGAATAGCCCGCTGAAAGCGCACTTGCTAATCCTTCATCTACCAAGAACGATCTCAATGAATTCGCTCCTTCATGCCCAATGATATGAGAGAAATATTTGAGTGGATGTGCTCTATAGTGCTTCTCGTATTCAGGAAGAAGCCATTTAATTGCAAGTTCATCTTTTTCTTTGAGAGGAGTGATCTTCCAAATTCCAGGATAATTGGTCTCATCGAATGGCATTTCAAGGTATTTTGGAGCCGGAAGATCTCTATTTGGAATTGAACTGAATCTTTCGCGGACCCATTTTTCGATAGTATCAAGGTTTTCATTGCTATAGACAGCGAGGTTCATTAGGTTAGAGCTGTAATTTTTATTATAGAACTCAATAAGAGCCTCTCTAAGGCCTGGATGTAGAAGAGTTTTGAGGTTGCCGGTTGAGAATTTGAAGTATGGGTTGTCTTTTTTACTCCCGAGTTTGAGGATTCTGCTAATGCGATTAGCGTCGTTGGTAAGGTTTCGCTCGTGTTCGGAGTTAACAGCATTGACTTCTCGCTCCACGCAGGATTCGGTGAATAGTGGTGCAACGAAGAACGCGGAAAAAATGTCTAAAGCTTCGTTGAGAGCAGTGTTTGCACAAGTGAAATAGTAATTTGTCCTTAATGCACTTGTCGAAGCATTACAGGAGCCAGAATTTTTCACAATGAAGTTTTTGTATGTATTCTGCACAGGATACTTTTCTGAACCCAAAAACAGCATGTGTTCGCAGAAATGAGCCAACCCTTGTCTCTCCCAAGGGTCTTCCAATGCTCCAACTGTAATATTCATACAAGCTGCAGACTTCTCAGTCTCGGGATCACTGATCAGTATGCATCTCATCTTATTGTCGAGTATAATATGTCTATATTCTCTCTTATCATTAGGACTCTTTCTTGGTTGGGGTAACGAATCCACCATTTTCTGATTTTGGAGTATTTGATTAGTTGAATATATTTTGTATCAAAAACAGTATTGAATTAAAATAGTTCTTTACACAGATATCAAATGGGAAAACTACTTACTTCAGGAGTTTCAAATTCTACAATTAATTAAGTCAGAAAAACGAAAAACTGTGACTATGAACCTCAATCTACTTAGATCTGGCTAGAGGTTTCTAACTTTCTTATTTGAAGGTCCGAGAAGACATAACATTAAGAAATTTACACAAAAATTGAGCAGTAGTCTGGATACAAGCATACCTGCTCCTTAAACCATTCAGGAGTCACCACTCTTGTGAGACCTTTCTCGTTTTTCAGCGCTTTTTCCTCTAATATTTTATTTTCTTCCTTATGTTGCTGTGATGTCAAATGCACTTCTACTAACCTCTTGCTCGTGTAGAAGATATCTTCAAACAGCGCAATCAGCTGCTTTTTCTTTATCACTAATATCTCTTTCAAACTCTTTTCTCGCCTATCAAATAACATGGAATTCCTTGTTATTTCATAACCATAACGCGAGCTTTCCTCATATAAAGAGAAATCTTTTTGTTTCAGGCTAGCTATGACAGAGTTTCGACAGGTGTTAAATTCCTCATCAGTTATTTTCTTCATTCTCTCTCTCATGCTATCAATGAAAGCGAATACCCTCTGTCTTACATAAAAGGTGGGCTTGACGTTGGATTGCACGACAAATAAGTAACCGAGGATTCTGCGGACATCTTGGACTTGAGACTGCACGACGTACCCCAACTGCTCATTTGTTCTCAACTGAGTAAAAAACGGCTCCTTGAGACAGTTGCTCAACATCCAAAGCAAGAGTGTTTTCTGTAAATCTTCGGATTCGTATTGATAATACATGGCAATAGCTGAATTGAGTTCAGCCGTCTCTGATTTTTCAACGATTAGAAGCTCCTGGTGATAATAATAGTTAGAATTCTTTGGAACTTCAACAATCCTGTTTTCTGGGACGTATTGCTTTTTCAGAGGTCGAGATCCTTTTCCCTTTTCGCCAATAAGCTCTTCGATGCTGTTGACCATGGTTTCGGCTTCCTTTGAGGTGTAGTTCCCTACTATAAGCCATCGCATTCTAATCGTTTTGAAAATCTCTTTTGAAAATTTGACAACGTCTTCAAAAGTGATCGTTTCTAAGAGCTCAAGCTGCTGATCAATTGAAACGGATTGTAAGCCATTCGTAGTTAATAACTCGTTGAGAAAATGGTATGCTTGGGTGGACGGTTGGTCCTTCTTCCGGTTAATAATCGATTTATAGAGTTGCTTGTGCACCGTGGGAAATAAATGATCACGTGCCTCAATATCTAGAGCGAGAGTTTGTTTAAATAAGGCAGAGAGAAGAGATTCCAGAGTATGGCTGAATCCTCTTAAAGAGAGAGAGAAGCTGTCAAATGCCTGTGTGAGGGAAGCAAAAGCGCTTGCCTCTTTGGCAAGATACACTAGCTCATTTAGTGACTCATTAACAAAGTTAAACCAGAAAGAAGCGATGAGATTACTCCTGAGGTTAGTACCGAAGTCCATATCGTTGGAGAACATCTGGATCATGATGCTCGCTTTCGGTACGTTAAATTGATTATCCATCTTGAACCAGCACTCCGAGTAGGCAGTCTCCAGGATCTTCTGAGGATATTGCGGCAAATCGGATTTTCCAGTGTTTCTTAGAGTGAAATCGGTAGGTATAAAGGTGTTCTCAGGTGGATAGTCAAGTTTCTTTTTGGTGATTTTTGGCTGGACCTTCCAAGAATTTGTATAGAGTTCAGTAATTTCAGTGGAAAGTGGCTCTGAGGTATACTTTGTACCATAAAACTCTTCGATAAGGTTACACTCCTTCTCAAATTCCTTTGACAAAAGGAGTATCCTCATGTTATTGAGTTGAAATCTTTTGATCGTCTCTTGCAATAACTTTTCATTGTATTCTTCATAGAGGTAACCCAGTTGTAGTAAATCTTCAACCGGGTACTTTGGTAGTATCTCTGCTAATTGGCAAACAGCTGATTGCGGAGGAACCTTATCTTGAAACGCAAACCTCAAATGACACATTTTCTTGAGCTCTTCGAAGACAGACTCTCTTATCGGCTGAGTTTTTAACAATTCAATATACTGGAATATGTAAGCAATAACATCTTTGTAATTTGCAAGCCCTTTCTTCGTCAACGTGACATTCACAGAGAAGAAACAAAACAAGTTCATATTTGTCGAATAGCCCGCTGAAAGCGCACTTGCTAATCCTTCATCTACCAAGAACGATCTCAATGAATTCGCTCCTTCATGCCCAATGATATGAACAAAGTATTTGAGTGGATGTGCTCTGTAGTGCTTCTCGTATTCAGGAAGGAGCCATATTATTGCAAGTTCATCTTTTTCTTTGAGTGGAGTGATTTTCCAAATTTCAGGATAATTCGTCTCATCGAATGGCATTTCAAGATATTCAGGGGCTTGAATATTCAAATTTTTGATTGAACTGAATCTTTCGCGGACCCATTTTTCGATAGTATCCAGATTTTCATTACTATAAAGAGCAAGGTTCATGAGATTAGAGCTATAATACTTTTTATAAAACACTATAAGAGCTTCTCTGAGGCCTGGATGCAGAAGAGTTTTGAGGTTGCCGGTTGAGAATTTGAAGTATGGATTATTTTTCTTCGCACCGAGCCTAAGGATACGAAACACTCGATTATTATCATCTGTAAGATTTCGCTCGTGCTCTGAGTTGACTGCATTGACTTCTCGCTCAACGCAGGATTCAGTAAACAAGGGCGAAATGAAGAACGCAGAGAATATGTCTAAAGCTTCATTGAGAGCAGGATTCGAACAAGTGAAAAAATAATTTGTTCTGAGAGTCGTTGTCGAGGCATTACACGTACCAGAATTCCTGAGAATGAAGTTTTTGTATGTATTCTGCACAGGATATTTCTCCGAACCCAAAAACAGCATGTGTTCGCAGAAATGAGCCAACCCTTGTCTCTCCCAAGGATCTTCCAATGCTCCAACTGTAATATTCATACAAGCTGCAGACTTCTCAGTTTCGGGATCACTGATCAGAATACAACTTATCTTGTTCTCAAGCATAATGTGTCTATATTCTCTCTTATCATTTGGGCTCTTTTTTGGTTGGGGTAGCGACTCAACCATTTTCTGACTACGGAATATCTTCGAAATTAAACTGACTAAATTTTGGATCTTGATCCGATCGATACAAATAAATACATTAAAGAGGAATATTAGAATTGGCTGTCTACACTGCCAAACAGCTCTAGAAAGAATTAGCATTTATTCCGAGAATAATAGAGGCAAAGGGTTCATGCATTTTTTCTTATCTTCAAATTTCCAAAGAGCATCACTCAACAAAGCGAGATGAAGTAAGTAATATCCTCTAAGGCCTTTGTTCCTCTTTTTGATTATATATAGGAATTCAAGATCGTCCTGCGAAATCTCTCTAACTATTCGAGAGCCTCAACTAAAAACTATTTACAATGAATATGAATTGGTTCTTCTTCTAGCATTTGTAAGGCATTATTCTTTATAAAAAAAGGTTCAAGAATTAAATAAAAAATTAAATCATGCAGAAGTACCACGGGAAAACCAAAATTCCTAGTGAGTCATTGCTCAGAGGCAGCGAGCACTCTCAAGAACTTCAAGAGTCGGAGCGGTATATTCCACTTCAAAACAAGTCAATAGAATCTGATAGCTCTGAGTTCTTGGCGAGTCAAATAAATCACGGAGTGTTTCAAAACTCGCGAAATCACCTTCTATTAAAAATATCAGTCTTTGTGTTAGCAGTGGTGCCAGTATCAATAGTGATCATCGGAACCTTGATGATTTTCAACAGACTTCTAGCAGATGTAACCACTCGTAAAGACATCATAGGCGCTATCAATGGAATCGACCAAGGACTCTACCGGCCCATTCAAAACGTTTATTTTTCAAAGCAAAATTGCTCTCAGGGATTCGAACAAGCGAATCTCGGCCAATGGTCAAAGAAAAATTTTGCAATCTGGAACGGCTATTCAATCTGCTTCCAAAGAATATCAGCTTCTGCTTACAGCAAAACAAATCCCTCCTTAGACAGCAGCTCTCGTCAATGCTCTCCTGGTGTTTGGGTGTCTTCTTCCCTTGAGTGCCCAATAACTTCAATTGAAATTTCTGCTCAGTCGTTCCAAAACTCATCGACCCAATCTAGCGTTGCTTTAGATAACGGGTTGTTTCTGAACGTAAAGCGCGAGTCTGGCAAGGTCCCTATTATAGGGTTTAGACTCACGCTTGGCAATAGCGCTCCATGCTTAGATCCCAGCGAAATGTCAACATCATTAGATTTTATTCTCAACACAGTCGAGTATTCAGAATGTCAGCCGATCGGCAAATTCCCAAATGCCACTCAATTTGAGAGCATTCGAGCGAAGAAAGTATTTGTGGATCAGGCCTGGAGTGGGCCAATGAGCCAACAGCCTTACTATGACTCATTAGTTGAGCAATACAATGCATTCGGTTATTACCTACCAAGCTTGCAATTAGCATCTAATGAGAACTGTTTGAGCTACAACAACACACAGATTTCTCCTGCCTGTAAAAAGATTCCAAAGTATGACTCCTGGTACTTGGTCTCCCCGCTGATTTTGGTGTTAATTCCCATCGGATTGGTCACTGGATCGATCTTTATCCTTCAGACTGTTAAGCATCTCCAAAAGCATCCTCAAGCACTTTATGGAATAGCGAGAGGAAATAGAATCTGCTTTTCCTTTATGATCTTGCTAGTAGTGGCTTCTACATATATTTATATAAGAGAGGCGATTTATTTTACATCATGTAGCAACCAGCTCACTCCGCTTGAAGAGTGCATGATTAATTCAACCCCGAAGAACGTTGTCGGAAGAGTGGTTGCGACGGCAAATTTATCAAAGCGAATGTGCAATCTGCTCATCGTGATGAGTGTATCCACGATAATTTGCCTGGCAGTTTCGTACTTGACTCATTTTCTTATCCCAAAATCCTCAGAAAAAAAGAGCTCTGATCAGAAAGGGAAAGAACCCGAAGAAAAACTTCTGATGACTTCACATCGAATACAACTTAAAATGTAAAAGCACCTGTCACTTAATAAGTAGTTCGTATTAATTGGTACATCTGAATACAATTTGCTGTTGTATTTTGATGTATGTATAAAAAGCTAGTTTGATGGTAATTTATCATTAACTTTATCAATTTGAGTGCTTTAATCTAAAGAAGAGCTCCGACTAATAGGATAAGGTTTCTGACAGACGGACAAACAAAACATTAATAAGCACTTAGGATAAGGCTTAATTTTTGAAATTTATAATAATTCTTAACCAAAATCATAATTTATTGAAAATTCAAAAAATATAACACGATCTTTCATTTCATTTATGAACTCTGGACAAATGATTAATTCATCTGAATGTAATCCTGCTATTGTATTGGTAATTAAGGAAAGTCTTTGGATAATGAAATGGTGGCGGTAAAATTTGTATTTCAGTGTTTGCTATCTTCAATGGAACTGGTATTAAAATTACAACGTATATTTTGGAATAATTTTGAAAAGTCTTTCTCTGAAATTCGATAATGTATGTATTGGTAGGTTTTATTACTTTTCAATTAGTTGAACAATTTGAATTGAAAGAGAATTAATCAGACATTCAAAGTAATGTCATTAATGTTAGGAAAAAAGTTGTTTTTTAAAGAATACTTTCTTAAACTAACATTGCTATAGTAGTTCTGTTATTGCTTTTTGCTGACAAAAAAGTGCATCAGAATCTAAAAACAAATAAAAGTATTACCCAATCTCAGAGTAGTGCTTAACAATAGTTTTAGATGCTGTTGCATTCGTAATAAAAATAATAAGGTACCAAAACTACTTTAGTCAATTAATTCCTGAGACACAGGAAAAGCTAAAGTTTTGTATATTTCTGGTCAAAACACCTTATGGTCCACCAATCTCAGTTCTCTTAGGTTTTGGATTAGTGCGGCAAGCATTGAAGAAATGTCAATAATTTTCAAGCCACATATTAATTAGTTCAGCTTACTTTAAAGAACATGATTATAGAAACATTCAATTCATTTACGAGACATTTAGATTCACCTTGCCTCCGAATAGATTAAACTTCTGATCTAAATTCAGAATTGAATCTGAAATCACAGCAGCATTAACTTGCTGATATCCACCTAATGATTTAGTTGTGTGAGCTAAAACGATATAAGCAAAGGTCTCAAACCTGAAAGCACCATCACAATCGGCTTTTTGGCAACTTCCAACGCAAAATGGAAGATCAGTTCATCTCGTCTTTTAATTCCTTCAGCACTGACATTTAAACCTAAAAGTTTTTGTAAACTCATTGCTCATCAACTAAATTAACCTCCCAACGGGTCATTCACCAAGCAATCCGTTCCTGCGTTATAGAGGATAAAGTCTGGCTGAAACTCATGAATTGCTGGAAGGATATTCTCTACGAGTTTTGACAGATACTGGTCGTCATCATCAGATGCATAGACAGAGATATCGCATTTAATCGCTCTCTTGGCATAATTATCTCCTGGGTAGATCGAATGGTTATATGCATCAACGATAAAGACGCTATCATCATCCATAAAGTCTCGAGCATAACCGTTTCCTTGATGAGCGTCTAGGTCAATAATCATTGCTTTTCTGACTCTCTCAGGGCAAAATCTCTGCAAGTGTCTGATGCAAAGCGAAATATCTGAGTAAATACAGAAACCTCCACCACAGTGAGCTGATGCATGGTGGTATCCTCCGCTCAGGTTAATCGCCCAGCCTCTTTCCAAGGCTAAAAGACCTGCATCTATTATAATAACAAAAAGCATAAAAAGAAGCACTTCTACAGATTAATGCTCATACCGATAGTGCCTTGAGTCGCTAGTAGCATAGGGTCAAGCACTCTCCATCGTAGTATAGAGCCTGGCAGGAAGAACACTGGCAGCTCGACGCATCGAGAAATGTATATACTGTAGCAAAGCTTAAAAAGATGAAAAACGCCATGGACCTCAATGAAAAATGCTATTAGAATAGGAAGAGGAGAATCAGTCTTACTTGAAGCATCATTGGTCTGGTTGGATCTGTAGGCATGTGTATCGAATCAGCGGAAATTATTTTCTTATTCACTAGAAACCTGTAGATTTTGCCGTATTTTTGAGAGTCGAAAGGATGGCATTTCTCTATTCCTCCCGCTGTCACATTGTAACGAGGGTGATAAACGATGGGATGTGCGACTTTGGACAATTCGAGCTTCTTCTTATTTAAAATGTGGACATATTGCTTCGGATCGTATGAGCATTTGGCGTAAGTATTGAGCAGAGTCTCTAGAACGACCGGGAAGAAGACGTAGAGAACGAGTCCTCCGACCTAAAGTACGAAAGACAGACGATTAAAGAGACCTGCTTGAAGACAAGGAAGTACCCAGAAGGAATATTCGTTATTAACTAATAGTTAGATCAGTTTTTCTGCCGAAAGAAGAAGAAAAGCACTACCAAGTCCGTAGATGAAGAGAGCCAAGGAAGCCAGCATCAGTAGCAAGCAAATGAACGCGTAGAAGCTCATCACGATGAATTATTGTTGGTTGAAATAACGATGTAAATTTTCTTCAAAAAGAAGATCTTAATAAAAATAAACAGATTTTAGTATTCTTTGTGTTATAGATTTCATTCAGCTCTTGAGTTATTTTTCTGATGATCCTTTCAACAAAATGAAAGTCTTTAATTTTACTATTAACAGCTAGAAATCTTTTTCTTTAACACGAAGGTAGGCAAGGAGATGCCTCACCAAACGAGCTTTCTCTGCATGTTCAATAAGTTAATTTTTTGTGTTAATGTCCTCATACTCAATTATATGAATGATTATCAGCTTGAATGATTTCTCTTATCAAAAAATCAACGAATTGACTGTCTTTCAGTTAACAAGATAGATACGACACAAGCCTTATTTCACGACTATTTTCAAATGCATGGCCTGCTGATTGTTCTCGCTGGATTGTTCAAAATAAAACGAAGCCACAAAACACAAAGAACAGTAACAAATTTTAACATGCACAATCGAAACTCTCATAGAGGATTACAAAACTATTGAGAATTATCCTTCGATTTTGGTTTGAGTATAGGATTCTCAAATGTCTCGTTGCTGCTACTGTTTATTGTTTTGTTTCTGCTATGGTTTTTCAGAAACTCAGGTGTTGGCTCGAAAGACAGCTGTGGAACGTCATTCGCAAACACTTTGTTTATATGATAATATTTCAGCCCCAACTCAAGCACCAAAGGCAGCCCCTGGGTAAACATGATCAACGGAGCTATCGATATCACCAGCACTCCCTGCCTTACCATTAATAATCTTCCAAAGAAAGACTTTCGGAAAGCCTTTATCCAAGGCTGTGTTTGCTTAGGATCCCTAACAAAACTAGACATCATACCAATCCCAACCAAGAGAAGTGATGTTTTGATGAAATAGTTCCTGACTCTAGATCGGTCCTGATCATCGAGTCTTGAGTACCTCGTGATCACCGACGAGCAATATTTTTTAACTTCTTCAGTTTCTTCTTTGTTATACGAATTAAACTCCTTAAACAATTCTCTCAGTGGCCGTCCTTTGTACTTCTGGGTAATTTCTGCGAGGATCTGGCCTTTTGATCGTTCTTCCTTAACTATCTCAGGTTCAGCGGTTTTCTTTTCTTCTGCCATCTTGCTTTGATATCTTTATTTGAAGATTTTAATTTGAGACTATAACTGAATATGATTATCATTTCCTTATTACAATGGCATTATACCCATTAAGAAAAATGTCAAGGACGACTTGGTTGTAAGTGGATCGGAAAGATGAGAGGAAAAATTATGTTAATTGGCCTCGATGGTGGCGTTTCCGAACAGAGTAAATGAAAATTATTGAATGTTTAATAAAAACGTAGGTGTCGGATATGGATTTAAAAGTGCTTTATTTTACTAATGGCAGAGAGAGATCACTCTCCTCCCAGTCTTAATCTCTGGTGCAACGATTAAAAAAGAACTTGTATGCATAAAATTCCCAAAAAAAATCAAATGGTGTGGGCTGTTGACTTAAGAGAGAATTTTATTTAGCGAACACCACCTTCTCAAGCACTTTTTCAGGTGTGTCATAGAGCCAATATTGGTCCAGCTTGAAAGTTTGTCGATTAATTTCCTTCATGTCTCTCACGCCGTTCAGGAACTTAAGATACGGGATCAAATGCTTGAGCTCCTCGTCTTCTGGGTTATCGTAGTAGGGAGCAATTGGGATGCCGTTATTGATTTGATAAGCGAAAGAGTAGGCAGCGTTATCGACGAGAACTACGTCGTTGAGGTTTCTGTTCGCGAACACACGCAAATCTTTAACGTATATACCTTCCTCGGTTTGCACACAGCTCTCTCTAAAGAGTCTATGATGCACGTACTGGCCTTTCGGATCAAGGTAATCAAGCACGACGTTAGCATAGCAGCTGTGAGACGCCGTAAAGACGATGATCTCGAAATGCTGGCTCAACTCTTTAAGAGCCTCGATTGCGTAGGGTCTGATATTGATCCCGGCCTAATGTGAATATTATTATTTCAACATTGGTTCTTGGCGGTTAGTTACTTCAACGATCTCTCCATGCGGGAATTTGATTGGAAGCTGGACGTGGGAAGGAATCTCGGTGGATTCATTGCAATGTATCAAGGTTTCATCAAGGTCGAACACCACCGTTCTCTTATCTAGTTATTGATTTTTAGTCATAAGCTTCAAAATGGTTGTCTCACCTTCATAACCGGGCCTTCGAGGCAGGTTAACTTTTTTGGAATTCAAGACCTTCGGATCCACTGGCTTTAAGTGTTTCACGAACATCATCGCTTGGAACGATTGGATGAAATGCTCTCTGAAGAGATTGCAGAAATAGTCCCTTTCAGAGTATTTTCGATGATGTTTTTCAAGGCTTGTCGCGTAGTAAATGAAAGGAGTCATGTCTACCGACTTCGTATTAGCTGCCGATCTTGATAGAGAATTTGAAGATTTCAAGGTTTTCGGACTATGGCCCCTAATTTGCTGCGAAGAGCTGGGGCTGAGCTGACCAGAGGTCCGGAGGGCCTTGGTATCGTTGTTATTGAAGGTAAACACTCGATTTTCGGCGTTAGTTGTGGTTTTCGGAGTCTTTGTTGGAGCGGTCCGAGGAGGCTTCTGCTGATTAACAGCAGGCTCTTCGAGTTTAAGCGATGATCTCTTCCCTGCATTAGTCTCGACGTTTTCGGCTTCCTGTTTATGTGGAATCTGCATGCTGGTTGTGAGTGTAGTTCCTTAAATAAGAATAAGCGATTCTAAATCATCAAGGCCAAGTTACCTTTTGAAACCTTCGTCACGAAGCTCTGAAGAGACACTTTCTCGACTTTCGCGCCCTGGGGATCGCTCTCAGCTGGGCTCTCATCCTTGAAAAATTTCCCTACGCGAGGAGCGTCCTTCACTGTGCTCGATTTCTTCTCTTTCGCTGATGAAGGTCGTGCTTCTTTGGCATTATTTTCATTTCGCGCTTGTTGGAAAACTTGCTTGAAATTCTCAGCTGTTTTGTTAGTAACCTTCCGAGTTTCGTGGCTTTTTCGGTCGATATTGTTATTAGTGTCCTCAACGTTTGCCAACTCCTTTGCTTGCGATGGAGGCCGGTCATTCTGTTGGTTCGAAAAATAGTTATTGAATTTCAAATTTCTTGTTTGTGATGCAGACTGCTGGATATTCTCGCTCTTAAGCCTTTGTGATGAGTTAGTGGCTACTTTCTTTTGAGGAGACTGCCTAAACAGCTTGCTGAAAATTCCGCTCCTATGTACCTGAGATCTCCTCACGTCCTGCTCATCTTCAACAGTAACAGTATGGTTTTTTGGGGTATTGCTGCGAAGACTCGCTTGAACGTTCACAATCTGAGTCTTGCTCTTATCTTGCGAAGCGTCTCTTTGAGCGGAACTCTTCAATTTTGCATTCAAGTCGAAGGAGTAGTTTGACACCGTGCTGTTTTTCTTTAACGGGCCTTCATATGTCTCATTAATATCTCGAGGCTTTAAGGTCTGAGATTTTGCCATTGTGGTCGCTGGACCTCCGTTTGTGACCATATACTTACCACTTGTCAACTCTGTGCTAATTTCTAAGCCCCCTCGCCTGGCTTTCTTGTTATCAGCAGCTATATTCTCCTTGAGATTAGCAGAATCAGACGCTTTCATTGTAGCTGTCGTCGCAGTAGAAACGCTGTTAGTGGAGGAATTTCGTTGGCTTGATCGAGAGTTAGTGCGCTCGTGGAACCCTTTCTTCTCGTCCATGAGCTTTATTTTTTGGTTTCCTTTCGGCGAGCCCAAGCTTGTCATAAGCACTTGGGACGAAGTCACTGCCTTATCGTTCTTTCGTTCTTGCTGAGGCGCAGCATTCTCGTTTGATCCGAGCTCGTATCTACGCTGAGGCTGTTTGTTCGCAGCGTTTTCGAGAGATTTAAAAGGGAAAATCACTTCAGTTGAATGTGATCCGTAGTCATTTTTAGGCGAGGTGAGAGCTCCTGATCTCGATTGGGAAGACGAGGCTCTGGTGGAACTTGGGACATAGTTTTTTAAGGTGCCGTATGAGATCACGTCAGGAGTACCGACAACCAGTTTTTTCATCACTTTTACTGAGTGAATTCGTTAACTTAGTTAATAGAGTTTTTGATTTTTAAATATTTCACTGCAGTTCAAATCAGAAGCTGTCAGTTTCTTAAATTTAAACTGCAAACTCCTTTTTGATAAAACTGATTTTTATTTTTTTTTTCTTCCTCATGCGCCCACGCGAACACCAACTTCTTATTTATTCCTTCAGCAGCCTTTAGACTCTTGCGATGTCTATGATTTAACAACATTTTGCTTAAAATTAAATGAGGTTGCATTCATTCACAATGAGGCTGTCGCATAGGATACCCATGCGAATTACATATCAATTAATAGAGAGAAGTTTAAATGGGTAATAGCATTGTTATATACACAAAAAAAGGCAAATTTGTTATATTAATGCATCGATATTTCCCTTGAGAAATTCAAATACTCGCGGAGCCTCTTTAAAGCACTGCTCGTATTTCTTCCCTTTGCAATTTACTGCACATAACGCGGCATAGGCTTTATTATCGATCTTTTCAGCATAGAAATTAAAGGTGTCTTTATCTGTTCGCTGATTATCCTGCGCTGGAAATAGCCCTTCCAATATGTCAAATTTCTCTTCAATCAACGTGCAAATGCTTTTCGCTTGGAACTGCACCTCCTAATTTTGGTTATTGAATCGATTCACCTTGTTATAATTACCTTTGAGGAGTTTTTGTTCAATCCATAGACGAAAACGAGCTTATTCATGACGTAAATATTAAGATACTCTGAGTTTTTTGTGGCACTTAACTCCTCAAACTCGAAAAAAGGGTTCGAGATGACCGGTTCTCGGAGAATAACAAATAGTTTCACATCGGGATTGGTAGCTTCGAACTTATGCAGCCTGCGAAAAGTCAATAGTGAGGATAGAGAGCGACTACCTTTCAAAAATCTCATTGCTTGGTGGAGGGAGACTTTGAGTAAGTCTTGGCTTGAGAGTGCATGATTGCAGCTGTTTAGAAAGGAATTCTCGGAAATATAGCTCGCATTTCCAAGTGAAATGTCGCTGAGAGCTCCGGATCAGTTTTATTAGCTTCAGGCTTTCTGGGTCTTTAAGCTGAGGGGCAGAATGCATATTAGCACGAGAGAAGAAGAGAGCTTATTATTACATCAGGAATATCTTTCTGTTTTGCTTCAATCCATTGGTTGATCTCCATCTTAAGTTTCGTTAAACTGATTAACACGTTAGAAAAATTCAGAGCCTCCATCGCCTTGTGAACTTGGATTAATCCTCTAATCGTATCAATTTCACATCTAAATTTATGACCATATGTAAGGGCATTTCGCGCTGAAATCTGTTTTATACTTCAAACACCTCAGAAAGCTTTCTAGACCTCTGTATTTATCAAGAATATTGATTTTGTCTAATGACTCCGGCACTTTCTCAAGCTTTTTATTGAGTTCCTCTAACTCCGTCCCAACAGGGTTCCTTAACAATTTTTTGTAGCTTTGAAACGCGATAATTCAGTATGATCCACTCCAAATTTTTACGTCTGAATTGATTTGATTCTCACTCCGATGGTTTTCACCAATGAACCCAAATACGAGTAAGTCTCAGCTGTTTTTGTCTATCAACGAATAGTATTTATACGTCTTCGAGAAAAAAATACTGCCTACCTTTAAATTGTCCTCTAACAGTTGGTTTAGAGCCAAATATTTGCCCTCCTATTGACAAAACAAAAACAGAATTATGCTCACATCAACAGTAGAGGTATTACAGAACTATCGGTATCTTTGAGGAAAAGCGCCTTGTAATATTCTCGCTCTGTGGTAATAAACGTCTTGAATCGTCTCACAAACTCTTGGGAAACTTCTGGTCTCTACATTCAGGAAAAAGAGGCTGCAATAGAAGCGACAGGGACATCTTACATCAAAAACTTCGAGTCTATCGACAGTATGATCGTCAGCGGCCTCTCCTTGCTGTAGTTTTCTTAACTGCTCGTCTAGTTCTTCCATAAGAGCACCTGATTTTGCCTGCATAGTTCTGAAATCGTGCTGTGATGTCGGAAGTTAAAAAATTATTTGATAGCCTCTTAAGTTTATTCAATTAGTCTCAGTTAATTCTGATATTCAAAATTTAGACCTAAGAAAAAAACTATCTGACCAATTATTTACGGATGAGTTTTTTCTCCCATTAAGAGAACAACTTCCACGTTGAATTTTGAATATTCACATTCAAGACCTGCTTCATAGTATAAAGAAATTGTAATCAATCAATAATCAAACATATAAAAATACAATAATGACATTTGTCAGCTTTTCTTTGAAGTTTCTCAAACTGAAACTCTTTTTTGCTTACATACATGGCTTTTCGATTGCAAAGTCTTAGCAATTAAACTTTATGAGGAAAAAAAGAGAGCGTCTTTCTTCTTATGAATACTTTCTCAGTGGAATATGCAATTTATTCTTCTTGCTCACCCGCGAATTTTTCATTATTGGTTCATTTATTGTATTCAGCAGCTCTGAGAGTTGTGCCTCGTATTGCTGTGTTTCAAGATCTAATTCTTCCTCGGTCTGCTGAATCAACTCCAGTAACTCCACATTCTGTTTTTCGAAAAACTCGCAGTGAGACAGCGCATTCTCACTCTCTTCAGATTCCATGTGAAAAGATCTATTTATGAGACTATCTCTGAGTTCCTTGTCAAAATCGAGCTTCAGATTCGCCAATTTTTGAACTGTTGGCGACACGAGTCCTCCCACCATGGATGTTTTGGTGTAAGACTCAGAAATATTTATCTCAGGCTGCTCCTGAGCTTCTTTTTGGGCCTCTTGGATCTGGTTGATCTCATCAAGAAGGATATTATTTTCTTTTTCGAGGACCTCGTTAAAATGTTTAAATTGGTTGTATTTATTGTGAGGGAAAGAGATATTATTTTGCCATGTCGTAAATGCCCATTGTATATCTTCACGCTCATTATTATTAAATAATATTTTTGCAAGTTTGATTTTCGCGTTCTGTTGTTGTATCATCGCTGCTCTCTTCTTTATTTTTTCCTCAAGTCTGGAGTTAACCACCGACATATTAAATATCATGTTTTTATTGATCTGTGCTGTGAAGTTCTTCTCAGACACTTTCTGAATGTAGGTAGACTGAATCGTCTTCTCAGGTGAGCAAATCCTGTAGAAGCCAAAAGCTAGTCTTGCTGCCACCTTTGTGTGGAGAACACGAGAGAGCTTATATACTGCGCGAAGTGGGTTGGGCTCAGTGGTAGATACGTTCATCGCAGCGATATTTCGACGATAGTTGTTCAGGGCCTCGAATGAAGTCGCCAAAGCGAAATTTCGATAGCTCACTCTGACTGCGCATCTTTGGACGATCGTCAGCAAGGCATTCATTTTATTTGTAAAATTTTCCTCTTCTAATTTTTCCAGAGCTTGAGATTGTGCAAACTCATTTAGAAGCCGCCAGCCGTATGCAACGAGCTTTCTTTCTGTTGATTTTACGAAGACGCTAATTGCACAAAAGCCTACAAGATAGCGCTTAGAACCATCATGTGATCGTGTTTCCTGATAATTAGTATCAAATCTCTGGCCTGCGCTTCTATTTATAAGCACTACCTCCTCAAAAATATCAAACTCTCGAAAGGCAAGTGAATAAGTTCTCCTCATAGCTTGAGAGACCTGTTGTGCGATTTTTATACAGGCAACTTCATATTTTTGTTGAATTTTTCCGCTTTTTTCGCTGTGCATCTTCAGTTTTTTCCAAGCTTTCGCCAGCGCGATCTGCTCGAAAAGGTGGCCTTCGCTCTTTAAAAGCCCTTTGGTGGCGTTCGGCGTCGCGCGCACAAATCTTGCAAACCTAGCAGTGATCACTTTATACAATTTAGTAACAAATTCGTCGAGGAGTCGATAGGAAGGCTGCTGAAACGGGTTGATTTTCTGTGTTCTCATATCCCTAAACATTGATACATTGCCTCGAAGATTTTTGTGGACAATTCTTTCAAGACTTCTCGCTAAGCCTAGCATGTTGTAATTAATTGTGCTCTCGTTTAACTCGAATATCCCATCCTGAACCTCTTTGAAAGTGTTGAGGCTCGATATAAAATGAATTTTGACAAACGCTTCATACAAATTTCTCTTAACCCTCCGACTCATATCCTCAACCACGCGGTTTTTTACGATTTGCTGGAGCTTGATTCGAGCGAGGATCTTACTCAGGAGAGAATCGCGAGTAATAGGCCTCTGCAAGGTCTTCTTCTGGGCTAAAAGAGCAAGAAATTTGAAAAGAAATGACTCATTGAGACTCTCACAATCCTGCATCACGTCAAAAAAGTTTGAATTTCTTTTGATTTGGTTGAAAGCCTTTGAGACTAATTCTTTGACAGCCCTTTCTCTGATTGAGATTATCTTGCTCAAATATTTCCGGAACCTACGTTCACTTAGACTGTTGCTTCGAGAGCTGGTGGCGTAAAGGGTTTTCATTCGTGTGAAGGCTTCGATGTAATAGTTGAAAACGCGTTTAGTTAATGCAAAGGCTAGCTTGTCTGTTGCGATGTTTTTTTCGATCCGTACTGCGAATGAAAGGCCGCCTGGTTCGTATCGAAGATCAGCAGAACGGCTATTGTATGAAGTGCTCGGAGGTCTCCGAGTGTACCCATGGGAGGTGGTTGACATGGTAATATATTCAAATTTTGAGAGGAGTCTATTGAATTAGAATTGAAAATTTGATTTAAGTCAATAGATGAAAACAAACACATCAATTAGCCTTGTAAATAACATGAGTTTTTCATATGAGGGATAATCAAGAAATTCGAACAAAGAGTATTACTATTCTTATCAAAGACAGGCTCAAAGGGACATTTTGATAAGAAAATCCTCTCAAGAAGAGGATGAATTGAAACTACGATTGAAGGATATTATTATTCGTTAAGTAATAGACAGATCGATGATTAGTGTAGAGATTGCTCTGAAGTTGGCTATTACAGCACGTGCATCAGATTCTAGACATAGTTAGTTCCAAATCTCTGAGCATAAAAAGCGTTTTACTATTTGAATCAGAATTTCTAAGAATTTAATTAATCCTCCCGAGTGGATTCTGATTTGATATACTTTAGATGCTGATATGAAATTAATCAACAATGCAGAAGCTGACTCAGGAGCAGAGCTGGTTCCTCCAGAAGCTATGAGTTAAAAAGCTTCTGAGAAAAACCTTTCATCTTAATTCTTTTTTACTCTGACTCTGATTCAGTATTGTTAAACGCCACATCAATACATGTAAACGAAATTTATCCATAAAGCGTTTCTGTGTCTTGGGAACGCTGCTGATAATGAACAAAAAAATTAATTCAGCATCATCATATAACTTCAATATAATTTGTTATGCAGAACGAGATCTCGGCCAAAAGAATAATCCACTACAGTGAGTTCAGCACTATTATAAGCACACAGGCTTCAAATTGAGAACAAAAAGTTTGCTTACAAGCATAACAATACAGTCATAACAATCTAGGGAGGATGTCTGCCATTTCCTTGGTGAAAAAAATTCGTTTATCTGATAGGCGAAAATTTTTGGCGTTTTATTCAGCAGACACCACTCTAATAGCCAATTTAAATTCAAAATGCACACATTATAGCAAATTTTATAGAAAAAAACGCTTTTTCTGAGAGAGTTACACTATCAGAATGTGCCCATTACGTATAAATTCCCAACCAAATACAGACCAAATAATAATTTTCTTAACCTCGAACTTCAAAGACAACTGCTTTGTAAAATGGCGGCAGCCAACAATACTTTCAACGCAGCATTAGCCAGTAAGCGAAAGGAAAAGGACATCGCAAAACTCTTGATGTCCGACTACAAGGTCATCCGGTCTGAAGAAAACCCGAACGATTTTCTCGTAGAATTCGACGGGCCGAAAGACAGTTTCTATCAAGGAGGCAAATGGCTCGTCCATGTGATCCTGCCCGAATCTTACCCTTTCAAGTCGCCTTCGATAGGGTTTTCTAATAGGATCTTTCATCCAAATGTTGATGAGATGTAATTATTAGAACCCTTTAGACTGCTTGTCTAAGGTGTCTCCACTGCTATTTAGGTCAGGTAGCGTGTGCCTCGACGTGATTAACCAGACATGGAGCCCGATGTTTGATCTCATCAACATCTTCGATGTGTTCCTCCCGCAGCTGCTGATGTACCCGAACCCCACTGACCCTCTCAACCCTGAAGCAGCAGCTCTCATGCTGAAAGACCCCAAAAAATATGAGGCCAGAATTAAGGAAGGCGTCCTAAAGTATGCGAGCAATAACGCATCACCCAGCACGATGGACGTTGAAAAGAATAAGAGCAAGGCCACGGAAGACATGGAGCTCGAGAAGCAGAACTTCGATGACGATAAGATCTCCTTTGGAGATGTCAGCGAGCTGTCAGAGACTTCTGATATCACGCTGGTCGAGTGATCTCGCGTATCAAACGCACAATAAAACGACCGGCTACGATCCCAGCTCACTGAGAAGGGTAAGTAGAAGGTCCCCCATATAAATCTAATAATATTTTTTGCTAATATCTTCTATAATAATGCCTATCTTAGGAGTCGAGTCATCGATTTGCTCTCAAAGATATCAAAAACACAAAAAAGCTTGATAAAAGTAACTAAATTCCTATGTGAATAGTGGGGAATAGCTCAAGTGCATCCATGTAATGACGCCGATGAGTGCTGGGCTTGTACTTATATTAGCTTAGGAAAGAAGTTCTTTAATTTTTTGTTTCACAATATGCCCATTAATCAATAAAAATTTGTATGAGAAAAATATTATCGTTGCAGCAATCTGTTTATTAATCTCCCGCTTTTTGCACTTAAGACAATAAATACCATAATATGGTGAAATAGCAGGTATATCTTAAAGAAACCTGCCTTGCCAGCTAAAGGCTAGGCCGAATATCGATGATGGTATATACTACTTTCCAACTTTCTGAATGGGAATATAAGGTAAAAACGAATATTAAACGACATTAGAAAAAGCTGGTTGGACTAACGAGAACGGAATAAATATTTATACAATCTCAAGCGCTCTTTTAAAATAGAATTGCTAAGCATTTGAAGAAAACGAGGCTTTGTATGACGAGGTGTATCTCCACTTCTTCAGTCCTTTGTAGGACTCGAAGAAGCAATAGGTTACATTTCTAGTGCATCCTTCGGAGAAAGGAGAGCCTTTATTTTGCGGCAGCTCCTTCAGATAGGAGATCTTCTTCCAGCTTAAATTTTCCCCTAGCAAGAGCGATAAGCCAACGAGGGATTCAAACGATGATTTACATGTAGTCTGGTTCTGAGTAACCAGATATAAGTGGAAAAACAGCAAGCAACAAACCATCAGTGTGAAAAATCCTATTCCCACAGCAACTACTGCTTGAAGCAACCGAATGCCAAAATCGTAGGAATCGTGATCGAAGAAGCACAACACAATCTACGAGCAAACAAGGTTACTCTTCTCCTTCAAAAGGTAGCAAAAATTTACATGGAACTGGGCGAATGCCACTTCGAAAGCTTGGAAAAACAAATACCACACGAAAAAGAAATGATTCTTCTCGCCAATACAGGTCCCTTTATATTAATATATTAGAGTCAGAAGAGCTAAGGAATTTCGGTTTTCTACCAAGCCATGGGCAGTGATGATCATAGGACGCAACACATCTCTCGCAGTGCTTGCAGTGACGAGCTCTGATCGGTTGTTCTAGGTTACAGACCGTGCAATAGCGTCTCTCGATGTGATTAATGTCTAATTTCTGTTCATTATTTTTCTGCGCCTCCAAATCATCCTTTTGTAAATTGTCATCCAGGTTCACGTCCTGAAACTCGGGCGTCCCTCGGATGGTATCCGCCAACGTTGATTTCCTTATATCATTCGCGAAATACACAGTAGGAGCAGCAGTCCTCACAGTACCTGGAGCGTCCATGTACGTCGAATTCGTCTTCATTGTATGAGAGATACCTCTGTTTGGAGGCTGGTTTGGCAATGAGTCCAACTGCGTGAGTTTCGGAGTTTCAAGCGCATCTAAGTCTTGGCTATTCACATTATTAGGTTTCCTGGTAAATACGAGCCTGTCCTTCAGACTTAATTTCTTTTGAAGAGTGGTTTCTAAACCTTCCTGCGTGTTCAGCTTCTGGTCTAATAGTGAAACCAGTTATTTCCGTCTATTATAACGAACAAATTTACCTGTTTGGAGCGCGATACTTGAATTGGTTTCTTGCGAGTGACTGTTACCCTGAGGCATAACTGGTACAATATTTTGGTCGCCTTCTGTGACGTCTTTCGTTGTGACATTCGATGTTTGGTTTTTAGGAGAGGTGAGTCTTCCAGCTGGACCGCTCGTCATTTGTTTTTGATCCGTTTCGTTCTTTTCTAGATCCGATGGCGAGCGCTCTCCTGGCAAATGAATATGCGAAGACACTGGCTGTGAGAGCTCCTGCTGCGATTTTGTGCTTTCGCTGTGATCTTGCAGTTGCAGCTCAACCCCAACGTCGTGATTATCCACAAAGTCCTCCTCCTGGTAAAAGCTTTCATGGCCCTCGTCTTCCTCTTCGTCTTCCATCTGTTCAAAATTGGGCTTTGGCTCTTGCTCGCCGTCTGACCCTCCCGAAGGCATTTTCTTCATGATGATTTTGCTCACGCTCTTCCCGTCATTTATGTAGCTTTGCTGAATTTACAACAAAACGTTCGATGATGTTAACAAATAATTGGAACTCACTTGATTATTCATATTATGTGAAACATCGTTTGGGTTATTATTATTCTGAAGCTTCATTTGTGATCGCGTCCACTATCCAATTCCGAGGTTAGATATCCTGAATATGCACGGCGGGGTTACCTGTTCTTCTTGCTCAGTGAAGAAGATGCCATCTTTGGGTACGTACCCTGGGTCACGCAGATGAGTGGCGAAATAAAACACCAATGTTAATGCGCAATCGAGGCTGTGACAATAGAATTAACTGCGAAGTATGCGAAGTTGAATACCAGAACCAGATGACGAGGTTTGAATGTATTGAATTTTTGAAATGTGGCGAGGAGATGTAAGCGCCGCTGATGAAAATTACTTGGAGCAAGAGGTAGATGTAAGGTGCAGATGATCCTAACATTAAAAAAAGGAGATGGAGTCCATATCAGAAGTCTTAATGAAGAAACTACCTTTGTTAGAGAGAAAATTCCAACGCATCGCCTTTAACTCGTTAATTGTAAAATTTTATCAGAATTCAAATTAAGAAAAAAATGAATATTGAGTGCACATACTTTTCTTCGCTAGTTTATTAGGTTTCCTTTGAATTACCTTTAAGAGAGAGCAAAATCGGCTGTCTGATTAGCAGTTATTGGATTCTAAATGATTTAACTGGCTATTGAGTGGATATAAGCCCTTTAAGATATTCAAGGAGGAAACCGATTATTTGTAAAAACAGAAGGAAGTTTAACCTTATAATGAGCTATTGGTAACATTTACACATTATTGGCTATATACAACCGAGACTATTTTCCTTCTATTTCTCATTGAAAATCTGTGAAAAAACTTATTTGATAGTGTAATAAAAGAAAAAAATTAGAAAGATGAGTCAGCACGATAGCGACGGCTTTGATTGGGAAGAAGCAGGCGGAACCAACGGCGTCCAAGAAAAGAATGGTGAATATTCGAAATTTAAAATCTTACCAGCTCCCTTAGACGATACGAATCAGCCTCATGAGCATCAATCTCCGCAGCATTTACACGAAGGCGTGAAAGTAGGAGGCGAGATTCCAGAGCAACAGTTAGGTGAGAATAATGAAGAGACTAGAGAGAAAAAAGGAGACGACAGTAACTAATCTCTTGCAATTGCCGGCTGATTTATTCTGAATAGATGAAAGTGACGGGTTTGACTTCAATGACGTGCAAGTGGCAAACCCAGTTGGTAACTATTTGGTGTTGAGAGCTCGGTTGAATAGTTTCATTAGCAAATGAAGACAAAGCTGCTGAGGAGAACGCCGGGACGAATGGAAATGGCATTGAAGAAACGAAAAATCAAGCCGAGAGTAGATAACTTATTGAGAACTTTCAAATAACAGCGCATTGATTTAGTTGGAGATAGCAAGCCAGCTGAGGAGCATGATCCGTTTGATTTCGATAATTACACGCCT
>ENA-UOTZ01000676-UOTZ01000676.1-compost-metagenome-genome-assembly--contig:-NODE-676-length-28045-cov-12.355370_pt1 | contig 28045 bp, 21 predicted proteins | sample MGYA00238144_ERZ746983 | MGnify/ENA primary metagenome ERZ746983 (study PRJEB28759, sample SAMN06268863) | compost metagenome | isolation source: single cell | place: USA: California, Emeryville, Joint... | reverse complement strand
GTGTGGAAACCGATATTTATAGGTGCTTTCATAGATTTACTTTTCTTTCTATAATATTTCAACTACCTGAACATTCAATTTCAAGAACACTGTTTTTGTATTGATACGAATATCAATGACAACTTTGTTATTTCAAAACGTAAATCATAGCAAAAAGTTCTTCTCTGTTTGTTAGATACCAATAACTCATTTCATTTTCCAGAGCTATTGTAAATTATTTTTCTTAATGGTACCAATACCTCATAAAGCATGGGTGTACATGATGATAAAAACATTACATAGATGGAAGAGGAAGAATATTTGATCCCAAAACTTTTACCTTTTGATTGACGAAATGTAATTATTTCAGTTTGGTACCTTTACAAACAATGTTTTTGACCTTTGTCAATTACAGTTTCGATAAAGTGAAAAAGTATTATAATCCTCCAACTTTTGATTTATTAAATCCCTCTGTTCAAGTAGTTTGATTTAGTAGAGAGTTAAGTTTAAGATAGTATGTTTCTACCCTACAACAGAGTAAATCCAGCCTACTTCGAAGGAGAAGAGCTTATTCAAAGTATTAACGCTGCTTTCTTTAGGCCAAACAGAATAGCGCTTGAATTCGTAGTAGATCAGAAGAAATGAAATATACTTTCATCGACTAAATAAAATTTTAATTCTTCGCCCAACTTTCATGATGTCCTGCAAAGCCAGCTGCCAAACGCGAATCCTCGTGCTTTTTGCTCTATACAGTACTCTAGACAATTTCCAAGAGACAAAAACTTTCAAAAATGAAACTGGATTAGTCATTAGTCTGCCAGGTCACAAATCCTCAAGATCAATTTTCTTATTCTTCAGAAATTAGCTCACGACAACACTTTCAATAGAAACACTATATCCCAATAGTTTCTTCATTCAAGCTCTCTCTGAATTATTTACTTTTCGACAATAAATCCCACGAAGAAGCCTCAGATTCAAATGTATGCAACAAATTCTGCAGCGACTGCCTAACTCATATCACCCAAGGCTAAATAGCACTGCGAAGCCAAAGATATAGATGAAATTTTTTTCGTATCCTAAATATACAGAATATCGTAATAAACATAATTTAAGTTCAAATACGAAATTTTCTTTAAAGGATGAGCTACTTCAACAATCGAAAAGGCGAAGTCAAAGAGCTTCAGGACTTGCTGCTGCAGCCCAAACTCGAATCTAAATTGCACGCTTTGAGACAGGTTTGCAACAAACTACCTCTTTCTCCACTAACTCATAATGAAGATTATCGCGGCAATGACCGTCGGTAAAGACGTATCTATGCTCTTCATGGATATCATCAAGAACATGGAAGTCAGCAGCCTTGAACTCAAGAAGCTGGTCTATCTTTACGTCATTAATTATGCGAAAGCGCAACCAGATCTAGCTATTTTGGGAATAAACACCTTCAGAAAAGTAATCCTCGTCCCATACGGTTCTCAAACACATAACCCTCATTCATTAGGACGCTGTTGATAAATCCAATCCTCTAATCAGATCGCTGGCCGTGAGAACCATGGGTTGCATTAGAATCAAAGAAGTCGTTGAGTATCTCGTCGACACCTTGAAAGCCGCTGTCAAGGTAATGCTCTTGGATGAATTTCCTCTCATCGCATTACATAAAAAAAAACTAAGGACGAGGACTCTTATGTGAGAAAGACAGCCGTTATCTGCATTGCGAAGATGTACGAGCTCTCTCCAACTGTTGTCGAGGACCAAGGCTTCTTGAAAATGCTGGAAAATTGCCTGACAGACGGAAATGCGATGGTCGTTTCAAACACAGTAGCTGCTTTCCAATCGATTTCAGAGTCCAAAGGATACAACATGCTTCCGCTTAACTCCTTCAATGTTCAAAAACTGCTCACCGCTGTTAACGAATGCAACGAATGGGGACAGATATATATTATAGACGCGCTTGCGCAGTATACTCCGACCAGTTCCACCGAAGCTGAGAAGTACTACTTCCAACAATTTTGGAGATCATTTAAAAAAATTTTGTTAGTATTCTTGAAAGAGTCTCCTCAAGGGTTTCGCATTCAAATGCCGCGGTAGTCATCTCGACAGTTAAAGTTATAATGAAATATCTGGATTTTCTTACAAATGCTGATCTCATCCGTACATACACAAAGAAGACCGCAGCTCCGCTGATCTCATTGCTGTCATCTGAGCCTGAAATCCAGTATGTTTCGCTGAGAAACATTAACTTAATCCTCCAAAAACGCCCGAACGTCCTTGAAAAGGAAACGAAAATGTTCTTCTGCAATTTCAACGACCCAATATACATTAAATTAGAAAAACTCGACGTGTTGGTCCGATTAGCCGATATTAAGAACATCGACGCCATCCTGCATGAGTTTAAGGATTACGCCACCGAAGTGGATGTTGAATTTGTGAGAAAAACAATCAGATCGATCGGTTTATGCGCCTTAAAGATCGAAAAAGCCGCTGAAAAGTGCGTTCAATTGCTCTGGGAGCTGCTTAAGGGAAAAATCCCTTACATTGTGCAAGAATCAGTTATCGTGATCAGAGACGTCTTCAGAAAGTATCCTGGCAAGTACGAGGCTGTTTTGAAAGACATCTGCGATCAGCTTAAAATCCTTGAGGAGCCAGAGGCCAAGGCAGCGATTATTTGGATTATTGGAGAGTATGCTGATAGCCTTGAGAACGCTGAGGACATTCTATCGGAATATGCTAAAGGATTCAGAGACGAGCAAGCTGTCGTGCAGATCCACCTGCTGACAGCCTTCGTCAAGCTGTATCTCAACAGACCGCAGTCCTGCGAAGAGGAGATCCAAAACTTGTTGGAGGTTGCAACGAAGGAATGCGAAAATCCTGACCTCAGAGACAGGTAAATTATTATTGCTTAATAATGGGAAATTCAAATCATCTTTAGAGCTTTCATTTACTGGAGATTGCTATCAAAGAACCCTCATTTGGCAAAGAGAATCGTGTTGCAAGAGAAGCCGCCAATTTCTGATAACGCGAATATGATTGAGACGAGCCTGCTTGACAGGTATAAGGGAAAATGTCTGTTGTTTGGTCTAAAGTTTGTCATTCAGATTAATCGATAATATTGGCACTTTGGCTTCAATTTACCACAAGCCGCCTGAAGCGTTCATCAAAAAACTGAGAGATAGCATGAATAAGCTGCCTTTGGATGAAGATGATGACAAAGATCAGGAAGCCGGATCGCCTGAGGTCATCGATTCCAGTGGAATGAAAATTTCAGAGCACCAAGGTATCGCGAGGAATGAATACACCGAAGCGATCAAGAATAAAGGTAATAATATTTCAAGGAACAGTGGTGGTTTACGGTTGAGGTCATAGAAATCGATTTGCTCGGAATGGACGATGACGAGTTAGAGCCGAATGACAAGAAAAAGAAGCCTGAAGGCGGTGAGAAGGCTTTGGGTGGAATCGTTAAAAACCCCAATGCTAAGAATCTCACGATTCCTTATTCAGTAATAAATTATTCTTAACACAGTCCATTAATTCTCTGTAAAGCTGGTTATCGCAGAAACCCAGAAAAGCAAGGATGAAATCGCTTCGGGATTGGTCATGGAAGCCGCATTCCAGAGAGAACTCGATCGAGCTTACCTCTATGTCAGATTTACGAATAAATCCAGCAATCCTTACGAAGTAAGTTTCCAGGAAATTCCCAACACATGATTTTACATTAGGGCTTCGCCGTTAAATTCAATAACAACGCGTTTAAATTGACCCCTCTGAACAATGACCTTGAAATACCAGCTGTAATTTACTGCAGCCGAAAGCTTCTCAATATGACTCTGACTCCTTGTTAGATCAATCCTGGTGGCAGTTATGAAAAGAAAGTTGAGATCGGATTCAATGGAACGTCGGATAACCAGCCTCCTGCATTCCCATTCAAGGTCCAAGCAGCTCTGAGAACGCAATTAGATATTTTCTTATTTACGATCCCTTGCAGTCTCACCGTCTTTATGGTAAGTCTTATCTTTTGGTAAAATGCGGCTTTAATGATTGAAATAGGTCCCCTCGCAAGCGATAACCACATCTGAATATGCTGAGTTGACAGCCTCACCAAAAATCGCTAAAGAGCAAAATAAGCTGAGCACAACGCTTGATAATGAGCAGGTAATTAGAGTTCTTGTGGTTGAGACGACTTATTTTCATTAGATAAAGGAGAAATTCCAAAATAATCACTTTAATTACATTGGCTCTCGTAAGAATGACGCTGGAGTTGGTAAGAAACAGCTTTTGGATCACTATCTGATTGGTTCATTTTCAACTGTTAGAAATGATGAGTTTCCATGGAAAGCTTGTGAATGAAATGCCGATTGGATGTGACGCTATCCTCGATAAGAGCTCGGGAACGCTGTTCCTTAATTACTTTTCTGCTCACCCTACTATCTTACCTCTATTATATCAAGCAATTGGTTTTATCTTAACAATGTGAGTGTATTTCGCGCGTAAATGCATTCGTTGTAAAAACAAGTTTAGGAATAGCCCTTTCACAAATTCTAATGAATAAATTCATCAACTAGAGAAGAAAAGCCTTCTTACTCTTGGTTTCAAAGGTATTACAACAAAATCATCAATGAATGGTATTTTATAGTCTATATTATAGTTAGAACCGATACAAAGTAGTTGATTCAAGGAAATAGTCATTACAACCTACGAACAATAAAGAATTTCATTTACAGGAAAGCACGTTATAAACGAATCCTATATCAATAACGCCACTGCAAATTATCCATTTAAATTCCTATCATTTTCTTTATTGATCTCGCCTCTAGCTTGCGGAATCCGAGACATCCTTGTCTGATAACTCCTCCCTCCAGATAAATAACTCTTGGCATCATAATCCACCCTCCGGCTTGGATTCGCATAATTAGAACTTAAATCACTAAACTTTCTCTCTTCTGTGCCATTTTCTCTGAGCTCACTACCTTGCCTTTGATACCCAGCTCCTCCTCCATTATATTTATACGAATTTGGTACATACTTATAATCTCTTGCCCCACCATAATAGTAAGGGCTCCTCCCACCATTCTTTTGAGAGGCAGGTGCAAACTCGCATTTCGCTTCATGTGGAATCAATTCGAGCTTATTATTCGCATACTCGCAGCCTTGACCCGCATATTTACAGTTAAAGACTTTATAACTGCAAATTTCCTCATGAGCAGCTAGTTTATCTTCAGCTGCTGAATAGTAACACCCGGGGTTCTTGCATCTTGTCAACCTCAAATACTGAAACTTTTGCGGCTCTCGAGGCTGTTTCTCCTTCCAGCTGTCGAAAACAAGATTAATTTTCTTCGGCGGAGTCGTCTCGATGTTTTCAGAAAGGTATTGGTTCTCCAGCTTCTGCAAATTCACCGTGGGACTCAAATTACTCAGCCTCGATGTAAAACTATCACGGCAGGATTGAAAGCTCTTCTCTTCTTCCTCAATGACATTTTCATTGGCTTTAACGTCAGAATTCACTCGGTATTCGCACGTGGCTTCATGCTCGAACATTTGAGCTTTTGGTAGTCTCATCAAGCAGAACTGATGACTGCATTTTACGATTTCCTGAGGGCACTCGAACTCGGTGTGCTCCTTCACGAATTTCTTGATAACTGTCTTATTACAGCCGTTGGGGCAGCTAATCGCGTCATATTCACAATTTGCTTCATGCGCTGAAAGCTCTTCGATTGGAAACGTCTGAGTGCATCCGTTTTCTTGGAAATGACAGTGCATGCTGAGCTTCAACAGAATTGTTTTGAGAAAAGTGTTCAATTTGCTGACCTGAAGCTTCTCGCGGCAGTTTGGGCATTTTCCGTGGTTTTTCGCAAGGAGTTCTAAACATACCGAGCAATAAATCTGAGAACATTGTTTGCATTCGGCTGGAGGGTCGCTGCAGAACATATTAGGAATGTTTAAGCAGATCGGATCACGGACTGTTTGGATGATTGTCTCGCTGAGCGGGTCGTCAGTGACGAAGCGTTCCTCTGAAAACGAGGGGAGCGATGTGTAAAACTCTTTTAACATCTTTACTGTTAATTTAAAATGACTTCTTGAAAAACGCAGTTAATTAAAATTTGGACATCTCAGGAACAATTTTTTATGACCTTCATGATTAACACCCGCTATAGCTCCTAAAACAAAATAGGAGCTACTCCACTCCAAAGTTTTGATTTCTCCCCAAAGTTCAGAGTGAATACCTCTTATTTCTAGGTTTAAGTTAGCTTTTGCTTTATAGCAAGACATTTCTTTTTGTGCCTATAGACAATGGAATCTTTGCTTATAAAAATAAAGGAGTCTACGTTTAGCGTCTCTAGAGTTCGCTCATTCGAGACCCCTTACTATGAATGACATAATCAATCCAAAATGGAATCAGTATAGAGTTTGTTAGTTGTATTTAAGAGCTAAAAAGTTTCAGTTCGTGAAGATGTCCTTCAAAAACTCCTGAAGTTCGAGCCAGGACTCTTTATCCGCTTTTTCGCTGTATCCAAGCGCGGCAGTCATATTATTCTTCTCAGCGATGGCATCCGCCTCGGGATTCGTAAAAGAATGCTTGATGTCAGGATAACCCACATATTTGTACTGAATCCCAGCTTCCTCAAACTCTGCTTTTATAGCCTCTACTTTTTCCATTGGGACGATAGGGTCTGCTTCACCATGGCAAATCAGAGCCTTACCTTTGACTTTCCCTTTTTCTGGTTTAACCAGAGCATCTAATCCTCCATGGAAACTAGCCACGCCTTTCAACTCGACTCCGGCTCTCAGCGCATTGAGCACGATCACCCCACCATAGCAATAACCTATCGCTGCGATGTTATTCGGGTCGCAATGCTCGTTTTGCTTGAGGGTTTCAAGCGCTGCGACAAATCTCTTCTTTGCTGTATCAAAGCATTTGAAATGCTCATTCTGAACGACCATCGCGTCGTCAACGCTACAGTGGAGTTTCCCTTCTCCGTACATATCTAGCGCGAAGCCGACGTATCCGAATTCAGCGAGTTGAACCGCTCGTCCTCTGCTGTAGCTGCCGGTTCCCAGCCCTTCATGAACTACGAGAATTCCAGGCACTTTTTCTTTCTTAGTTGGGTCGTAGGCGATAAGACCGTGCATTTTAGGACCTTCGCCGTAGATGACTTCCTCTTTGACTATTGAAGCCTGCATTTTCTTAGTTCCTCTTGGATTTTGTAAAGGTCTTCAACAAAATAATAACAAATTTTTATATTTTGCATATCTTACTGGCAACTTAAGGAGTAAGCCTCGTAACTTGCAATACAACTCATAATTTTCAGAAAAGTGAATTGATGATGGTTATAAGGGTCAAATATAAAGCCGCAGATATCTCAAAGTCGGAACGATGAGCGTTCCCCTCACCTTGCACAAAAGATAAAAGATTTTAATGATAAATCTTAACAATCAAACAAACGAATAAATTGCTGTATTGTTTGAAAAATAAACTGACATAATATCGAAATGAGTGAAATAAATAACGAATACGCTGAGAAAGAATGGCAGGATAAGTTGTCCAGAGCAAGAGAACTGCTCTCTAGTTGCCAGTCAAAAGCCAAAATGCTCTCAAGTACAAACGAATTTAACGGCACAATCAAATATTCTCTTCTGTTTAGGGTCCCAAAGACCGAAATCGATGCAATTCGTTGGGAAAACCCCTTTCATGGACAAACCTCAGCCAGATCAATTACCGACTGCTGTAATGATCCAACGCAACAACTCAAAGGAGGATTTTCCTACGGCAAATTTCGCTACGATCGCAGATTCATTGTCGACTGAACAAAGAATGATGAAGGAGACTGAAGAAGGCCTAACTGCCTTGAAATCGAGCCGTCAAGAGCCTTCAAGGCTGCCGGAAGAAGAGTGCAGGAGGCCAAAATTACATGTAAAACATAAGTCATTGGTACCCAATTTAGAGCTTGGTAACAGAAATCGAAGTTTGAAGGCAATAACTGCTATCTATTATCATAGGAAATTTAAGCGAGCCAGTTCTCGCGGTGCAAGAGCACGGCGTCCCCTTGCGAGGCCGTTTGCAGTCTGCAAGAAATTTCCTGAAATCGAATTCAGGTAGTTTGCTACGAGTTTCCTCTATTTATTCAATATATAGCTCTGAGTCCTGTTAACCAGCTCTTTTCAGCCAGAATCGACACTCCATCTAACAGATTACTTGAGTTTGCTCAAAGCCCTACCAATGCAAATAGTCAAGGCAATTTTCATAGCCAGTCTACTGCGACAGATTCAAACCGAGAGAAAATACTAACCCATATGCCAAATATCCAGCAGCCTTTGATATTTTCTACACCGAGAAATTTCAAATTCACTCAGCAGTGGAACTCACCAAGCGCTTCGGATTCGAATCAACAGCACGTAAGTAACGGCGTGCCTCTGCGAGACAAGGCGTCAGAAGATGTCAAACGATTCAAAAGCTTCCGGATTGAAGGTGTGATCGGAGACAGTCTCACTACTGAAAAGCTGTCTTCTGAAAGGTCTGAAGGCTCTTTGGCTATTCACGATGTTCCAGAAATCAGCAAAGAGTTGGATATGAAGGATATTAGTAAGTTGATAATTTTGGATAACGAAATAATTTCGTTTCAGAATCGAAAGTTCATGAGAAATACGGAGTCACGCATTCAACGCTAGAAGGCACAAGCAAAATTACTTTCACTTTCAACTCTACGAAGAAAGAAATTGATTTTTCGCCGGCAAAGCCTTTTTCTAAGAAGCCTGCGCCAGTCTACAATTTTAATAAAACCAAGCCCAGTCAGAGTAAATTAGAGGTGAACCAATCTCCTATCAAGACATTACCGCAGCCCAAGAATTTTATCTCCCCTCCTAAAGGTATCAGTTCTCATTTTGCATGACCGACCCTTTGTTTTCTAGGAAATGTTATCACGCATCGAAAGGGATCGAATTCTATCCATGGAATATTTCAAGGAGTCTTTTCTCCAATTTCCAATCGAATCACCGACGAGAATCGAAGTAATAGCAGTTTCTTCGTTAAGAATTATCAGATTCATTCTCTTATTGTGAAGTAGCTAAACAAATGACATCACCTCGGGGAGAATCTAAGCCCGTGGCGAAACAAGCTACTCTCCGAAAGAACCAAATGGTTGAGAAAATGCCCTCTGATGAGAGAAACAAAGAAAATTACAACGTCGTTTACTTGACGCCTGATAAATCAAATCAATCTCTAGACGCTTCTGAGTTGAATCGGTCCTCAACGACGAACTTGTTCGACGAGCAGATCCAGTCGATTGAAAGAATGCTCATCCTCCATAAGAAATCCCAAGAAGAACACCTAACCGAACCCAAGAACCATGATTACTTGTCGGTGCCTTCGAGTCCAACGATGAGGGAGAGGGCTTACTACCAGTACGTTTGTAGCGAAGAAAGCGAGTTAGGGAAATACACCGGAGAGAAATACATAGGGAAGAGGCACGGGAAAGGAGTTTTTCATTATAAAGAAGGGTACAAGTACGAAGGAGGATGGCAAAATGATGAGATGTCTGGATATGGCGTCCTTGTTGGTGCTAATGGTAGAGTGCTCTATGCAGGCGAATGGCAGAAAGGGAAGTTTCATGGACGAGGGACACTTTATAACCAAGATCCGAGCCTCAAGAATGATCGGTTTGATGGGACGAATTTTGAACGCATGGGCGACCTATGGTTGAAATACGAAGGGTCTTTCAGTAATGCGAAAAAAAATGGGATCGGGACTGTTGCGCTAGCGAATGGGGATCTTTTTGTTGGAAGCTTCGTGAATGATGTTGTCCATGGACAAGGCTCTTACACGAAGGCGGATGGAACGACGATAATTGGAAGTTGGCAGAATAATAAGCTGGTGAGTAGGTTTTGAAAAAACCTCTTGTTAGAAAATTTCAAACATATTATTTAGTCGTAAGATGCTTTCTCTCATAAAATTTACAATATTTAGTTAATTCATTTGTTTTATGTCTGCCCTTAATTTCTATTTCAATAAGATGATATATATGATCAAAACTTTTCAAAAGATATTCCATAATGGCACCCAGAACGCTATCTTCATGTCTGTCTGTCTCTCTCGCTCTTAAACCAGGTCATTCCTTGATAAACTACTTTAATTTGCCTCATGTAAGTGGACAAATTTTTTCCTCAATGAAAGCCGAAATCAAGTTATTAGAACAAGTTAGATCGGCATATCACAGCTCATCATCGTGCTCTCAGGCGGCTCATGGGCCTTCATAATCATATTGATGAAATTTTTCAATTTAAATAGACTAAAACCCTTCGTAATTCCCGTAGAATTCTCAGTTTAATCGCGTAAGGTTCAAACGGCATTTGACACGCTGAAATAAAAAAAAAAACATGGATGGAGTACTTGCAGAGCTCAGTCAAAAGCTGAGCCTATCCTCCAAAGAACCGCGGATTAGACCTCTCGGAGTCAAGAGACACTACACATTAACTCCAATGACTCCAATCCACGAGATGAGCTGTCCGGATTTGATAATCACTCTCGATGAGGTCCTCAATCACATTGGTTTTGGCAAATACCAGCTCTTTAGCTTCATAGTAATCGGATTAATGCTGATAAACGACGGTGCTGAGATCCTTATGCTCGCTTTCCTCATCTCTATCTTGAAAAACGACTGGAATCTAGGCGCAACGCAGACATCTCTCTTCGGGAGCTTCGTATTCGCTGGGTTTTTCCTCGGTGCAGTCTTCAGCGCAAGGGTTTCTGACTGGTTTGGCAGAGCAAAGGTCCTTGCAGGACTCGAAGTGCTGATTTATCTCTTTGGAATTATCTCAGCCAGCACATCGCAGTTTTTTTTCATAACCGTCATAAGGGGCCTTTACGGGCTCCTCCTTGGACTCCAGTTCCCTGCGTGCTTCAACTACCTCTCCGAAATCACTCCTCAACCCCATAGGCTCAAAATCCTCTTGCTTACAGGGTTTTTCGTTACACTTGGAAAAATATTCGCTGCGTTTATCGCTGATTTAACGCTCGCGAATACGGCATCTGGCGACTGGCATTCAATGCTCTTTTGGGTGGTTCAGCCTTCGGCGCTGGGTCTCATTGCATTGGCGTTCTTCTTGAAAGAGTCGCCGTATCATCAGCTAATGATTAAAAAGAACGTCGATGAAGCGATCGAGACGTTAAAGAGCATGTGGAGATTTAATTACGGGGAAGGGCAAGCTGCAGAGTTTGCGAATCTGTTTACAGCGAGAAATAAGCTAGGGCTGAAGAACTGGTCTGACTCGCATAAGATTAAGACTTTTTCGACGAGGGTTAGCGATTTTAAGCACTTTATGAGGCAGCATTTCAAAACTTCCAATATGAGTCTCTGGGTCACATGGTTTATCCTTCCCACTCTGAATTATGGCATTATTTACCTCTTGCCGACTGTACTGACCACCTACGCGCATTTCATTGGCACAGACTATACGGTTATCAAGGTGCTCGCGGTTGTACTCGCCGAAGTGCCTTCAGTTGCAATCGCGCATTATTCAATCGAAAGAAACAAGCTAGACTCTAAGAGGTTGATAGTGCTCGGGATGGTCGGGACGCTGTCCTCTGTGATGATAATGGTACTGTTCCATGAGTCGTATATTATATTGGGAATGTCATCAGCACGGTTCTTTCTGAATATTTGCTCTCAAGCAGCTCTCTGGCATAATGCGCAATTGTACCCGTCGAGTACCCGGAGGCTTGGAATCGCTGTTTTAGGCTCATGGAGTCGATTCGCTGTTATTTTTATGCCTTGGATAGTCGAATTTTTCCTCAGTTTCAGTGTCGATGCGTTGTTCTTGGGCTATGCAGCGCTTGCTGGCGCAGGGATAATAAGCGCGAGTTTCCTGCCCTATGCGGTAAGGGTAGAGGAGCTAGAGTACGAGGAGATGGAGATTATAAATCGGAGAATGGAGATCAATATGCTTGACTCAGGAGACTTGTAATGGTTATCGTGGTTATGGCAGCGTTAGTCGATAGAATAGAAATCAATGGACAGAATTTGTTAATTTTGATATTCTTTTCGATTGTAAATACGTGTGATGATGTATTTTTTTATTGAGTTTCTCTTTCAGGATGCTCAATGCAAATGATATTATATGGCACGAATGTTTCATTCGTAAATTGTAATAGTAAATCAATCATTGCAATGATAAATTTGACAACTTTGTCAGTGAATGGACGGCATGTGTAAGTAGCTCTGAAAGTTAACTCAGAGTCTAAAGCAATTTGTTAAGAGGGTCCGTCGTTAGTTTGGGCTGCATAAAATCTTCAATGTAAGTCGGCAAGTTCCTATTAAAATTTTAACGATAACAGCTATTTTGATTAAACAGCGATAATTTGCAAATTTCGCGGCATCGATAATGAATGCACGCTATAGGTCACAAGAACCCGTGGGTCTGAAACCACCAGTACAAACAGCAGTTGGGAACTCTCATTTTAATCCTTTCTACCGCAAAGTCCCTTACAGAGTGGTCCCTGTGCTATCAGCTAACTTTCTTTCAGAAAAATCAGACTCTGCCCCAGCTTCCGGCGAAAACCGCAGTCAAGCCGAGACTCCGCGGCTGCCAGACCCAGAAGAAGTGGCAAAGGCGGATTACTCCAAAAGATTTGGTACTGAGAGCTCAGATTTTCAATCCGTGGACAATTCGCAAAAATGCGCAAGGGCGATGTTCAATCTCAGATTCCAAAGGCAACAAAGCTCGCCGAACCTTCGATCATCCTCAGCCAGCACCAAATACACTCAAACTGAATCGATCTACCGTCCAAAGACAAATATGCTTACACCAGGAAAGGACGCCGGCATGATATCTAATAAAATACAGAGAACAAGCTCAGTCTTGGGAGCAAAAACACCTATTGTCCTGAGGCCATTTGATTCTTCTCTCAGCAACAGCAGACATGTGAATCGGTTTGCTTATAATTCGTATGAAAGGACAGAAAACACTCCACTCCCTGAAACAGGGCAGATTGTAGATAATCATGAGAAGGATCGCAAATACGCTTCAATTCGGCCGTTTAGCTGTTCTCCTAAGCCTTCAGAGAAAAAACGAGAGCTTTTTTATCCGTCAACTCTGGAATCCAATTGCAAATTTTCTAACGATAACCTCAGAGCCAACCAAAGCCTTGTTGGGAAAATAGTTCGGAAATCGAGAGAAAGCGGAACCATTCAAAGGAGCGCTAGTCAATCGAGACTGATGGACTCTAATGTGAGGAGTTACAGAGCGAAAGTTGAGGCTTTCTTCTGGGACCCTGCAGAGTTGAAATCAAAAAAGGCAGATTCTCACCCTTCTCCTGTTGTAACGAAAACTCCGGTGCAAGAGCAGTCCAAATATTTTCCTGAGGACACTTTCAGCGGCAAGAGCGAGATGATGTCTCAGGTGTTTCAGGAAGTGCAGTCTATGTACCCAGAAATAGCAAGTACTCCTCATAAAGAGAATGTAGTCGACACCAAGAACGTGAAAAAGCTGGAAACAAGCTTCGCGAAGCCTCTGGGTCAAAATAATGTACTTACTGAACGGAATCTGTCTTCATTGTTTAATTCTCCGAAATTCGATGCAAGCAGAGAAATTGTGGATAAACCACTGCAGATTGATGTCAGGAAAGTACAAGAAATATTACAGCAGCCAGAACCACTGGCAAAGACTGAAGCTCATGAAGTTACTCAAGATGAGGCCTTTAAAAAGAAAAATGAAATCGCTATAACGGAAACTGGCACCATCGGCAATAAGCAAATGAAGCGTATCGGAAGCCCTAAGTTTTATAATTCAAAGACGAAAAAACCTAATGTCAAGGAGGAAAAAGCCATTGATGAACCAGAGCCAGACTGGCTAGCCTGCACCGAGTCTGGACCCGGCTGCGGTTTAGTTAACACTGTGAGAATTTGTGAGGTTACCCCTCATCTTTCGAAAACATCACTGTCCAGCAGTGGGAAGGTCTCGCTGTTAAGCTCTATGAGAGAGAAAGGGACCACCTTGGTTCTCCATCGCATTGAGCCTGAATTAGAGGTTTCTGTAATGAACGAAAGTTTGTCCTCTCCAAAACAGACCTCCGATTGTAACGTCAGCAAGAGCGGTGAGGAGCGCTCCTCAAACGAGTCCATTGAAAGCCAATTGATCTCAGAGCTCGCGTATGGATCTACGAGTTCAAGCAGGAAAGGCGATTCAGATTGCAAGAAGAATTATGGCGCCGTCAATGAGCAGATTCGAGTAATGGAGAAGAGCCTGAATTCATTAATAGAGAAACTGTATAACCAAGGAAACGCGGAAGACCGCTCCGAGCAAGAGCAAGCATTTGTTGAAACGGCAGCTGAAGCTGCGATCAGAACGTCCCATCTGAAACTAAACAACAAGAATCTCCCGCTGTTAGAAAAGGATGTCGATCACCTCGCTGGCATTTTAGAACGCATACAACAACAAATGCAAGATCTCGCTGAGAGCCAACAACACGATTTGAATGTCTCCTTCGCCGAGAATTTAACAAAAACAGTCGAATTAGCCAAAGAAAAAAGAGATCTCTTAAAAAGAATAACTCAAGAGCAAAAAGTCCCTCTGGAGCCCAAGGCCCAGCTTTCTCTAAGGACCAGCTCGCCTGGAGGAATGACCCGGAGTAAATCGCTAAAGCAGTGTTCTATTCAGGCGTTGGATGATAACCCTATCCACACAGAGGTAGAAAAATACGAATCCGCTCGACGGCCGCTAACCCTTGAAAAAAAATCGAGTGAAGAGCTGTTCAAGTATGTTAGTCCTTTCAAATCACATGAAACGAATAGCAGTTACTCTGAAAGGTACGATACAAACGTAGTGGCGTGCTTACTAACGACCCAAAGAGCGGAAACTCCCGTGAGGGTTTATAAAGTGCCGCTCGGCAAGTTCAGTCGTTTTAATGATTCCCGCAATAAACTGACAGATAGAGGGTTCATTGGGTCCACTCGTGAGTCGAGTACTAGAGCACTTGGAATGGATAAGCCGAAATGGGAGGAGTTTAGGGCGGGATTTATACAGCTCGCGCTGAATATAAAATCTGAATTTGATGCGACGCATCCTTGTCATAAGATTCTGATTTCGGATCTGTTGGAAGAAGCATTTAATGAGAATTTATCTGAGGAGAAATGGAGAGACTTTATAGAAGCAAAATACTTGAAAGAATAAAAATATTGCACTTTTAATTTTTTTTTTTGGCTGTAAAATTGGCTGTGTTTATAATTCATAACGATGAAAAAATATAAAACCTTAAAATTCGAAGAAAAACAGTACTTTTATTCTCTCTTTACCCTCTAGAGGCGCTTTCAGTCAAAGTTTATAGGGGAAACTCTCTCACATTGCAAAGAAGGGAGTTATTAATGACTTTTATATGTATACATAAATACCGAATATTGGCAACCATTTTGATAACATTACTTGTATATCCAAAGAATATCAAGCTCATTTAAGGTTAAAACGTTACAAAAGAGGGATCGAAGACGACTAGATGTCTTCACTTCAGCAAAATAAATGTCAACTCATCTCAGTTTAATGAATTTCGAGTTTGCCTGTCCAACGAAAAATCTATTCTCTTTGAAAATTTTCCTCAGTTTTGATTCTTCTTGATTGATGACTTCGCTTGCAGTCGCCCTTCCTACCTTCCTAGAGCAGATTTCCTCGTTTTCTTTATTGCTGAGGTCTCTGGGCTTATAATCGATTTTCTTTTGGCACTGTAACATGTTCTTGAGGACTCTTTGCTGCGAATGACTGTTAACTTTTGTGTTTATGGACGTCCAATATTCTCTGGCAAACGATTTTCCGATAATATCAGTGCTAGGGAGAGTCCCTTGTAAGCCCTTGTTCTTTAGTATAGGTGTGATGTATGGTACTTTCTTCGGCAGCTCTTCTCCTGAGGGTATTCCAAACTGATCTGTTTTAAATCTGCAAGTTTTACGAGAGTACACGCTTGATGATTCGCTGCTTAACCGTTTTTCTTTGGAGTTTGAATGGGTGATATCGACTGAAAAATGGTCAGTTAATCGATTTTTTTGCTGCTGAGTATGAGCCTCATGCTGCCCGAAGCAGGAGACGAGTAGGTTTTGCTGACGGTTTCTCGGAGTTATTTTATTGGTGCGGGCGTCGGTGGTGGTCCCGGGGTATATATTTGAGGTGTCTGAAAAAATACTCGAGTTTTTCGATAAATAAGCAGTTTCATCAGCTACTTCCAGCCTGAGCTTATTAGCATAGTATTTCCCTCTATTTTCACCTGAAAGGGAAGGACTGATCCACAGACTGCTGCCTTCACCGCCGTCTCTGTCTGAAATTCTGTAAGCTGATCTCTCCGACCACCGGTTCCTATATTCCCCTAGCTCTATTTGCGCGGAAATCAGCGTTTGCTCAAACTCGCGGATCGTTCGCTCAAAACAACACAGCACTCCTCTGTAATTAAACTGCTTTAGTTTTTTCGTGACTGGATCGATGATTCCATCTATAGTGAAGATATCATCGGGTTGAACAGCCTTTATCCCTTTCGCATTGACAGCTTCTCCATAGAACTTGTTCATGCTATCAAGCATGAGCAAAAAATCCCTAAACGCGTGGTGGTGTCTCGCTGCCGCGAATCCCAACTCCTTATGAATATTTGAAAGTCCTAACAGATGAGGGTTTTGAGCATCCGCTACGTCTGCTATAATGCTGGATAGTTCCACGTAGGTTGGGTTTTCAAGAGTCGCCATGAAGTTCGTGTAGGTAATAATGCTACCTTTGTCTGCTTTCCGTGGAAACGAATGAAGATATTGCTAAAACAGAGGAGTTAACAAAGCAAAACACGAATGAAATACCTCATATTTCCCATAATCTTTGGTCCGGTAATCATAATTCTTCACATTGATGATATTCAGCAATTGCGCTAGGATCTCCATCCCGTTTAAGAAAAACCGAAACTTAATGGCAGTGTCTTGTGATAGGTTCGTTCGAAAATCAACAGCGTCGAATTTGTTCGCTCTCTGCTCAGAAATGAGGTTTTGGAGGATCATCAAGCATTTTTTCTCAGTTGCCTTATCACGAATAAACAGTTTGTTGCTGACGTCCGGTGTGCCGATGACTCTCTTTGCGAAATAGTTCGTGAAAGCGTGAGTATCATGGAATTTAGGAGAATGGATTCGGCTTTCATCTTCGATTTCGTTGATGGAACTGTTGAGAGAGATCTCATGAAAGAAATCCTTTATTTTGGCTAATTGGTTTGGTAAGCTCGATCGCTTTTTGAAAAAAGAATGGTTACGTTGTGGGGTTATTGAGGAGTTTGCTCTTCTGTTGGTCTGCATTTTTAAATTGATTCAAACTTAACGACTACGCATCTCGATATAATTTGTGCAAAATACTCGCTTTTTCAAAATTTTATCGGTTATGCGCTTTTTTTAATTAACTTTGTGTGTGTGAAGGTTGTCCAAACGCATTTGAGAATCAATTTAGCTGGTTAAGTGTGCTGAAGGCAACTTAACTGATTCAGAATAGCCTAAAAAATTAAAGAAAGGGCTCGTTCGATCTAATATTCTAAAGTTCATAAATGTTCGAGAAAATAGATCCAAGAAAAAAACAAACCTAAAAATTTACATTCAGACCTGTAGAGGTCCTTTTATTGAACAGAACGTCATGTCTAGATCTCAGGTCGATTAAGATACCTATCAGTAATTAACCCTCTGAAGATCGAATTTTCTCCCTTCAATTTTTCATTTATGAAGAGTCTCAAATGGTCAGACATATGCTTACCATTACAGCTGATTACAGCTCCAATGGCAGATTTCCATACAAGTCTCTCAAGTTGCGACAACCCTAGTAAACTCATGCGTTTTATGGCTACATAGAACATGGAAGTTTTCTCATTATGAATTTGTTTATAAGCCATAGTGAGACCTGATACAGCCATGACAACCAATCTCTCTAACAACTAATTACTACTTTTCAAGCTGAGAAACTTAATGCTCATTGCCAAATGGCATTATTGATGTACACAAACAAAAAAATCGGCTCACGGTTATTTTTAGCTATGCTTTACGCGCCCACGGTTCTCGCGCGTAAAGGTATACTGTAGACATTCGTCTTCTTCACAAAACTCAGTCGTGTAATAAACCATATATATATCGTATCATATCATCTATGCGACAATTCAAATCTATATTTTTCGGAGTCATGAAGAATTACAACACTGTGCCCCACAGCAACAACAAAATAGTCTTCTTAGCTTAGCCTAAATTCTCGTTTAAACAGGCTCAAGTTAGCTTTCGGCATTTAGCCTCACAGTTAAAATTGCTTTATTAGAATTAATCCCGCCGATTTTTAATGCGGCTTTGCTAAACACTCAATATGTTCCACCTAATAACCTTATTGAAACAGCAAATTTTTTCAGAGGATAAGGACTTTTTTCACAAAACTTTTCTGTTCCACTCTTCAAAAAGAACCTACTAAAACATAAGTTGTGTTTCACTCTCCTTTCCACCTCAACATCTCACTCCATGAAAAAGTTGCACTGATTTTAAATCCTATTGGTTCCTTATCAATACATTCGGAGAAAAGATTTGCTAACTAGCCTCGAGCGCACCGTTTAGCGAGGTCTGTCATTGGAAAATAGCGTGGTTTCTTGAATTATATTTTATATTTAGCTTCGAAACGATTTCCTATATGCCTGATCCACTCAAGCTCTGAAGATTCGCTAGTTAATAGGATTTTAGAACGATACTTCCTATGTTCTGACTCAAGATTTTTCCTTTATTTCGATTAGAATCGAATATAAATAAATTTAATTACTAAACGGATCCTCACCTAAATAAATTTTCTAACTATTACTTAATACGATAGACTTAGGTCAACTTCCATTACCTATGAAATTTGTAGTGTTACTGCCCTTCTCAAGCATACAGAGCAAGAGTTGTTGGTTCAGGTGGCCTTAAGATTAATTTAACGTCTTTTAAAAGTGTAATAACCTGAAAGCTATCTATTGCTATCGAAAACGGACTTTTAATTATCGAACAGATCTTTAGCCAAATCGCACAACTTATTTATTTACAAGCATTTAGCTCCCTCGAGTCGATGTAATCCTCTTGATTATAGTTTAAAACATGAGTGGGACTTTGAGTAATCACAGCATCGCAGCATCGTAGCCTCCAAGTCCCAAGCAGTGAGCTACTCAACAACCCAAAAAAAACAAAAAAAGCCTAAAGTAATTTCCTTGTATCCCTTATCAACTACTTGGACTGATATAGCCTTGGCTTACATCGTTAGATCGAACTGCTCCCTTAGCCTCATTCGTATGTAGAATAATTAGCTGGACACGAAATCTTCAAATTTCTTAAAGCAGGAACTTCTGAGTCTACGATATTTGGTATCATGCTCTACTTTGACCATCTCTACAGGATCCACCAACTCTTCATACATAACAAGCAGAAATTCTGGACATTACATCCCTGGAGGTTCACTTTAGGGACACGATTTGGACAAATATACGATAGTAGACTCCCTATCACCGTCTGTTTGGATTAAATATTGCCATTTCTCTAGCTTTTGAGGACGCAATAAGTTTGGCAATCAGTACTCGGTTGGCTCAGTATCAAAATTTCTTTATAGAGGAAGAAAGTTAATTAAATTTAACTATGGAATAGAAAATTAGTCAGGCGACTTAGTTTAATGTAGTTTAGTTTTTAGTTAAACTTTTTAATCTCGAAGGAATCAAATCGAGGTAACCAAAAAATTGTTAAATTCCCGAAGAAATGAGAAGAGATCTCGGCCTTCTGATCCCGTTTCTCTCAAGATCCTCAACCCGGCACAAATACACCTAAGAAATTCAACGTGGATCTTCTCACGGTCCTTATAACGACAATTCCAAGCTTTTTTAACTGAATTCTACTCTCTCTGAAGCGACTCTACCCTGGAATTATACGTAATTCCATCGAAGCGAGAGCCTCCCGCGATGAGTGGGTCAAAGATGCAGAATTGACGAGACGATGCATTGTTATATCGAGTAGGATTCTACGCAAAGCGCTAATTAATTACGAAATGTTTAAAGTTCTAAAATAATTAAAATGCTGTTCGAATTAAGAATTTTTTTGTACTGATGCTTTAATTTTGCAAAAAAAAGAACGATCATGGAAGAATTTGCACTTGATTAAAATTTATCACCCGCAGATAGTTTTATAATCATTCGTCAGCGGGACTGTAGTTTAACAGATCTCATAATCGATAGCAAATTCCGCAAGAACAAACGGACGATGAACCAAGAAAAAAGCTGTAAAATCAGCCATCGTTCACTCTAAGTAACCCTTTTATAGATTTCGGCCCGCCAAAAGAGACAAGTTGGCCTGGTTCCCTCTCTAATCAAATACAGTCAGTGCATACACTTCAGAGAGACTCTAGCCAAGTGTTGCTGCAGACTAAAAGTAAGCTACTACATTGTGAGAGACCATTATAAGTGTTGATTTTATCATAGGAGAGCATCCCTCAGAGATTATGACTAAGGCAGAGGAACCAATGGCTCAGTATTCACCGACTAGGCCCACGCTTCCTTTCGAAAGGATACTAAGTGGTGGGGGTAATGAGATGCAGACCCACCTCAAGCATTTAGAAAGCATTCTCAGAATGCAGGGCGCTCCCCAGCAGCCAATAGAGTTTAAGAGTCCTTCATTGCCCAATATCTCGGAACTTCATAACAGACTCGGAGGGCCTCGAAGCATGCTTTTACCTCAGAATACTGGTTCTGTGTTCCCGCCTATCGGGTTGAGTGCGTATATACCCACAAAAAATCCGATACAGCGACCTGGCTTTGTCCAGCAGCAAGGCATGACTCCTAATACGAGTCAGCTAAGCAAGCAAAGCGACTATCTGCAAGGAGTGCAGAAAATTCAAACCCAAATTAACCGTATAAACCTCCTTAACAGTCTAATAGACGAGCAACAAAACCGAAATAAACATGGAGCGGTCACAAAGCCCGGTGGAACAACGGACCTCGTCCTCGGCAGGAGCACTAGCGACCATCTGCCTCTAAATCCGCTGGTAAACGATAACCGAACGCCTCATTTTTATCCCGGACAGTTCGGAAAAACAAATTCTCAGGGCTTAATCAAGCCTAATCTAAGCTATAAAGGCGACCTTAACAGGCATATCTACAGCACACAAGAGTTAGGTAGATCCACGGCGTTGTCCGATGGCTCTAGTCCTACGCAAATAAAGCATATTTCCCTCGGAGCTCAATCATCGCTTTGGGAGATCGCAGAGTTAAAAAAATGCGAACAAAATCCCTCACTCACTTCCCTTGATGAGGAAATCAATGACAAGCCGGCTCAAACAACAAATTTGACTCAACCTACGAATCCTACATTCAACATGAGCTTACACAGTCAGTTCGAAGGGCTGAACATCAGCAAAGATGATCCTGGCATCCTATCTAAGAGGTCATATGGGTCTCTAATTAAAACAGGTCTATTTGACTTTTCTCAGCTGCATTCCTATTCCTTGCCTGACCTAGGCATCCTACAAAGCCAAAACCCTAAAAATTTTGAGAGAATAGAGTCGGAAGACAGTAATAGCCAACCTTATCGCTATGGAACGCGGTCAGTGCCTGGGATCTACTCGAAGGAAGAAAGAAACGACAAGATTTTGAAGTACAAGAAGAAAATTATAAAATGGAGGGTGGCTCATCCGGTAAACCGGAATTTTTCCGGTCGAAGTGTAGTGGCTGGCACCAAACCGCGAATCAGAGGAAAGTTCGTCTCAAATGAAGAGTATATGAGTTACCAGCAAAAAGAAAAGATTAAGAAAGAGTCTGAGCTTGGCTTGAGCGAGAAGAGCTCGCAGAGCAATCCGGATATGAAGATTGAAGAGTGTTCTTAACAAAGAATTAAGTTGCTTGCAAATCACAATTTTTTTGAGTTCATACATTGAAATATTCTTTTCCACGCGTTATTTCTCGTTGTCTGTGGCGAGTAGCCATTTACTTCGTTCTCTTGATAACTAACTGCAAGATATATATGCTCGAGTGATTAACAGCTTATGAAAATAATTTGAATTACCTCGTCTTAGCTGTTTGCTTAGCCAAAGAGAAAGCAGGACGAGCTTCCATGCCTTAGGGAACAAATAAACTTTTTTATTCGAAAAGCAGTTGATATACACCAAAAAGTGCTTGCTGCTGCCAAGATTGGTGCCAAATAGTTTCAAGCTAGTATAGGCTGAGTCGTATGAGTGTTTTCTGGGAGGAGGAGCTTTGAGACAATAATAGCATTTAAAGATCGTGTGCGAAAAAAAAAAACACAAATATTTTAATAAAATAAAAGCAGGATTTTGCGAATTCGGTTCTGAAGTATGTGATGAACTGAATTATATTTAAATGGTCAATAGAATTAAAATACTGGTCTTACTGAGATTGAATATAATCTCGAATTTTATAGATACATCGACCCCAGGATCTGAATTTATTGAACGAAATTAATTCACAGCGTTCTGAAGAATTTCAATGGAATTCCATAGAAAACACATCATGAGAACCAAAATTCACACACAAGTCCGGAATTTGAGTAGATTGGCTAGCCGAGCATGCATTCTTTCAATTCACCAATTCAATATGCGCGCTTTTTCATTGATTTAGGTTAGGAATTGGAACTTGCGAATCTGCTCATTAATTGATAGTGCTGAGAGCGCAGTTTACGACGATCATTTCCAGAGTCGTATTCTTTGTTCAATTGAACCTCATATGCGCGCATGCTCTATAATCGGTTGCTTTTTCAGGTTTTCTTCGGGTCCTGAGGTTTTTATTGAAGAAGTGTATAGTGCTGAGGAGATACTATTTGAGAATTAAGGGAGGAATATTATGAGTTACTCCTCATGATGTTTGAGCTCGGAAACGTGTTCGAGAGGGCTCAACCCGCCTTTGAATGAAAAGATACTAATTCAAAAAAATTCATTATTTTTGAATCAAAAAACCTGTTTTATTAAGAAATCTTGGCGAATTTCTATGAACAAAAAACCCGTTTTAATTAAGGACCTTGGCAGTATTTATTTTATTAAATCAAATCCAGGAAGCCCGCTCTATCTATTGTATAATTTCAGAGATTCTCAACAAGCAGCTATTACCTTACTCCTGTAGTAAGGCAAACTCGACAATGATAGAGCAAATTTCGATTAGGAATTCGTTGAAACTGAGGAGGAAGAAGAAAAAAAACCCCACAAATACACAAAGCGTAAATTCAAAATATGTTACTTAATTTCAAGAAACATCGCTATCCTTGGGCCTAACTAAGCAGCACACATCTGCAGTGTGAACTGACAGCAGAAATTAATTAGAAAAATCTCCATTTCTTTAAAAAAATGCTATTAAAACCACTCCACAAGTCTACCACGACCCTCATTCATCTTAATTGCCATAGCTCGAAATTTCTGGAGTATGCGCCTCTGTCGCCTGCGAATGAAAATACTCTTTGTAGTGCTTAGAATGGCGGTAGGCGCTCGATGGCCTTTTTGAGGGACTCTGATGCTTTTGGCGAGGATTCTTCGAAATAATTTCAGCAATAAGCTGTTGCGCGGGAGGATCCACGGCAGAGTTGATCAATGAGACTTTCGTATCTATATTGCTCTTCATGTACGATGCTATTGCGTGTTTTTCTACGATACTCCAATTTAGCGGTGAGTTAATCAGTTGTTTCCCATTTTGACTAGGATTCGTTGTATTCACGATAAGCTTAGATTGTCTTTGTCTATTTCCTGTCGAGGCAGACCTATACGCATACTGCGCCTGAGCAATTTTCTTTCTTTGAGTGATCTCTGGAGTTTCATTTATGCTCTCCTGGTTGTTTTTAGTAAGACCAAGCGAAAATCCATCTAATTTAATCGATCTTATATCTGTTTTCGGCCTCCCTTTGTAGGTCTTCGCATACTCCAAGGGATTCCCGACAGTATTTCGCTCTTTGGGTCTGTTGCCTGGTAACCCTTGGACCTGATGCGGTTTATCTCGATCAGTTTGGCTATTTTTCGACGGAGATGCGCTCTCAGTGATGTGTGCGCTTTCTTCTTGGACTGAGGTCCTTTCTTCTTGTTGAATTGAGGCCATTTCTTCACAATTTTCTCGGGTTGAGCCGTTGATCGTCATGTTCTTTGACTTATTCATGCGGAAAATAGTCGCTACTGGTTGAAGCAAATTTTGAAGGTGCTGGCGTTTCGGTTGCACAGACAGAGGCCGCGATGGTCGCTGATCCACAAAAAGAGCGCTCTGTCGCTTAAACCCAGGCTCGATCAAATAAGCGAAACGATGGACCAACGAAATTAGAGAATATTGCTCAAGGTAGTTTTCTCCTTTGAGCTGTGACTCGTTAGGATCATATTTTATTTTCTTTTTGCTAAACATGATCTTTTTATAATTATCTATTGATTTTTCGATGTAATTATTCCTGCTGATGCTCGATTGATACTGCTGAATGATCATCTCCCTTTTTTTCTCGAAATCTACCGTGAAACTGGTGGACTCTCCTGCCTTATACTTCTTTTTATTCATTTGGATAGTAACTGGCAGACTTGGCTCCAGGTCGCCGAGTATGTCTAAGTAGTTATTGTTCTTCTGAGAAACGACCTCGCTCGGAAGAGTTATAGGAACCGCTCGAAGCTTCACACATTCAGCTTCACTAAGCCCTTTGGTTTGACCTACCCCTTCGTTCTGAGGGCAAAACCGAGTTGAGTTTCTGCGCACTTCGATGCTCCTGTACTGCAAAAATTCAACGTCTTCTGATTTACTTTGAGGTATGTGTCACAACAAATCAGAAGAATCAAAAGGTAGTTACTTAATAGTGGCTGGATTAGACGCTCGCCGTACGTTTGGATTCTGCTCTCGTTTTCTGATAACAAACATGTGATTATTATTCCTACGATTGCATGAGTGCTAGAAGGAAGTTAAATGCTCTACCCTCTTTCATCAAAGCATGGAGTAGGACAAGTCCCGTGTGTTTTAGCATCAGCATCAAGCGTTTGACCGTTTCTGTAATAAATCGCAGCCTCTGTAGGATTTTCAAACAGCGCTTGCTTTTCTCGCAGATTTTCCTGAAAGAAATTTCTTGAGATTTCGATAAACCACTTGCTCAGCATGGAAATGATCGGAAACTGCCCATTATCATCAGCGAAAGGAATCAGAATAATAAAATACGTTGAGATTCTTGTGAGTGTTGTATGCTTTCTTCAGATCCGCTGCTTTCGAGTTCAGATTCAACGCCTGGAGCAGCTTGAGGAAGACTTTTGCGATTGATTTCACTGTGCCATTCGCCTCATAGTTCTCATACACAAACGAAGGAAACATCTTTTGCATCAGCGAGTAGGACGTTTCCTGGAAGATGCTTTTTTAATTGAAAATAAACAATAGTCGGAAGCAGCGAAATTTACAGGAGCTGGGAGTCATCAAAGTTACGAAGCGTGTAGATTAACTCAAGAAATTCGTTTTCGCGAGAGATTCGAGTCTTTTCTTCTCGTCGAAGGTTGGTGAGATAGGCCACGAACTCCTTTTTGATAGGATTTGAGTTGCCTTTATTAGAAGAAGCGAGGTTTTGACGGTGCTCTTGAAAGAGCTGGTTTAGTTCTGATACGGCGTTGATGCGGAGGGTTATTAGTGAGAATATTTCTTGCATAATGTCTGCAGGGATTTAATTCGAACCCTGATAATAGTAAATAATTGAAATAAATAAAATATAACTAAAGTTTTCTCTGGTGAATGGAAGAAAAGCTGGTCGCTAAAAATAGAGGTATTATTGTGATGTAAAAGGAAATTAGTGGATGCCAGCTGACCAATGAAGCGTTATCGTTAAACAGGTTGCGCTGATATGAATCAACCGAGTGTTGAAGTCGTATTTGAGAGTATTCAAATAAGATTTTGAATGTATTTTTGGAAGAGTTTGTCAAGCTGTAGATGTTATGATTGCTCATGTGATAATTGAAGGTTTTCTTTGAATATGGAAAATGGAGGAGGATTTGAAGCTTATTCATTTTTTACAAATGAGAATAGTGTAAAATTAAAATCAATCTCCAATTGGTATTTAACAAAGCAATTCAAAGGCATTCACTCATTAGTGACCTAATTGAAAAATTTGAAGGATGCGTTTTCTATTGGAATTTTGATAACGAAATGGCTATGGACTTTATCTCTACTCAGAATAATATTCGTTCTTTGGAGATAGAAAGGGGTTTTTTAGCAATTCATTCTGTATCTGTAAGAAGCCTCAATGACACAGAATATTCGAGAAAGGCTAATTGGGACTCTGAGACCTGAAAGCGAGAGGGTGATCCATGTTATTCTTTTGAGAAAGTCGCTCCAATTTCGTTGCTTTCAGTTCTTTCGGCTCGCTGCACGATCACACAAAGCGATAAGATTTAGTTCATTTGAAGGGCGCCCTTGTTGGAGGAGATTCAAAGAATCGTCAATCTCTTTTCATTTATTTCAATAATACTGTTTCAAGAAAATAGAATCGCTATTCGATCTGTTGTCCAATTCAATAAAGCACCAAAAATTTCAGTCCAATCCAGACATTGCAATCGATTCTGATCCCCAAGCTCCATGAGTGAAAAGACCAAATATTATTTGTCATGTTAGGATGATCACAGGAGATAATAAGTCCAAATTAATTTGCAGACAAATGAAATTTTTTATAATTCAAATTTGAAATTTTATTTCAAAAATTTGTAAATCGAGTAGTTATCAAGCAATTGAGTGGTATTGGTAAAATTGAAGCAATGGAAATCGCTCTGGGTTTAAGAAAACACTGAGTTTTGAATGGTACCTGAACTTGAGTCTTAATTGACGGTAATGGAGTTTTCATTTTTGAAAAAATGGTAGAAGGGTAATTAAGTAATAGTTTCAATGAATGGGTTCTCTGTTTTCTAGCATGAGTTAGAATATACAGTAAATGTATTTAGGATGCTTTCTTTGGTATTGGTAAGAGTTGCCAAATATCAGATATAATGGTAATTAAACTTCTTTGGGACTTCCTCTAATTAGCATGGAAAATGGCAAGTATAAGAGTGAAATGTTTTAAATAAAAGTATCATATGAATTAAACAGAAAATTAAGCAATATACTAATACTAATGTCGATTAAATTGCATCTACTTTGTATTTGCATATGATAACACACACATTGACTAGAAAGTACTATATTTAAAAACTATCAACTAATAAAAATATAGCATAATGAACAGTAGTATTACTAAGTAATAGGGTAATTGAATTATTATGGCGAACTCATTTCATCATTCATCATTCATCATTTGGTTGCAAAGCAACACGAAAATGGAATGGAAGGAAAAATTGTTGCAGATTGTGTTTTCTGACACGTTCTCCTTAGGATTCAATTTTTGGCGAAATGATTGTTCATAAAACTAAAGAGAATTGAGTGTGACAGTAGGACCAAAATTAGCAAGTGTGAGGTGCTCTTTTCAGAATTTGATAAATATAGATGGGAAGCTTGGAAGAGCTCCTATTGTAAACCCAAGAACTTCTAAAATATTTTAGGTCCACTAGACGAAAAGAATTTTATATTAACAGAAGAATGAATCTCAATCGTTCTCCAATGCACAAACAAAAATTCCGTATCCAACCACCACTTTCGCAATATTGTTTCTCTTGCATTACATAATGAGAGTATTTGAGGATAAATTTAATAACATCAAATGTGGTCATGAGCTTACTACATAAGTCCATTAACTTCGAATTACGATGAATGCTCAGTTGGAAGATTTGTTGGAGTGTGAAATGGCGTTGTTTCTAATTTTTCCTAAAATGCCGCAACTGGAATAAATTTCACGTCAAGGGTTCGTATCTTTAATCATTTCAATAAATCAAAACAGTAGCAATCAAAAATCAGTATTCCAGCTTCTTAAAACGAATCCACTTAGAATTTCCCTTCAGAGCCTAAGCTATTTCAGAAAGCTGACTATTCACAAACCAAACCATTGATTCAAGCAACAGAAAGGAAAAATTTAGAAGATTTTAGCTTTACAATTAGCTAAGAGGTGTAAAATAATTCAGAAAGAAGTATAAAAAAATCTTCAAGAGCTAAATAGCAAAGGCGGTACTCCGAAATTGGTATTAT
>ENA-UOTZ01000674-UOTZ01000674.1-compost-metagenome-genome-assembly--contig:-NODE-674-length-28100-cov-26.269493_pt1 | contig 28100 bp, 16 predicted proteins | sample MGYA00238144_ERZ746983 | MGnify/ENA primary metagenome ERZ746983 (study PRJEB28759, sample SAMN06268863) | compost metagenome | isolation source: single cell | place: USA: California, Emeryville, Joint... | reverse complement strand
TTTTCCGTCAACCTTGGATTGAAAGAAAGGCACCTCCCTTTCGAAATTGTCAATTTCGTCATCGCCGTTATGATGCTTTTTTATGAATTCATTCAATTCTCAGCGACGCCAAAAATATATATTCGTGAGATATGGAACGTGATTGACGTCCTTGCAGTTAATCTGCGTATTGCGAGTTATATCCTGGTCTGGTCTGGGGTTGACCAGAGCGTTTTCGCATGGTTTGTCGCTTTTGCGTTCCTTTTTGGATATCTCCGCTGGATCTCCTACCTCAGGATTTTCAAATCTATGAGTAAGAAAATTCAAAAGAATGTCAATCTAATGTATTGTTTATTCATAGGAAGGATCGTGAGAATGCTCGTACAAATATTCCTGGACCTGAGGAGTTTTTTTGTTGTGTTATTGTTCTTGCTGATCGGGTTCACGTTGATTTTTTATCTTGATTCCGCGGACCCATTCAATGTGATTTTATTAAATACTTATGCACTGATGTTTGGACAGGTCAAAAACTACGGTTACTCGACTGCCCAAATGGTATTTCTTATCATTACAACGGTGTTCCTCTCAACAGTGCTGATTAATATGATAATCTCGATGATGAATGATACTTTTGCCACGGTTCAAATGCGGAAGGATTTTTTTGATAATAAAGAAAAGGTCAGCCTGATCTTCGAATGTATCAGCATTAAACGGATTTTCGATCGGATTTTGTTCCGGAAACGGTTCAGAGAAATGAATCGAGCATCCCCGAAGTATTTGTTTGCGTTTGAAGAAAAGTTAGAAGATGATTTCGAATCCACTCAACAAATTCTAGAGTCTAGTATCGAATCGTTGAAAGAGCAAATGAACTCAGGTGTTGCGGCACAAAAGGAATTAGAAGCTCAATATACTAAATTGGAAGGTCGGATAAACTCGCAGGTTTTGAAGATGAAAAATGATGAATCAAAAATGATAGAAGCCTTAGGTGGCATGTTTAATACCTTGAATCAAAAGCTAGAAACGGTAAACGCTAAATTGGAACAATCAATTGAGAGAGGCAATAAGACTGGAAGCTTTCCAAAACATGGGAAAGAGAACTTGAAAAAGTAATGTATTTTTCTTTTAAGAGAAGTAATAATAAGTGCAATTAGTGCCGGATATATTGAAAATAGTAAGCTAATGTTACCAATGCTTGGGGGAGATTTTATGCCTGTAGACCGCCCTGACGCAGCCAGTTTTCGAGAGCAGCAATAGAATTGACTTTCTCATTACAGAAGATTTTACGTCTGTCATTTTATTGCAAATTGGTGGTAGAGAGAGAAAAAAAAAAGACTGCTATTCCTCAGTGAAGTTATATATTATGAGTGATTGCTATCATTTTTTCGGAAATATTTTGAATATTCAATCAGATTTCATTAAATTGTCGTTTATTATGTACTTCTGAACCCTCTTTCTACGAGAGGATATTTATTCAAATAGTAATGAGAACAACACAATTTTACACAATGTACTGCTAGATATGTTCAAAAGCTTCCTTCTTCTCTTACATCTGCATTGAAATCGACTGTACCTAACACAAAGGTATCCATCGAGAAAAAATCAAGTTAATTTGAAATTTAAGTCGAAGTCTCCATTTTGGTCTTGAACGTTGCAGTTTGGAAATTGACTCTTGGGTTTTTCCTTGCTGGTTTAGGACCATCGATCAGACTGGTTACATCATCAATTTTAATTGGCTTTATCAAAATGCTTTTCATCCCCGACTCGAGACAACTTGCGATTTCGTTATCTCCTGAGTGCGCAGTGCAACCGATTATTTGAATCTCATGCAACTCTCCCTTACTCATCATCGCCTTCAGTTCTCGAGTCGCTTCACAACCATTCATAATCGGCATGTTATAATCCATTAATATCAATTGGATCCCAACACAGCCTTCTTGGCAGAACATTAAATGCTTGATGTGCAACTTCTTCAGTTTCTCAATAGCCTCTCGTCCGTTATAAGCGCAATCAGTCACAAAGCCTTTCTTCTGGAGAACTCTCTGAATGGAGTCAACATTGAACAAGTCATCATCAACAATGAAGATATCCGGACAAACAAACTGCGATTCTTCCTTGAGATACCGAGCGAAAGCCTCTCTGTTAGAATCAAACAATACCAGTCTCTGATTCGATGTGTTTACTCCAGGAATATGCAAGGAAGACATATGAGATTGTATTTTTTCTGGTCCATCACCAAAAGTTTCACCGCTGAGCTCATCTTTCCCAAAGAAAATATCTGTGGACGGGTTTATCAGACCTACCTCTGAGAATTCTACATGACGAATAAGCGATACTGGAGATAGAGGTCCGAATCTGTCGAATTTATCATCGGATTTTCCTTCTTCCGTTATTCGGAAATCTGGCTTGCTTCCTGGTTCATAGAAGATCTTTGGAACCTTACCAACGATTCTCTTTTCCAATTCCTTGGACCTGGACCTAGAGGTAAATTCATCTTCAGAGTCTACTTCTTGAATCATATGATTGGTGTCTTCTTGCTTTGGACTTATTAGCAACGCCTGGGCGGTCTCCGTTTCCGGTTCAAGTTCTTCATGGATAGTCGGCTTCGGGAGAGGCAAGAAGAAACTGACCGAAGTGCCTTGGAATCTTTGGGTTTTAATTAAGAGCTCTGACCCCAATCGTTTTGCTATTTCATTCGAAATCTTTAGACCTAGGCACGCGCCAGCAGATTGATCAGAGACTTTGCCTTCGAAAAGTCCTTGAGCAAGTAGTTTTTTTAGTCTGCTATATTCAGCGATAGTCATTCCGAACCCAGTGTCCTTAACGGTGAAATATATCCTCTGGCCGTACTTACCTCCAAGATTCGAAGATGATCTAGGGAAAGGTTCTACTTCGTTTCCGTTTAATTTATGAGTAACAATAAGGGAAATTCTGCCTTTCTCAGTAAATTTCACGGCGTTCTGCAGCAAATTCATGAGTAATTGGCCCAACCTCTTTCCATCCGTCACAATATTCGAGGGAATGTCTTCATCAATTTCTAATCTTAATGCAAGGTCTTTTTTCTTGGCTTCGAATCGCACGACTTCGAAAAGACTATTGAGGAACGGAAGGAGTTCCAGATTCTCTTTTTCCAGTTTGATTTCTTTACCAAAGCTCAAATGCGAGTAATCACTGATACCTTCCACCATGTAGACGAGCCTCCTGATATTCAACAGCACTGGTTTAATATATTTCTGCTTTATATCTTCTGGGATAGAGCTATCTTCAATCGCTTCAGTAAGAAGGAGAGAAGTGCCATTGACTGGGGTTCGGAGTTCGTGAGAGACTGAGGACAATAAAAGACTTTTGTATTGATCGCGGTCTTCGATTCTGGCAATTTGATCGCGCATTGCAGTATCAGTGAGCAGCATGAGAACAGACAATTTTTCGTTGAATATCGCGAAACTGAGTGCGATCTCAATGCTTTTATCGCCATATTTCGCATCCACGTATTCAAACCGAGGCTCTTTTTTCTCTGAGTCCCAACCAAAGTCTTCCTGCATGAGAAAATTAGCATTCCCAATAAAAGTTATAATCACGTCTTTGAGGGACATGTAGTTTGCTTTATTCAAGTCCGGATCTGGTGATGATGCTGACGATGCTGCAGCATTCCAAGAAATCGATCTGCTATATTTAAACCTGATCCGCATCTCCTTAGTAGATTCCCTGGTATTCAGTAATGGAAGAGGCCTTCGAAACTTTGGAGTAGTGATAAAAGAGAGGGTGCTAAGGACGTTGCTGTCAGTACCGACAATAAGAGCGCTTGGGTCCATGACCTGGCTATCAGGGTTGCGGGACAAAAGGAGGCTATCAAAGGTAGGATTTTTGTATGTGAGCTTTCCTTCTAGGTCGATTATCGCAACGCTGAAAGGTATCTGCTCAATAATTTTCCTCCACGCGACGTTTTTGTCAAAATTTTGAGTAAAATCATTGAATATCGATCTCTCGTTCTGCTTCATCGTCGATTGGAAAATGGTATAGGCCACTAATGCCTGTAGTCCACCCGAGACTAGGCTAATAAGCAAGTATCGCTCCTCACTGTTCAAAAACCGTCCCAAAGTTGCGAGAAAACTGAGAAGAATCCCTCCAAGAAGCCCTACTCTCAGGTAAAGTGAATCAATGAGAGGAGATAGACCCACGAAATACACAATATTTGTGAGATAGTCGATTAATATAAGAGATGCATTTTCCTCAGTTATGCTTTTGTGGATGCAATCTTCCAAGGTGTTCAGAATCACAATAATGAAGACTGACCAATCAATAACTCGCCGGGCTTTCTTACGACTTCCAAATTTCCATACTATCACGCCAAGGGAAAACAAGGCAACAAGGAAAATGACTACTTTGATCCAATTGTAGGTTCTGTTTCCTGTAGAGAGGATAACTCTCAAAATCAAACCGATAATGCCGATTAGTACCATTGAAACAAGCCCGGTGCCGAATTTCCATGAGTTTCGCTTGAGTTGCTCGGATTTAAAATGGCCTGTCATTTCAACGTGTGTTGATTTCGTAAAGCTGTCCATTTTCTCTGGCTGGTGAATTTTTTATTTACAGTCACTCAAGTTAGCTTTTAATATTTAAAGATCAAACACCTAAATTAAAAAATCTCAGCAAAATTAATTAAAAATGGAGCCATTTGACGCTTCTGATCATGTTAAGCTTCCATGGATGAGTATTAGTTTAGTAAGGTAAAGTTTCACAAGCTTTCCGCTGCCAATTTTCATTTCTTTGGAAGTAAATCAAAGTTAATATGTCTTAATTGGAAGTTTTTTTTATTGGCTCTAACAACCAAATTTTCAGACGAAGCCGGGAAGTCGCAGGTTTTAAGCAGGTTATATGATTTACATGTTAATTTGGAATTAAACATTGATAACGGTCATAAAATTATTTTATTAAACCAAAAACCCGACTTTAATTCTTAATTGTTTGTACACAGGGAATGGATAACAATATATAGGAGATAGTAAGTTCGATTTTATTTATTTTTTCGTAAGAAAACAACCGCTTTCTGTATATTTGGTTTATGTGCGGAGGAACACAGTTGTAGAGAGTTCATAATAGCTGGAAAAATTGCTGATCACATATTCGAGATTCGAAATGTACTTCGTAATCAAAATATAACGTTAATTACCTCCTCGACTAGAGAATGAGCTATCACGATCCTTATACTACTTTTTAAACAATAAATATCGATGACTAATACCGAATTAAGACTTTTTCACAGACAGCAATCTCCCAATTATTGACTTGGTTCTGAGCCTTGTAATATATCTTCTGTTTAAGCCCAGTCTCTACCTCCATAAGCTCCTTTCTTTCGAGCGAAATTAGATAAATCAGAGCTGTTCTTGGCGGAAAGAACTCTACATCCCATTGATTGCTATACTGAGCTGAAGGTTGCTTCACGATGTAGCCTGTGATATGAACACTCGGTTTGATCGGTTTAGGGAACTTTAATGTATGTTCCTCAGTCGCATCTTGCATATTTTGATAATCGAGTGGCAATACTCCTGAGCTTGAAATAATGAGTATTGTGCTTTTTGGCTTCAGATGATATAATTCATAGCGCTCACCGAAAAAGCTCAGCTTAAACTCTCGAATTATTTGTTTGGAGTCGAAGCTCATGACCAGAATCCGTGAAAAAGCTGAAGTACATAAAGTAATTATTAATCCCTGAGATGAGTCGGTATAGATATCATCCACATGGTCATAAGGGACTTTTGTATCACAGTAGCTCATTCGAGTCTCAAAATCGAAAACATGAATTTGATTCTCTCCGTAGCTCCAGACTACAAAGAGTTTTCCGTCTTTTTCGTAGAGATCATAGACGTTGATTCGGCGATTCGGAAGGCAGCGAGGAGGTCTGAAAACAGTTGTTTTGTGTGTTTTGGAATTGTACGTAAAAAACTCGTCTCGGTTGCATAGAGCGATGAGAGTGGTCGCAGTCAGTTTCTTGGTCTTTCTTGTAGTTTTGAGACCAAATGACTTGATTGGTCGAAAATATTTGAGTGAAATTAGCGTAGCTCTTGTTGTGTTTGCTATAAAGAGAAGTGGAGGTGATTCAAACCCCAGTACTGAGGTCGAAGAAGCACTTGAGAGGCTTGTTGAGAGACAATTCAGTGAAATCTGCCTCTCGTGTCCCATTCTAGGAGCTACGAGTGATTTTAGAATGCGATTTTGCTCGATAACTAGATCTTCAGCAGTTTTTCTCCTCCGAAGCCCGTAGTTTCCTAAAGGTTCAGAGTTGACGTCCTTTGCTTTTCGTTCGCGTTTCATAGTAGCGAATCAAAATATCTAGAAATAAAGCTCTTATAAGTTCCGGAAAATCATCTCAGAAATACCTTCGAAGTATTATAAGAGACTTAGTTTTTGCAACGCAATGGACTTAATGAGTAATGTTATCTTGCTATCGTTATATCTATATATATCTCTGACTTTGATACTCATGCAAACAATTTGAATAAAATAGGATAGAAAGGACATAAATTTTGTCAAAGAGAGAAAAAAATGTCATGGATATGGAGAGAATTCTCTGATTTATCATCGCGAAAGATAGACTACAAATTGATTAGTGAATCTCTAATTCACAACATATTGAAGCATATTGAATAGAAAATTTAAAAAGAGCATAAGGGACATTAAAATACAAGACTTTCTAAATCGACATTATACCATTTCGCTGGCAATCTCGCTCCTCCCTCGTTTGCTATAAGATTTTCGGACTGAAGCTGCCTTTTTAAGGCTCTCGAAAACTTGATAATCAAATTTAAGACCTTCAAGAATTTCGTGGATTTGAAGGATCAGGAAAGTCGAAAGAGCCATGTAGTGTAATTGCTCTGGCGAAGCTGGGCGGATATTCCAATCGCCCATAGAGGATTCGTAGTTGATTGCTTTCCCATATGATTTGTAGACAAACTCTGAATAGAGGTCTTCCAGCTGGCCACGGGATATCGGAAACTTTAATTTCTCATAATCAGCAATCGAGATTTGGCAGTCTGACACTTGCTTAATATTCTTGAGGTCTTTAGAATTAATATCCACAATTCCCTTCAAGAACCGCCTTAAAGATTTTGTGTCATCGGCAAAGACATGAATTGAATGAGATAATAGACCCAACAGCAATTCCTTGAATTCTGTTTGTAAGATATTCGAGCTTGAATCTTTGCTTTGGTTAGTTTGCAGTTGCAATTCGGATACATCAATGATGGTGATGTTGGAATCAGAGCTGATAATAAAATAATTGAAGATTCGACTTGCGCGGTCGAAGATAACTCTGAATGCCAGCTTTTGAGATTCTTCGTATCCTTGGAATAACCGAGCTATTGTTTTTAGTTGAGAAACCTTTACATGATAAACGGTGTCTTGGTAGATGCCAAATTCATCCAACCTAAGAAATTCTGGCTCAGCGAAAGTTGCTCTTTTTGATGCCTCATTAAAAGAAAAAGGTTTTGTTGAGAAAGTCGCTTTTCCTTGTAAAATTTCTCCATATAAAGAAAGCTCAAACGCTAAAATTTCATTGAAGACCCATTCGATATATTTCTTCTGAGAGAATAAGAGTAAAAGCATAGCGATATCATCCATTGAACCGGCAGTTCTTGATAGCATGTATTCAAAGCATTCAGCTTTAGACTGAAATTGAGCTCTATTGAAAGACAGCAATATCTTTCTGAGTGTCATATATCTTGTGCTATTATCAGGCTCAACATTAAGTATCTTCCATGCCACCTCGAGAGATATGTCACTTCCAAATTTATTAAAGTCGTTTTGTATCAATTCTTTGATCGTTGAGTGGGAAGGAGTGCTTGGCTCCTGCTTTTGAGGAGAATTAATCGGTGAAGATTCACAGGTTGATCCCTTGCTGTTCGATACTCTGGATCGATGAGAGTCCGAACAGTGTAATTTATCCAGCGAATTTCTGATATGCGCCAGCACCGCGTTGCCTCTGTTTTCGCTCATGTCTGCCTTTCCATCAAATTTCCTGCTTAAACTCATTTTGTCACTTGCGTTTGATTTTAGTATCGTTTAATTATAAAATGATAATAATGAGAGATTACTGTTTGATTTATATAGAAAGAGTTTTTCTCAAGAGTTTTATTGCTTAATCATATTTGTTAGTAGCCACAAAGTTGTACTGTTAATTATTTTCAGTTGCTGATGAAGTTTTTTGAATTGTTCAAATCGATTTATCAACTAAACAAACATATTAGAATAATTGAACTTTTTCGACTTATTGATTTTATTTGAACATTTTACCTCATTGTTGGGTTTTTATTTTAATTTATTTGAATTGTTCATTTGTGGGTAACGACTTGGAACAATAATAAGGAAGATGCAATCCACCAATATGAAGTTGGGATTAAGTGCTATGTATTTGACTAACACAATCTTCCGAATCTCATTATTTTCTCTGAGAAGGGACTGAAGTGACCTTGAAAGAGTAGTAGACCTTTCCAAATAGCATTAGGGTGTTCGTATTCTCCGAATACCGCCAATTTTAGACTTGCTTTTCGGGAAGATAAATTACATCATTAAATAATACTGATGAAAAATAAACAAATGAATAATTGCAGCTGTATTTTACTTTCTATAAGTTGTATAATTTTCATAATTCTTAAAAGGATTAATAAATTGAAACTGAAGGCGCACGCTTATCTCTAATATTTTATCCTATACAGCACTGATCATTCGTTAACCTTATCTCTATCCTTGCCCATTGATCCCCTTCTGTTTCATTTTTTTTCGCATCTTCAAAGAAATGAAAGCGTTGTTGAGTGATCTATCATCTCAAGATGGAGTCATTGCTTAAACAAAAATTAGCTCTCTTTCAAGGCTATGCTATGTATGTAGAATTATCAATGTTTAAAATTTTCAAGGCCTGATACGGAAAGCATTCAAACTGAAAACATTACTCAATCTTCGAAACGAGTAATTTATGATAAAGTTGAAATTTTATAAGCCAAAAATCTTTTTCTGTTCCTCCCAGTAACATCTCATCGCATCAAGCGTTTCTAAGTCTTTTGTATGATGGAATCTATGAGACTCTATTAGACCTTCCAAACTTGGCGCAAAGGCTCTATATTCAATTTTTTCCCCAACTTTCTCAAGATCAGCCTGTACATTTGTTCTTCTTCGTGACTGATTCTTTCTCATCGTATCAACCCACAGTTTTTCATTTGAAGTCACCTTCGAATACTTTGTGAAAAAGCTTATTCCACTCGCTGCGTCTGCAGTCGATTTATATACCTGCATTTTCTATATTTACAAAAAGTATGAATCAAACAGCATTAGCAATCAATATTACCAAGAGGAATTCTGCAAGCGCTGCCTTCCCGATCGTATGGATTAATTCTTCATTTAAATCGAGTTTCAACTGTCCAGTATTATCATCTGTATAAAATTTCAACAGCCCTTTTGTGTTTTGAAGAAGATATTGCAGGATGACATACCTCCCAGTCGCGTGAGGACCGCTCCATTTCCCATCCATAAAGTGATGCAATGAAACCACCCCACCGCACAGCTGGTTATACCAAGCAACGTGGACAATATCTTTCCACTCGCTCTTCTTTTCAGGGTAAAATGTGTCCAGAACGGAGTCAAAGCAAGTCAAGTACAACGCAACCGCATCGGCTCTGCACTCTTCATATGCGTTGGATAGACTTCCAAATACAGAATGCCATGTTTCCCCTTTCTTGTAGAAACTTGCCACTTTTTCGCCCGTTAAAGGGTTGATTGTAGATTCATCAAAATTCTTAACCCCCGCTGCGCCCTCAGTAAATAGCTTTCCTGACCCATGTCCAAGTAACTCATGGAGTCCGACTTTAAGTTCATCAGCTTCCCTACTATACTTAGCGACCAGCTGCTGAAGTTGCTCATTTTCTGCGGAAATAAACATATTAATCGAGCTTCTGGAGGTGCCATAACAATTTCCCTGTTTATATTTTTCAACCCAACCTCTTGCCTCACATCATCGTAATTTGGGAGGTTCTTCCCAATGGGAATCCCTGTGGCAGCTATTGTCAGCACGTCAACCGAGTTGAAATCAGGTCTTTTGTAGACATCGATCTCAAACGACCGCGGCCAAGGGAGAAGCTTGAGCAGGCTCTCGCAATTTTCTGTCAGTCGATTGAACCGTTGTGACTGCTTAATGTTTTTTAACATAATGAATCCTTCCCACTCTCCTCGTACTTCAATAGGATCGACATAGGTTTCTGTGAACCCTAAATTCGTTTCGACTATGGGATTTCTATCAGTGACCCAGATTTCCTGCGCTTTCTTATGCTCGTGCACATCGCCATAGCGAAGATGTTTGATGTAATGATCCAAAATTTTCTCTTGTTTTTCGTTGGCAGCGTAAAGTTTCGCGTTTTCGAGGTCTGCGACTACTTTCTTGAAAATGGCGGAATATTCTCCATACACAAACTTCAATACTTTCTGTTTATTATCAAAAAAGTGACTTTTCCCTGCGTAAGGCTGATGCTCTCCATTCTCAGTTTCTATCGAAGCAATTAATAGATAAAACTCTGATGGGCTTTTCTTCGCAACGCGAGTGTTTAGCGCCGAAAGGCCAAGCGTATCCAATTCCTTCTGGATCATGATAGCCTCTTCTCTAGTTAGGTTTGGCGAATAGTATGAATTATGCCCACTGCCTTCAGATTTGAAGCCGATCTGCTGTAGAACATCCGTTTTGCAGTACACTGAAGGACTAATAATGTCCCATATTTTCTGAAGGTACTTTGTGTCATTTACAAACGGTTTGCAAGCACTGAGGAATTTGATGAAGGTCTCCTCTTTGACACAAGGGATAAATTTCATATTCCCTTGAGAGTAATAGTTTCCGCAGTTGTTATAGAAAGTTCCTATGTAAATCAGGATGGATTCGAAGTCCTTTTTGGAAATCTCGTTCTGAGCAGCGATTTCTTGAAGTTGTTGGAAGGTTTGCTCTGAGAGTATTTTGGTGAAAATGTAAAATAGGATCGGGGATTCGTAAGACTTTTGGAAATAGCAAACTTTTGATGCTTCCCAAATTGCTTTGGTAAAGTAGTAGGAAAAGTGTTTGCTTTTTGAATCGAGCTGCTCGAAAGCGTTCAAGCAGTCGATATACTCGAAAAAGTACCCTTCAATTTCTTCGCTGGTGCTATTAGTAGATTTATTGCTCTCCATAACTGTATTATGATATTTCGGATCTGATAGTTTTATTTCTGAAAGCTATCAACAAAAAATGAATAAAATACGAGCTGTTAATATCAAATTTAGAATAGAACAGATTTGCTGAGGCAGCTTATAACTCAAGGAGCTCTAAGTCCTGGATTCGACAGATGAAATCTTTCTTAGAATGCTATTTATTCTCCAATAAAGAACCTTTTCAGAAGAGAAAGAGTATCAGCAATGCACAAAAGGCTCAGTGAACATGAACTCCTTATCTATTCATTTAGATATTCTATCTTTCTTAAACAATCAATAAGAAAATTCGAGTGACTGCATGTTTTTATATAATTAAAATCAGATTACACGACCTGCAACCTGATTTAGCTTAATACACAACTTTCAAACTTCTACAATATGGACAAACAGTTTTATATATTAGATACACTCGAAAAGTGAGAAAGTAAGAATATTCCTTCAAGTAACAATTGAAGTTGAGAAACTATCTAAAAGTCATCCTCCCATTCATAGTCTTCGTCATCAGACTTTTTCCTTTCCTCAAGTTTTTTTTCCTTGTCAGCGTCATTAAAGTCCTTTCCCTCTTTGCTTGGATCCTTTTGTACTTCATAGTCTTTCCTTATTTGCTCAAGTACAGGAACGGAATCCTCATTCATTTGAATGATCTCTTCATCCGCGATCAGGATCTTTTTCTCTGGGATATATGGAGGAACCACCTTCTTATAATACAACCGATCCTATTTTATTCCAACAAATTTGTTTAATTCGGAAAAGCAATCAAATAAATGTTACCCAGTCGAGACCATCAAAAAATTCATGGCTTTTCAATTTTGTAAAGGACCCTCCGAGCCTTGCTTCTGGCTGCTTATTGAGCAACTGTGCTAGCATTCTCTTCGAAACTGGATCGAGGTGTTTTGGGAGGACTAAAGGTTTCTTCACGATATTTTCATAGATTTCCTTTGGATTATCTGCATCGCTAGTAAACGGGTATTTCCCAGTTAAAAATCGGTATAAGCAGACTCCGATCGACCACAGATCAACGTTTTTATCGTACCCACGTCCCTGAATGATCTCAGGTGCAATGAACAGCGGCGTTCCGATAAAGGTGAACGTCCTGTTCGCCCTTCCTTTGAGAATTTTGGCTACTCCCATATCGACCAATCTAGGATAGCCCTAATTTTATGAGGATTAATTTCAGTCAGCCCGGTCCGTAAAACTTACGTTTTCTTCAACAATAGTATTTTGCGGTTTCAGATCTCTGTAAATAATATCATTGGTGTGCAGGTACTCGATCGCTAGGATGTAACAACCGATATAAAAACGCGCTTGTTCAGGTGTCAGCAGACCTAACAAGAATTTTATCAAATTTAATCCAGTCTGAAACCTGCTAACTTTACCTATTCTCCTCACAACTTTGCCAAGTTCAAGACCTTTTAAATATTCCTCCAGGAAGAAACAGTATTTGTCATCTTTGAACGTGCGCAAAAACTTGACGATGAATGGATAGTTCACGGTTTCCAGCACCTCTTTTTCTTCCTATCATCGATGAGATAAAAAAGTTTTATTATACTCTGCATTCTCTCGGAAGAGTTTTATTACCTGAACCAAATCTTGTATTTTTTCTCTGTAGATCTGTTCTTTCGATATGCATTTCAAAGCATAAAACGTCTTGTAGTTGTGCTGACGCACTAAATACACCTTTCCGAAATGGCCGGCTCCAAGCGTTTTGTAGTAATAAAAATCCTTCAAAGTAAAGTTTTGGAGGTCCTTTTCTTTCGATGATTTCTTTGAACTGGCTTTTTTTAAAGCTCGCTACAATAAAATATCAGACGTGTCCAGAGAGATCAGCTTTGAACCTCATGAGATCTTTGATTCGTTACGGAAATATCGTCGATAGAACCGCCTAACTTCCGGTAGAGCTCCATGCACATTATTTCTGCAATTACTCCGTCTCCTTCTAGCACATAGTCCTCTTCAATACTACACATTCATGATTGTTAGCAAATGATTTTAAGACATTTTCTTACTATTTTACTGCATTGCCACTCCCTAAATGTCCAGCCCCGAATAAGGTACCTTTGTATGCTACCACACTATTGCTTTTGCTCTTCAAGGCAGAAAAACATATTTTATTGATATATCGAGAAAGGAAAAGTATTACTGTCCGAACATATTCGCCTTCAAGCACAATAAAAAGCTTCATTCCAGCCATGGAGCCTTTTCTCACAACAACCGCACCATCTGCATATGGTTTGATTTCTAGCATATCTGCGATTCTTTCGATTTGCGAGGTGGTTAATTTTGGTCCGATTACACTGTTCTTGATGGCTTTGATTTGAATGTTGCGATATACCATCATATTGAGACTCTTTCCGACAATATTCTGCAACCTTTCACGACTCATTTCAATGCATTTCACCTTATTTGCATAAACTATCTGCGAAAAATATTTGAAGTTTACAATCTCTGAGAGACATTTAGCAGTGTATTTTCTTGGGATTGACTCCTGTAATGCTTCTTCGCCGAACCAATCTCCTTTCGAAAGTTTTTTTATCTCGAAAGTTCCACTCAACAGGGAAACAGCGCCTTCCATAATAATAAAAAATGCCGATGATTCTGCTCCTTGTGTCACTATTTCAGCGTCTTTTGAATACTCTTTAAGCTCTGAGCTATTCGCAATTTCATGGATCTGCTCCTTCGTAAGAGCCGCTAGGAAGCGTCAGACTTATGAAAAAAGCTGCTGTTTTCTTACAAAATATGTCTGCTTTTTGTATGAAGGGTAGTTTGATATCGAATTCTGTCAGAATGTCTTTCGAAATAATATCTCTGAATTTCTGCCGATCAATGGCCCAGAACGCACTCTTTGGCTTCGCGATCACGCTTTTAGAGCTCACTTGATTATAAAGAAGTGCCATTTCACCAAATCCTCTGCCCTTTGCTAGCTCAGCCTTTTTTACTCCATCAACGACGATTTCAGCCGTTCCTTTATCTAATTCAATTGTCGCATCAAGATTAATGCTCGAGGGCACAGTTTGAACTACCTATGATATAAAACGAATCTGCCTCCTCGCCTTGTGTATGAATAAACGTGTCACCGTCATGTTGATTCTCAACATATTCCATTTGCGTAGCCAAATGCTCTCTAATTGGAATAATTTTTCAATGCAAATCAAAGCATATCAACTCACAGCTGTCGCGTTTTCAAATCAATCAGCACGAAGTAATTCCGAAAAGATTGTTTCAAAAATGCAATGTCTTCAGCAGTTTTCGTTTTTGGCACTGGCGTTAGGGTTGGTTTGTAAAACAATGATTTGGGTTTGCTTTGCTTCTTCCCAATTTTCGGAAGGACAATAGTAGGAGATTCATCTCTGACTTTTTTCTCGACCTTTCAATGAAAAAAACATCACTTTTGTTGAAATTCAGGATCAGTTTTCATTTTTACCTCGCTTGTTTTAGGCAACGGACTTTCCTTCTCTTCATAGGAGAAGTCCCTACTAACGAGGCGCTTTGTGTTGGTTGGAACAAACTTCGCGAGGACGTTGACTGCGGCTTGTTGAATAAGTGGCTTCTTGGAATCCGATGTAACTTGCCTTGAAAAAGATGTGCTGGGTTTAGTATCTAGGCTGATTTGAGTATTGGAATTGTTAATGAGGATACTCTTGGCTCTTGAATTAGCAAGAGAAAGGTCTTGCTTAGACTTGATCATGTGAACTTGCAATTGAAGTTTATTTCTGTGGTTTTTTTTATTGAGGCAGTTCTATAAAAAATCAGTCATCACTGCTCCGAACTAAATCTGTTAGGCTTAATCAAGGAATGGAAGTGGGGTACTTTTCTGACAGAAAAATTGTAAATATGAGTTAAGCATAAACGAAATAGCGATAAACTCGAGGAAGAGATCGTTTAAAAAAGAATGGAGTCCCAATACTATCTCTTCTATGTGTTGGAGAAGCTAAATAATAAAACCTTGGGAATTTATTTCAGCTTATATTGAATTAAAGAGTTAGCACTATTGATTTCTTGAACGTTTGCAGCTCTTAATGACTAAGGGTTGGCTATTTTCATGGTCACTGTTCAGTGAGGGTGTAATGGTGATTCAAATGAACTCTATTTTTGTGAATTCTGGTCATTTGTTTGTAGAATTTTATAACTTCTGATGGCTATCAATCAGGACTTCTTTGATAGAATTTTTTTCAAAAAAAAAAATTCTGAGATATGTTTTCCGATCCTTTTTAATTGTTAACAGTATTCATCAACCCATTTTTTTTTAATTTTCTCTTCTTTGATTTAACAATCAATAATTCTGAAAATCAATGGTTCGAAGAATGCAGGAATTGACGAATTACTTTTCTGTAATAGATAGCTTGCAAACACAACTTTCTGTTGCTCAGCACTTTTACCGGCCTTGACGGGAGAAGAGCTTGACTAAGTTATGAATACTATGTCATTGGCAGAGTGCCCAGGTAGTAAAAACATCAGATTAGCATCTTTACTGCCATTTAAGGATGTTATCAGAAAATAAGGAGAGAATTAGAAATGAAATGCTGAAATACAGAAAATTACATGAATCCTCTTTTATCCAAGAGAAAATTCAAGATCAGAAGTTTGCTTAGAAATCATTAACTAATAAAAACAATTTCACCATTGTAGCATCTGAATTTGATTTCACATCTCCTTCCTAACTTCCGTTGAATTCGCCAATACATCTCCAAGACAAATTTGATCATTAGATAAAGCACTGAACAGCGGTCTCGCGTCTCAAACTCAAACTCATTCGTATTCTCTTATAATTCACCTACCTTCAGATCCATTAGTCACTTTATTTTACACAATTCAAGCGCTTCTCGATCCTGAATTTGTTCCAATTAATAAATATCCGATCAGTGGTAAAAGAGCGATACTATTGGATTTGGCGATCACAATTTGAACAGAATTGGGAGAAGCAAAATTAAGTTTATTTATCGTAAAAATATGTATTCTGGAAATACACCTAAGCAGAGTCTGTACGACCGTATCAGAGCTGAGCTCTCTGAGATCACATCGGGAAGAGAATTACTTCCATTTCTTGCGAGAGAGAGTGTTCCTCTAGTTATTTACTTCCTCGCGATGAATATTGTTCTTACGCTGAACTTTCACTACATCGGTCAGCTCGGAGATCCCTACATGCTTGCTGGAGTAGGCTTGGGAAACACTTGGCTTACCACAACAAACTATGCGATCATAGTTGGATTGAACATCGGAACACTAACTCTATGTGCTCAAGCTTTAGGAGCAAAAGAGTACCGAATAGCCGGATTTACGCTACACAGAGCCATCGTGATGAGATTCTTACTTCTCATACCTTCTTATTTCTTGCTCTATATATCTGAAGGAGTGTTCCTGTCATGGGGTGTTGATCCAAGAATAGCCGTGTATGCTTCACAGTATTGCAAATACCAGCTTCTGCCTCTCATGTGCTTGATAATTTTCGACTGCTTCAAGTCATTGCTTCTAGCCAATGGCATTTTTATGCCTTTTTTATACATTCAAATTTGCATGGCAGGAGTCCATTGGATATTTTGTAGCATCCTCACGCCTGGGCTTGGGATAGTTGGAGTTTGCTATGCGATGATAATATCTTATGCGCTTTCCGTCATTTTACTGGTGATATATTTGAAATGGAAGAAACCATGCAAAGAGTCATTTTTCAAACCCAGTTCGGAATCAATTCAAGATATCATCCCTCAATTTAAGCAAGAAGTTCCCATTGGTGCAATGTTTTACTTGGATGTAATGTCATTTGAAGCGAGCGTTATCATTGCAGGTCAGTTTCCACCGGATGAACTCGGAGCGCAAGTTGTTGCTTGGAATATCATTGGATCATCCTTCTTGCCTATTATGGGCTTAATGATGACCCTCACTAGCGCTTTAGGGAACGCAATGGGTGAAAAAGACTACGTGAAAGCCAAAAGACTCAGAAATGCAGGAATTCTGTATACTTTTATCGTTGTGGTTATTGAAGCTCCATTGATTCATCTTTTCAGAGAGCCAATCGTAAGAATTTATACAAACAGCCCAGAGATTGTCCACGCAGCCAAACCTATCGTCAGCTTCTTTGCGTTTTGCGTGTTTGGTGATTTCATACAGGCGATCAACTGTGCTATGCTAAGAGCTATTGGAAAGGAAAAGATAGCTTTTAAAATCGGTATAATCGCGAACTATGGAGTAGGACTGCCTATAGGTTATATCTGTGGGGTTATATTAGGCCTCCATGACATCGGGTTGTGGATGGGAATTTGCACGGGTCTCTACCTTGGGTTCTGTTTCAGTGTGCGAGTTTTATTTACAACAGATATGGAAGAGCAAGTCAATGTGATACAGGAGCGACTGAATGAGAAAAGAGGTATCGAAGAAAGACTTATCAAAGAGAAAGATCCAGCAATCGAAATGATTACTTATGAATGAGAACAGTAATTATGAAAATAATCTTATAATGTGACAGAGTTGGATTGTGTAGAGAGAGAATTGACAAAAAATTTTATTTTTCTTTCCGTATCATTTGAGTTTTTCATTTCTTTCGTTAATTGTTCGATCGATTGTCACAAGTATATAATACATATGAAATAAATATGAAAACCAGTGAATAACCACAAAGTGATCGCTTCTGCGTTACAAAACCACTTTGCTGAATAAATTTCCATGAATTAGTGTCTCAACAAAACAGCTTGGAACTTCATCATGCTAATTTAGAATCTAACAAAAATTTATACTCGAGAGTCAAGAAGTAGCTTATCAGATCTAAGATGAGTTAAAATAACCGTAGAGCACAATGAGAAGTTATGCAACTTCATTAATATCCTGAAAGGATAAACTCACGAAAAAGCCCAATTAAGGCATCTGATCAGTTTGAGTGATTCAAATCACACTGTATATTATGTGAAGTCAAATTTCAAAAAAGAGACTATATTTATTGTTTCGAAGGAAGATAAACTACGAAAATTCAACTATGCAAAATCTCTTTGATCGCATAAAATCAGAACTCATTGATATCACTTCTGGGAAAGCCTACCTCAAATCTCTTATGGTAGATAGCTTTCCATTAGTGATCTACTCTTTTGCAATGAACATAATCCTCACATTAAACTTCCATTACGTTGGAAAATTAGGAGATCAATATATGCTCGCTGGAGTTGGGCTAGGAAACACTTGGATCTGGGCTACTAACTCTGCTATCATCGTTGGCTTAAATATAGGAACACTTACATTGTGTTCTCAAGCTTTAGGAGCAAAAGAGTATCGCATTGCAGGACTTACTCTTCACAGAGCAATAGCAATGAGGTTCTTGGCTTTCATACCTTGTTATTTCCTCCTTTATATCTCAGAAAGTGTATTTCTCTTATGGGGTGCTGATCAAAGAATAGCCACGTATGCATCGCAATATTGCAGATACCAGTTTATCCCTCTGATTTGCATGATTATTTTTGATACAACCAAGTCTTTGTTGCTTGCCAATGGTATTTTTATGCCATTTTTGTACATGCAAGTTTGCATGACTGCTGTCCATTGGATGGCATGCAGCTATTTAACTCCGAGTCTTGGAGTAATGGGTGTTTGCTACGCCATGATAACCTCTTATTTGATTTCTATCTTGCTGTTGGTGGTGTATGTGAAATGGAAAGAACCCTGCAAAGAGTCCTTCTTCAAACCCTGTTCAGAATCTCTTCAAGGTATCTTCCCTCAATTGAAGCAAGAACTTCCGATTGGGTCCATGTTCTACTTAGATGTCATGGCATTTGAAGGCAGTGTTATCATCGCAGGTCAATTCCCCCCGAATGAACTTAGTGCACAGGTTGTCTCTTGGAATGTGATCGGAACTAGCTTCTTGCCCATTTTAGGTTTGATGATGTCTCTCACAAGCGCTTTAGGCAACGCAATGGGTGAAAAAAACTTTGTTAAAGCTAAAAACATTAGAAACGCAGGAATCTTATACGCTCTTATTGTCGTAGCCATCGAATCTCCAGCCGTTCATATTTTCAGGGAGTCAATCATCGCAATTTACACTAGCAATGCTGAAGTCGTGAGCACAGCTCTCCCTCTTGTCAGCTTTTTTGCTTTTTGTATCTTTGGAGATTTCATGCAAGCCACAAACTTAACTATGCTACGAGCCATCGGGAAGGAGAAATTAGCATTTAAAATCAATTTCTTCACAAATTATTGTATGGGTTTGCCTATTGGCTACATCTTCGGAGTTGTGTTTGGTTTACATGATATTGGGTTATGGATTGGAATTTGCATTGGTCTTTATTCCGGCTTTTTTGCGAGTGTATGGGCATTATTCACAACGGATATGAAGGAGCAAGTGGAGTTTATACAGGAACGATTGAATGAGCAAAGAGGACTTGATGAAAAGCTAATCCAAGAAACGGAACCTGTGATAGAGATGATTACATATGCATAAGATATATCTATCTAATTCGGATAATTATCGTCATTGTTAATATATTTCATAAGATATATCCAAAAATCTACCTATTTCAAAGTAACAATGGTTTGTATTTTCTTTTCAGTGATTATACACACTAGTATGTTATTTGACATCACACAAATAAATCATGATGAAATTTATTTCCCGGTAGTAGCAGTCTCTTGATTTTAGGTTTGAACCGAGACTTTATTATGAAAGACCAATCTTAGATTCTCAAGATTGTTAGATTGCAGAATCCATATGAATCAAAATTTATAGGCTTGAAATTTCATTGTTACCATTGTAAAATCTAGCATCTCAAATTAGGAATTTCTCTTTCGAGAGCAAGCATGTCTACGATCAGGGGGTATTAACAATTTATTTTGAGAGATGAAGTTATATAATCTCTTTCACAATCACTTCTGCTTTAACAATAAACTCGTTGCTTATATCAATATATGTGCTTCTCCGCAGCTGAAATATACTGTTCCTTGCCATAGCATTCTTTCAAAAAAATCTTTTTGATTTATTCATGCTATTTCACTATTGTTTTGCCAATCGGCTGATTTAGCAACTTGGCTACAGATTGTTTGAACAAGGGTTTCTCGGGAAAGTCATCTACAGCTTCTATTTACTCTCTAGCAATCTTGTAATAGAAGAAGAAGCTAGACGGGCTCGTTATGTTGAAGTACTAATATAGCATTTCATATTTATTTATCGAAAAGATTACTCACCGAATTCAAGGAAACCCTTTGCTTTGAGAATGAAGATGACGATAAGTCTACCAGTAATCTCCCAACAAAAAGAGTCAACAAGAAGTTCCAGCCAAGCGAGCCTATTCTGAATCCTAGTGATCTTAAATTTAAGACTTCTCAGCGGGATTATTTATAACAGTCGAGTTCATCAATTCGGTTTCTTAAAAAGGAGAAATAAGCTTGAGTTGTTTCTCATTCAATCTAATAGATTGAATATTGTATTACTCGCGTTTTTTGTTGCTGAATAAATCATAGTTGCCTCTAATAATCTAGCTCGTACCATTTTTATCTTCATGTATTACTCGTAGTGTAAGAAAAACATCGAAACCTAGTAGATCTTCTCAGAAATGATCACTCCTGCGTTACAAAAGACTTTGCTGGAGAAAATTCTCATGAATTAGTGTCTCAACAAAACGGCTGAAAACTTCGCCATGCTAATTTAGTATAAAATTTCAACTAGAGGAGAGAGTTTATCAGTTTTACGATAATCTAAAGCTACTATAGAACGCAATGAAAGGCTATTCAACTTCGTTTTTCGTATCTTCAATCGAGATGTATTCCGAAAAAGATTTTAGAGAATTTACACTAAACTCTAAATCAGGCATTTAATTAATTATTGGGGTGGATGCTAGGCCAAATTGTTGATTAGATATTTATTTTCTTATCTCGAAGATCGATTACTCGACAAAAATCCAAATATGCAAACTCTCTTTCAACGCATAACAGCTGAGCTGTCAGAGATCAAAACAGGAAAAGTATATCTCAAAGAGCTAATGATGAATAGTCTTCCATTAGTGATATACTCTTTTGCAACGAACATCATCCTCACACTTAACTTCCATTACGTTGGGAAATTTGGAGATCAATATATGCTTGCTGGAGTTGGGCTAGGAAACACTTGGATCTGGGCTACTAACTCTGCTATCATCGTTGGCTTAAATATAGGAACACTTACATTGTGTTCTCAAGCTTTAGGAGCAAAAGAGTATCGCATTGCAGGACTTACTCTTCACAGAGCAATAGCAATGAGGTTCTTGGCTTTCATACCTTGTTATTTCCTCCTTTATATCTCAGAAAGTGTATTTCTCTTATGGGGTGCTGATCAAAGAATAGCCACGTATGCATCGCAATATTGCAGATACCAGTTTATCCCTCTGATTTGCATGATTATTTTTGATACAACCAAGTCTTTGTTGCTTGCCAATGGTATTTTTATGCCATTTTTGTACATGCAAGTTTGCATGACTGCTGTCCATTGGATGGCATGCAGCTATTTAACTCCGAGTCTTGGAGTAATGGGTGTTTGCTACGCCATGATAACCTCTTATTTGATTTCTATCTTGCTGTTGGTGGTGTATGTGAAATGGAAAGAACCCTGCAAAGAGTCCTTCTTCAAACCCTGTTCAGAATCTCTTCAAGGTATCTTCCCTCAATTGAAGCAAGAACTTCCGATTGGGTCCATGTTCTACTTAGATGTCATGGCATTTGAAGGCAGTGTTATCATCGCAGGTCAATTCCCCCCGAATGAACTTAGTGCACAGGTTGTCTCTTGGAATGTGATCGGAACTACCTTCTTGCCTATTTTAGGTTTGATGATGTCTCTCACAAGCGCTTTAGGCAACGCAATGGGTGAAAAAAATTTCATCAAAGCAAAAAACTTCAGAAACGCAGGAATCTTATACGCTCTTATCGTAATCACTCTCGAATCTCCATGTATTCATATTTTCAGGGAGTCAATCATCGCAATTTACACAAATGATATTGAAGTGGTGACCACAGCTCTCCCTCTTGTCAGCTTTTTCGCATTTTGTATCTTTGGAGATTTCATGCAAGCCACAAACCTAACGATACTAAAAGCCATAGGGAAGGAGAAATTAGCATTTAAAATCAATTTCTTCTCAAATTATTGCTTGGGTCTGCCTATTGGCTACATCTTCGGAGTCGTGTTTGGTTTACATGATATTGGGTTATGGATTGGAATTTGCACGGGTCTTTATTTCGGATTTTTTGTGAGCGTGTGGGCATTATTCACAACGGATATGAAGGAACAAGTTGAGATTATACAGGAACGATTGAATGAGAAAAGAGGACTGGATGAAAAGCTAATCCAAGAAACGGAACCTGCGATTGAGATGATTACATATGCATAAGATAGATTGATATGTATATAACTCTAATTTGCTATTGTCATTTTGTTAATATTGTTCAAAGAATCGGTATTTCCATATGTATATATATATCGCCCAAAAATCTGCAAAGACCAAAGTCACAATAGAATGTCATCATGATAAGCTGTTTCGAGGTAGTAACCGTCTCTTGATCTCTGAACTTTGAAGGAGGATCAATCCCAGAATCGTAAGATAATCAGATTGCCGAGTCTATTTGAAACGAACTTTAAAACAGCAATCATTTTTCCTCTTCAAAAAATCGAAAAACTCATCTGAAATCACAAATCTCCCTTTCAGGCGCTAAAAACAGTAGTAGATTTGCATTAGTATTCAGGAAACCAAAATTAATAGTGATTCTAAGCCGATGCTTGCTTGTACGAATGGCTGGTCATGGCACGTATCCTATAATGCTCTTTTTTAAATGAAGTTGACATCAAAATCTTAGCTTGGAAACAGTGAGAAAAAAATTTGACTTTATGGAGATATTCACTATTGTTTATTTCGATTACTGAATTGAAGTACGAAAAGGAATTAAGAATCTGAATAATTCTTAAACAGTATTGTAGCAAATTAGGTCTTTATCATTTCTGTCCAATCTGCTTGAACCTTTAAACTATCAGAAAGCTGAACCATTTCAAATCCAATAACAATAATAAGATCATTTTGATTTCTCTCATCCTATTATGTATTTCTTTAAATGAACTCAGAAATCAGGTCTTTTTTCGATCGGTAATAAAATCGAAATTTCAGAATTTGATTAGTAAACTAGAGAATTTATCCAAATAAGAAAGTATGAAAACCAAAGAAGAAAATCCCTCAGCTCGGAGTGAGAAGAGCTATAACTCTGTGACAGTCTGGGGGATGGTCATCACTTCAACTCTTGGAATGTTCCAATTTGGATACATCTTGACTATTCTCAACACTCTCATGCAATATTTTCAGAGAGATGTATACAACTTCAATGACAAAGATAAGGAACTATACAGTTCTATCCTCAATTCTGTGGTTCCTGTCGGAGGGATGATAGGAGCAGTGTCTGCGGGGCCGGTTGCGAAGAAAATTGGAAGAAGAACCTCAATGATCATTATCGACATTGTCATTTCTATAGGTTCACTTTTCACTTTGATCACCAACATTCATCTATTCATCATTGGAAGAGCTATCACAGGATTTTGTATTGGATTCAACTCGACTTTGGTACCTCTGTACATGAATGAAATTACACCTCTTCCGATCAAAGGCCTTGCTGGAGCTTTCAATCAGATCCAGGTCTGCACGGGATCGTTTCTCGCGGTTCTATTCGCTTTTGGTCTACCTCAAACCAATTTTTCTGGTTTGCAAGGCCAATGGTGGAGGGTCATGTTGGGATTTCCAATTTTAATTGGATCTATTAGACTCATTTTCTTTCTTCTTGTCTTCACGAAGGAAACGCCTAAATACCTCGTGTACAATAATGAAAGTGAGAAAGCAGAAGATGCTTTGAGTCTAATTTACAAGCAAGAATCTGTGAATGAGCAGCTTCAAATTCTCGAACAAGCTCGTGAAGAAGAAGAAAAGGGAGAAAAAGTATCTTTCAAAGATCTCTTCGGTCCTCGATACCGCAAAAGATTATTTACTGGATGTTTTCTTTTTTTCCTAGTTCAGATGATAGGCATAAATGCATTTGTGTGCTACTCAACAGACATTTTCGCGAACGGAAGGACTGCAGATACTGCTGTCATTCTTACCACTCTATTTTGTCTGTTGAGTTTGTTGTCAACTCTAGTTTCAGGACAAATCATCAACAGATATGGGAGAAAAACCATCTTCATTTGGGGAGATATCGCCATTACGATAACGCTATCGATCACAACTATACTATTCCTGAATGAATCTTATCAAGCTCTTGTCTACCCAATCTTTATGTTCATAGTGCTCTTTGGAATTTCGTTTGGTCCAGTCCCTTGGATCTATGTTGCCGAAATCCTCCCGGATATTGGAATTGGCATTGCTGTCGTCTTCAATTGGTTGGGCTCATTTCTCGTTGCTCTCTTCTTTCCTGTGCTCTCTAATAAAGACATGCTCGGTCCAGGACCATCATTTGGTATTTTCGGGGTGTTTGGGTTTGCTGCGTTGTTTATATTAGCGGGTTGTGTTAAGGAAACCTACGGATTAACTCCCGCACAGATCAATGAACTATTCACAGGCGGGAAAACTGCAGCTGTCACATTCGAGGAGGTGGATACTTCAAGTTCTCGAGAGGTAGGAGCATTTGGAGGATATTATGAAGCGCTTTCTGACTCCGAGAAGCCGTTAATAATGAAAAACTAAGCTTATTGTTGAGAAGATTGATGTTAATTTCGTTATAGCATAATTACTTATATAATTCTTTAATATGTAGGACTCCACGAAGAAAAGATTAACTATATGATGATGTTCATATTTATAGTTACAGTGAATCAAATCAAGAAGCCAAGAAGAAAATTTCAGAAAAATTGCCTTGAAACAAGGGCAATATAGAGGAGATATATTTTTTTGGACGTTTGGAGAAGTTTTATTCCGCCTCATATGTTTTCTTTGGAAATTTTGTAGCCTCGAGCGTTTATGGTAATTCCCTTATTTCTCTAAATTGGTAGGGACTTTTTTTTACTCATTTGAAAGTTTAAATGCTGACTTTGTAATTTTGCATAAGGTATCACAGAAAACTTAGAAATAGGATTAGTCTCTTCTAAAGAAATAAAATTAGATATTAGATCATATATCATATCAATGACATTCCTCTCCGGAATGGACTTGACTCAACTGAAGGCTATACATGTCCTGAGTTACAAAAATGAACCACAGAAGAAAATCATATATTAAAGTATTTTTGGAGAGAAATTTAAAATCAATCTTTCTCAAGCAGCTTTATACCATACAAACATCAAGATCGATTGAGAGAAAGGGAAGAAGGTCTGTCAAGGACTTTAGATTCTGCTCTAAAGCAGGTAATTGTGAAATTACTTGCGACTGGGGGCTTTTTTTAAGTTAAAGTGTGCAGCTTGATCTTCTTGAACCTGATCATCTGAAAGCATGGAACTTAGAACCTCGAATCATCGAATCATATTGAGTGCATCTTGAATTCTGATGAAAGCCTAATTATACCTCTATAATTCATCCAATAAATCCAGAAAACAGAATTAACAAGTAACTTACAAACAGATCCGGCGCGAAACTATGGCAAGCAAAGAAGAGAGTCTGCTATCTTCAAAAGAGAAGAGCTATTACTCGGCGACAGTCTGGGGGATGGTCATCACTTCAACTCTCGGAATGTTCCAATTTGGATACATCTTGACGATCCTCAACACACTCATGCAATATTTTCAGGGAGATGTATACAACTTCAGCGACAAAGATAAAGAGCTATACAGCTCCATCCTCAATTCTGTAGTTCCTGTTGGTGCAATGATAGGAGCACTAGGTGCTGGACCTGCCGTAAAGAAAATTGGAAGAAGAACCTCAATGATCATTATCGATGTTATTATATTGATAGGGTCGTTTTTCACTTTGATTCCCAACATTCATCTATTCATCATTGGGAGAGCTATCACAGGGTTCTGTATTGGATTCAACTCAACCCTGGTTCCTCTTTACATGAATGAAATTACACCTCTCTCTATTAAAGGTCTTGCTGGAGCTTTCAATCAAATACAGGTCTGCACGGGATCGTTTCTAGCGGTTCTATTCGCTTTTGGTCTCCCAGATTCTGATTTTTCTGGCTTGCAAGGACAATGGTGGAGAGTAATGCTCGGACTTCCAATTTTAATTGGATCTATTAGACTCATTTTCTTTCTTCTTGTCTTCACGAAAGAGACACCTAAATACCTCGTATACAATAATGAACGAGAGAAGGCGGAAGAAGCTTTGAGTCAAATTTACAAGGAAGAGCATATAGATGAGCAACTTCAAATTCTCGAGCAAGCTCGTGAAGCAGAAGAAAAAGAGGAAAAAGTTACTTATAAAGACCTTATCAGTCCTAAATACCGCAACAGACTCTTTATTGGGTGCTTCTTGAACTTTTTGCTACCCATGACAGGAGTAAATGCATTTATATTCTACTCAACGGACATTTTCTCGAATGGAAGAACTGCAGATGCCGCTGTAACTCTGAGCATAATTTTCATTCTGCTCAGTGTAATAGCAACGCTCTCTTCGGGACAACTCATCCATAGATTTGGAAGAAAGACTATCTTAATCTGGGGAGATATCACCATCACAATAACACTAATAGTCACGTCAATTCTGTTTTTATACGATTCCTATCAAGCTCTGATCTACCCGATCTTCCTGTTCATTGTGCTCTTCAATCTGACTTTTGGACCTATGCTTTGGATCTATGTTGCAGAAATCCTTCCAGATATTGGAGTTGGCATTGCTGTCGTCTTCAATTGGTTAGGTACATCCTTGGTGGCTCTCTTATTCCCCTTGATCTCTAGCAAAGACGCACTAGGCCCAGGACCGTCCTTTGGTATTTTCGCGGCTTATTGCATTTTCGCGTTATTCGTATTGATGGCTTGTGTTAAAGAAACCTATGGCTTAACTCCTGCACAGATCAACGAGTTATTTACTCGAGAGAAAAATGTTGCTTCAGACGATGCGTTGGATACCTCAAGTTATAAGGATAAAGAAGTCTCATTTCAGAGCCACCTTTGAGCTCTTTCTTATTCAGAAAAAGCGACCAAAAATTTGCTTCTTAGAGACAATGAAGTTTATTGTAAGAAATACATAATTCGTTTCATTTTCTCTCGATAGCATTAAAAACACGCAATTAGTTCTCGAAATAATATTCAAATAGATAATGAAGATGTCGTCAATAAGTTGTTGGAGAGGAGAGACATCATCGATTATGATCTGTAGAAAAAGCTGATTCTGATAAATTTTATGACTCGTTTTGTTTTGCAGCATGTGAAAGGTTTGATAATTCAAGAGGATGAAAAACTATTAATTTTTTGGTCTTCGAAACTGCACTTTTCTAATAAGCAGCTCGAGATTATCATTATAAGTTCATGAGGTAGTGCACGAGCGAGAAACGTAAACTCTGAAGCTGTACTTTTGTATAAGATGACGTTGTATGCAATTTTTATTTTATTTTTTTTTTAAATGAAATGGTTGATTCCTATATTCAACTTGGTTATTCATTCCACCTTAGGCATCAAATTAAAATTTACCAGATTCAACCTATTAAACCGTAAACATATCAAAATAAGCAATGATAGACAAAGGAGAAAACCTTTCATCTCCTAATGAGAAGAGCTATTACTCAGGGACAGTCTGGGGGATGGTCATAACTTCTACTCTAGGGATGTTCCAATTTGGTTATATCTTGGCGATTCTTAACACGCTCATGCAATATTTTCAGAGAGATGTATACAACTTCAACGATAAGGATAAAGAACTATACAGCTCTATCCTCAATTCTGTGGTTCCTGTTGGAGCAATGATAGGAGCAGTGTCTGCTGGACCTATTGTGAAGAAAATTGGAAGAAGAACCTCAATGATCATTATCGACATTGTCATTTCTATAGGTTCACTTTTCACTTTGATCAC
>ENA-UOTZ01000673-UOTZ01000673.1-compost-metagenome-genome-assembly--contig:-NODE-673-length-28124-cov-18.052911_pt1 | contig 28124 bp, 25 predicted proteins | sample MGYA00238144_ERZ746983 | MGnify/ENA primary metagenome ERZ746983 (study PRJEB28759, sample SAMN06268863) | compost metagenome | isolation source: single cell | place: USA: California, Emeryville, Joint... | reverse complement strand
CCTTCACTTTGCAAATCAATTGACCCAACCTTCCGAATCAATTTTTCATCTGACCCTAAAGCATTATCCAAGTAGTTTTGATTCGCTATACGCGAGGTTCTCGTTGTTTTGCACTCATAATTGCCGAACATTAGCGAGCAGTTCAGCGTAATTGAGACTCAAATATCTTGCCGAATATATTATTAAATGTTCGTTAAACAAGATAAATTTTATTCGATTCAATTGGATTTGATTCAGCTAACTCTTATTGCTCCAATCCCACTTTTAAATTTGTAACTTTCGAACCCTAGTTCATAACCATCCAAGCCATATAGACATTTTTCAAAAGGCTAGGTTTTCCAGTTTGGATTGCCTACAGCAAGAAAACACTAATTCAATGCAAGCTCACTTTAAAACAAAAAGAAGCGCTAACTATCCTCTGAAAAAGATGTAAAGGGATAATGCGGTGGATATCATTGTGGAATTCTGGTGGAAAAGATACGTTCCAGGACACTTGTGCAGGCTTCACAGTTCGTCGTTTTTTCGTTCGTCATTATGTCTTTCAAATCCACGTAACATTGATGAAACTCGCAAATGCACATCTGCTGTGAGGCGACAATAAAGGCTGCAGCGAACAGGTTCTATAAGGAAATTAACTCGTGAGAAAAAACGCAAATTTATATATTTGTTTGGTTACCCTGACTTTGAGGATGCTTACATTACGTGTTACATTGTTTTTGTAGTTCAAGGGGTCTTGCACGATAACCATCGCACCCTTACGAAGAGGTTATTCAGCTGTTGATGTTTGTAAAAAGAAATTTACGTTGTAATTGCTTCCAAGTTGTTGGTTAGGAGCTTGGACCATAAAATTCTTCCCGTAAGGATCTTTGCTTTTCAGCGGCTTTCCAGGCAGGACAAATCGTTGGTGTATATAATCGTACTCGATGCCATAATAATAAAAAAATCCGGTTAGCACGTCACCTAGATTAGTTGCATGCTCGCTTCCTGTGGCCTGGAAAAAGGCGACCAGCATAAGAAAGAGCCCGTAAGAATTCAATCCTCCCTATATTCATTATTCGCAGGTGAGAATTAAAATCTAAGAGATGTGTTTATTACCGGAGGATATTTGTTCAGGTTTCGTTTTGTGAGAAAATATTTCAGCACTAAATACAGCGGACGAAGGAGCTTGGGGTAACATTCCAGGTAGTCTTTCACAAGATCTATACAGAAGAGGCAGTTGTGCTTGTACTCCAACACGAGGATGTCTATTTTTTTATTGAGATATTTCTTTGAACATTCCACTTTGATGACTGGTCCAATTGAAAAATCGATAATTTTTGCACTTTTCTCCAACCAGTCTTTCTCCTGAAAGAAACAAAAGAAGCTAGTAAAATGAGCCAAGGCAGCACGATAGTACGTTTATTGCTTGTTGCAATTGATAAATAATATTTGAATGACCCTGCTCATTCAGCTTCACAGCAACGTCGATGCTGCTCGTGTTGAGATTCAATCCCGTTGCATAAGAGCCATACACACACATCTAATCCATTGAATGACTTATAGCTAATTTGACCAACAATACCTCTGCACCAGGGAGTAATTTTGCCACTATGGCTCGGAGATTATCTAAAACCTCATCAATTATTGGTTGGTTGTCTTTGTTTAATTGATCCATCGACTGCTCGAAGTCCAGAATTTCTCTGTGGAGCTTGTCTTTGATCGGATCGAATTTTGGATACCAATCAATCAATTGAGCATTGCGATCCTTCGAACCAATCTGACCCATTGCTTTTGACAAAGAAAGGACTAGATTTCAAGCTAAGTTAGATTTAATTAACAAATAGCTGGCTACTTGACTCAGTTGCTGTGGATTTTGAGGATTTATTTTCTTCTTTTCCAATTCTTTCCTTCTCTAGGGTCTCAATCAATTTTTCCTTTTCCGCAATCTCTTCTTTAATTTCTCTTATCTTATCCTAGGGTTATTTTTGCTTTAGCAGCAAGCCAAGGTTAACTTTACCAATAACTGCTGTTGTTTCCCAAGGAGACTTGACGCTTCTTCTTCGATGAGCTGAGCTTCTTTGATCTGACAGGTTAATTAGTTAGTTATCGGAGCAAATCGAGGATAATATCCTACAAGTTCCTCGTCGCGAGCTTTGAGAGTCTGGTTCCTCGTATTCTCTTGATTAATTCTCGCAAGATAGGTTTCGTTCTATTATTGCTGATGATTAAAAGTATTGCGATTGATAGATTACATCAACTTCAGCTTTAAGATTAGCGCTATCAAATTGATTCCTGAGGTCGATTTGATGATGATAAGGCCTGTTTTGTTCATTTCGTTTGCTCTTTCCAGAAAATTGGTTGACATTGAATGTCGGAGTGTAAGTCATCTGAGTGCTCGGCGATTGCATCGTGTTGGGCATAGGCTGGTTTGACAGCTGCTGAGTAAAAATGACTTGTGGCTGCTGAGGGTTCGAAATCATGTGAGATCCGCCGTTTGGTATCAAACCGGTATTATTATAAAATTGAGGTTGCACGCTCTTGGGTTGAGGACTGGGAACCATATTCATCCCAAAGTTATTTGGATAAACGTTGAAATTACTGCTCGGTTGAACAAACGGCTGCTCCGCATAGGTTGGATAAGGCAAAGGGTTATTCCCTTGTACATTTTGTACATTATACTGGTATTTAAAATTATCGGCAGGACCTTTCTGCCAATTAGGACTGAAAGTTTTCATGACGTCTATTGGTGATTGGTTGTAAAATCCTTGCCCTTCGTTCATATTGCCGTTATTGGGATATTTCCCGCTATATTGATTCGGTGTGTAAGTTTTATTCCCCCTCTCCGGATTCTGCATTTGGTTATTCCCATACTTGTTTCCTTGGTAATTGTAACTCTTCTGTCCGGGCTGATAAGGATGTTGATTCTGATCCTTGCGTTTTGGCCGTCCCACTTGTTGAAAATTGTCGGTATTTGAAGCACTTTGAGTGTTTTGTCCTTCTTCATCACCGTTCCCATTGCTTTTCCCAGGTCGATTAATGCTCCCTTGTTGTTGTTCTGGTACTTCTTGCTTTTGACTTTCATTATTTAGACCTTCACTAGAAAAACTATCACTTCGCGAATAGGATTCCAATGAATTTTTGCTGTTAAAAGTCTCTGTGGTCGGCCGAGAGAAATTGCTCACTCCTTTCTGAGCAACGACCTGATCTCCACTCCCTTCTTCAAAAAAGTTTGTGTTCTTTGCGTCTCTATTGATCTGCTCAACAATAGCATTAAACCCAGTATCTCCTATGTTCTTTTTCCCAGATTCCTGAGGCCCGGCTTTTCGCACATGGCCACTCAGGACATCTTTGATGTACTTGTTTCCTTGAGACTATTTCGAAAAAAAAAATAATAATTAACATATCGGTGTTAATATAAAATGATTACCTCCTGTGCTTTATGAAGCGGTTCGATGAAACTGAAGAGCGAGTCACCTTGGCATAAATCATAGACTGATTGATTATTCCTATTCTTCTTGTTAGGATCTGCGCCGTATTTTATTAGAAGTTTTGCGGCCTCAGGAGACTTGTTTCGAATGGCAATATGCAATAATGTATCTAGGGAGCAAGTTTAATAGTTAAGCAAGATGTTGAGCAGATGGATAATACCTCCATTCTCATTAATACACTGAGGAATAGCGTCATTCATGAGCAAAACCTCTGCAATTTTTAAATAATTTTTCTCTACTGCTCGCATCAAGGGAGTCGTGCGATCCTTCGCGACACAGTTCACATCGATTTTCCTATCAATAAGCGTCCGCACGATATCGGGGTTCTCGGCCTTGCTCTCAATCGCGTAAAACAGTGCATTTCTATCTGATTTATCACATTTGTCGATATGGGCACCGTTTTCCAATAAGTCATCGATTATTTCAGTATAACCCCTCTCTGAGGCCAACATCAGCACTGTCCTCCCTATTACGCTCTTAGGAATTCAAGCAAGAATGACAAATTACCGTCGTTATCCTCAGTATTACTCGAAGCTCCCTTTCTATTGGACAAAGTTGAGTGAGGTTGAGTGTGTCACAAATAAAGGTACCTGAGCAACAAACCGACGATATTTTTATCTTTAAATGTTCCAGTCGACTTAATGGCTCTTATCAGAATATTATTCATTGCATAATTATCCAATTTGGTCGTCTTTATTAGATTTTCTAGAGTCTCGCAGTCCCCCTCAGTAACAGCATCGATGACATCCTGCGGTATGGCAACCTGACTAATTTTCTGAGATTTTGCTGATTGGGTAGAACCAGCGAATTTCTGAGTGCTCATATTATTTAAACTCTCTGTGTTTCGAAGCCGAAAATCAAATAAATATAATTTAATTCAAAAATGAAATTCCATGGACCATTTTTTTTGAAAAGGCTTCATAGCACTGTGTATTTCATAGTCCCTCATTGAGTCTCCAAGTTGCTATTTTCTTTAAGGTATCAGATCTAATTAAGGGCAGTTCTCAATTAATTCAGATAGTCGACTTTGTTGGGCCTCTGCATACAAATTCTTTGTGACTTCTTTTCTCAAAAAAATTTTTTGGATCTAATGAGGTAAAAAAATTTTGAGATTTCAACTTACAGCTTCTTGCAATGATCTTAATTTGAGACTCCAGAGTATAAAATTTTAATTGATAACAAACAGCTTATATTAACGATAAATTTATCATTCAGCTTAATTAACCTATGTTATTCCCTATCTTTTCAATATGCTGAATCGCTCAGTGCAAATTTTTTGAGATAACCTCGCCATCATTTTTTTCAGAAGAGGCTAATGAATTAAAGTATGAATCTCGCGCGCAAACATATTTAGTAATTTATTTTGAATTAAAAGTATCTGACACACTACCAAACAGCAGCTATTTGAATTAACCTTCAGATTCCAAACAAATTCGATAATTTTAACAAGTCAAAAACTTTGAATTCAAACGTTAATACACTCACAACTATGGTAAGTTCCTCCTCCTAAAGACGCTCTTTCTCATTCCTACACTTGCACGATAGAGCAAAGCCGCTAAGAAGAGAAATGCGCTAGAAGTCAGCAAGTCAAAAGACGTTTCAGATGACTCTGCATTGAAAAAGTCCAAAGTTAGCAAAAAAGAAAAAGCCTCAACAAGCGACTCCGACAACGAAGACCTAGAAATCTTTGGTAATTACTTTAATGTCACTCATTCGTTGACTCTCTTCGCTTAGCTCGGCTCGAAAAGAACCCTGCTGACCTTCCAAAAATTGTCGAGGATTTGAAGTCACTGCTCTTAACTTCAGGAGACAAAGCAATGAATCAACTTATCATCTTCACATTGGATGTAAGATAATCTACTCATCTATCAGATATTCTGACCTTTGAAACTGAATTTGATAGTCGATGGGATGCACAGAGTACACTTTCCAGCTTGATAGGTCAAAGGGAATCAATATCGACGATGTAATTGAGAAAATCCAGAAATCGAAATTCCAAATCGGGCTGAATGACGTTCCTCTTTATGGGAAAGGAAAAACCTGGAAGAATTTTAGAAGGGATTTCGCAGATTTTTGGAGTTCATTCATCAAGAAGTAAACAGGCTCTTTTATGTTACAATGCAAAAACGTAATTTTGTAGTGTTGCAAATGAGATTCTAGTCGAATCAGGCTTCCTGAAGATTTTTGTAAAATTGATCCTGAAGCACGTCAGCGTGAAACTGAGAACCGTGCGATACTCTTGCATCGAAACACTTCTCGCTATCTTCGTCGCTCTGGGGGAGCTTCATTCGACCTATACGGAAGAATTGAGGCAAGTGGTCGATATGTCGGCAGAGGTAAAAGTCACAAGACAGAAAAAAGCTGCGGAGGCTTCGAAGAAGGAGTGTGAGAAAATCATCGCGAAAACTGAGGCTTTACTTGATCTCATCTACAACGAGTTGTATTTGAAAAGAAGTGAGGATGCTATGGTTGAGATACGCCTCCGGATCCTAGATTCTTTGGTAAATGAACGCATTGAACACAAGTTATTTATCCTCATTTAACTCTGTTAGTTTGCAGTAGAGAACCTATTACCAAGCTATTTCACGAAGGAGCAGACAAGGAACCTTATCAAGCAGTTTTTACTTGACGAAGAGGCGGTTGTGGTCTTGCAAACACTCGAGCTTTTGAAGAAAATGATGACCTCGAACACTAATGAAGCCGCAAAGAACGTGCTATTGAGACAGCTTCGTCCATGCTTGATCGAACTGGCAATGAATATCGACAGCAATGTTGCCGAGAAAGCCCTGACGTTCATTAGTCAGTACTCCGAGCGCATTGAAATGAAAGAGCAGGACTTGAAGAACCTCTGCGCTTTGATATTTTACCCTGCACTCTGCGTGACAAAAGGCGCAGCCAGTCTAATCAACGCAGTATACTTCGAGAACACCTTGCTTCCGGCAAAGCTTGTCGAAGAAGACCAGCTGCCTTTCGTCTTAGAGAGCAAGACTTCAAAAGAACAGCTTCTAAAACTAGCCCAGATTGTCCAGAAGTACACAGAAGAGGACATCAACCAGAATGAATTGTGTGAAAGCTTCGTCCAAGCGTTTCTTGGGATATCATGTGTGTTTTTTGATATTCAAGCCGCCTTCGGGATCATCCAAGATCACAGCAAGATCCAGAAAAGTAATAAAAATTTTCCTTTGTAAAACTTGCTTACAATAAATTGGACATAAAAGGTGCTAGTAGAAAGCAACTTGATCGAATCCTACTGAAATTCCTCAATTGTGCTGTATCACAAGCGTTGTCGGTTCAAAGCAAGCGTGCTGCTTATGATAAGACTCTGGTTCAGGTGACGAGCAAATGCTTAGAGTTTGTTACAGAATACGTTGCAAAGAATCTTCTTGCTCGAATTACTGAAACGAAATTTGAAAGCGAACTTCTTGTCGAAATCCTTAGTCTTTTCGACAAAATAAAATCTGAGCTGTTCTCGGGAAATCAAGTCGAACTACCTTTTGAAGATATACTGAAAGTCCTCAAAGACGTTCTTATCCGAACTCAAGACAAAGAAGTGGTTCCAGTGATTTCTCGTTTCTTGGCTATTGTGAAGAAGCATAGAGTTAGCACCGAGAAGCAAATTAAGGTAAACCGAATCTTTTAATATAACAGTAATAGTTAATTAACTTATTTTATGACAGGCTATCATTGAAGAGTTTGAAGGCGCTGCTGTGGACATCATTGACTCTGTTTATGCAAAAATAAAAAGTAGTACATTATGCTAAATCCGGTTAAATTAGTTTAATTATTTGTCTAGCTGACCCTAACGACCGTGATCTTCTTGCAACGTTGGACCTGAACTTATACAAATTCCATCAGATTGCAGTCCACTTCGAGCTCAAGGCTGTACACGATGCTAATTTTGTTGATAAAATCGCTGAGTTTGCGACTCTTTTGACCAAAAGCAATACCGTTTCGGACAAAGCGATCGTTTCTTGCCTGAATATCCTGTTCTACACTCATCTCTGGAGATTGAACGAAGTCTTTAAGGTATTATTTTCCTTTTTCCCCTTATGATAGCATTAACTCTTATTTCCCCAAAAAAGACTTCTAATATCTCACGCCAATACCTCGGAATGCGTCAATTGTTGGTCGACAAACTTGTTAGTTTCCTCGACTCGAAGCATTTGAATTCGATCCTAATCAGCAAAGGAATCGATCCAGCAAATGCTACAGTCGAGCAAAAGCATGCGATTGGGACGATTCAAGAGAAAGCATTTTCATTGCTCACAGAACTATTATCGATTTTGCTGAGCAATCGATTCCGAAGCGTCAACTACCTAGAATTTACATTCTCCAGAGAGATTCTCACCGCCATGCGAAATTTCATCGAGACGCCAGACACTTTCGACAGTTCTTCCCAGAACTGGAACGTTTTCTCCTCGGAATCTAAGAAAATCGTCGAAGACATCGAAGGCATCACCGAGATCACATATGACAAAGAGCAAGGTTTAGCCGAAAGGAGAAATCTCAATGTTTCAAACGTATCTGCTGGCGAACCAGGTTCCCCATCACGTGACCAAACAAACCGAACAGTCGATAATATCTTTACCGGAGCTCTATCGAAATCTTACAAAATCGAAAAGCTTGAGTTCACCTGCTCGCTGTTTTGTAAACTACTCACGACTTCAACGAGAGCACTTGAACAAGAGAACTTTTCTGTACGCACCTTCCTTTTGTACTACAGCCATGCTAATGACTCGATCAGAAAGCTACTTCGTGACCTGCTTTTGAAGATTATCGCTAATGATAATGAAATGAGATTAAAAGACTCTAACGCTGGCAGCAGCTTCTGGAGGTTTGTTCTAGATATTCTTAAGGTCGGGAAAGACCAAGAGTCAGAAAACAGCATGCTCCCAGAACTTATTAAGATGATTGTGAGAACGTACTTTGATGCCGCTGCGAAGGAGAAGCCTGAGCTTCAAAGTCTTATGACACAAAGATACTTGAGGTTCTTAGTGGACGGAATTGCCTTCAGTCTTAGAGAAAACACTAACTTAACTCTCTTAAAGTACATCGGGATGTTCCTTAGCAAGGGTCACGTTCAGATCAGCGATTATAAGAAGATCCTTGCATTCTTTGAGGTAGAGTCTAAATTTTTTTGAGGTCTTGCTAATAATAATCTTGGTAGCTTGAACTCCAAAAACGGATACCTGATGAGAAAGAAAATGAGTCGATCGAGGGTGGGCAAGAAGCGGATACTTCGGCAGAGAGGAAGGCTGAGAAAGCGAAGCGAGACGCGATTATCGCTCATTTCAGGAAGATCTTAGCGAAAGCGGTAACTTGATGTTAATCATACAGTATCTAATACAACAACTTACAAACTAAGGCTGGAATGAAGAGAATTGAAGACAAGTCAACCCGGTCGCATGATCCTAATGTTAGAAGAAGTGCAAGACTAAAGCAGAACCAAAGTGTCGATGAGCAGAGAATTCAGCTGGACACCTATCCAACCTCTTCAACAAAGAGAAATCGTGGAGGTCAAGGCGCCCAGGAAGAAAGCGCTCAGAAAGAGAATGCAAGAGCCTCAACATCTACGAAACAGGACAAAAAACGTAGAAGTCGTCCTGCATATCCAGAAGACGAGAACACTGAAGACTCAAAGGCAATGCGAGAAATGGTGGAAGGACCATCAAGGTCTTCAAGAGTCCGTCCAAAGAACATTAGAGCATGAAAACCTCCCTCCCTCCCCTCCCTCTCTTTATTCTAATTATTATTGTTATTAAGGAGAGATATTTGTATAATCTTAACATTATTATTATATTTTTCCCAATACCGCTATTATTGATAGAAGACCATCCCCGTTTGGAGCGAACATCAAAGGTGTATGAAAAAGAGGCAATTTTGTATATATGCATATCTTGACCAACCTCTCCATCACTTTATTATTTGTAAACGAAGCAAATCTGAAAAATGAATAATTGCTGAGAACGAAAATAATGAATTTCTTGCCACATTTCATCTTTCCTAAAGGGTGAGAAGCAGAGTTTTAAATTGATTTTTCTCATAAATGTCCTTAATTAACTTATTTGCAAATAAATTTGACAGAATAAATCTAAGAACGTTTTCATTTTAGTTTATTGAAAAGAATGAGCTCTTAATTGCTTTTTAAAAATATCTTAAGCGTGATTCAACTTTAGTAGTTTATTCTAAGCATAGTTGATGCATTCAAGCAAATCGAATATCCTCAACCTGAGCGACAACTACGGAAAGCTTCCTAATCCGCAGCTGTTTGCTCCTTCCGTTGAGCGAGCGAACAGCATGCCGCGCTATTCGAGTTTGCCACCTGAAAGAACTGGAATGTTTTATTCAAATCAAACACGATCTCCATCTCCGGAAAACTTTAACAGGCAATTTAGAAGACATGTGTCAACTCTACCACTGATCAACCCTAACATGATGTCTAATCCATATTCGCAGCAGCAGAACCATTCTTTTCGTTCAAATTCCTATGGCAGCAATGTGAGATTACCTACCGTTCAACCCCTAACGATGGTTCCTGGTGGCTCTTCGCCAATTCAGCCAAAAATCTTTGCGCCTGTTTCTTACAAAAACATGGTAGGGAACTATACTCCAATTCCGAATCCCTTTTTCAATCCTGGAGGACAGCAGAATTTCAATATTTTTCGATATAATGCTGAATTGCAGGCGCGCTTGGAACGACGACAAAGAAAGGAAGAAAAAGAGCATGATAAAATTTTGAAATATCTTGAAAAGCAGGGAGATTTGCTGCAGCAAATTGCTGCTAAAATGAACGATAATCGAGATAGAGAAGAGGATGATCGCATTCTGACTGAAATGATGGAAACGGATAAGTTGAGGGCTTTAAAGTTTAACTCGATGTTTTCCAGTGTATCTCCTGTGAGAGTAAGGCGACAAGACTCTCAGGCAGACTCCGAGCAGAAAACGCGTTTGCTGGGGAAAAGAGAAGGCGTGGGAGGACACCTATATCAGCCCTTCGATTATAGAGATCAGGAGTCATTACTAACCAAAGGATTATCTCAGTCAAACGATTATCATCATCATCCTCATAAAGATGGACTTCAAGAAGAAACGGATCACGATGACCATAACAGTCAACACCACAATCATCACTACAGCCCTAGTGGGCATCAAAAGCATGAGGAAGAGGCTGACCAAAATCCTACGCCTAGAACAGACCTGGAGAATTTAGATGAAGGAGCTGAAGCGTTTCGAGCGAAATTAAAGTTGAAACCTCGTAAGGCTGACGAAGATGATGGACCTCAAGAGACAGAAGGAGAAGCGAAGGATGAGGAAGAAGGAGAGGAAAATAAGGGAGAAGGTGGTGAAGAGAACCCTGAAGATAAAGTGAAAGAAAAACCTTCTATTTTCAAGTCAGTGGCTAAAGCTAAGAAAAAGAAGAAAAAGAAAAAGAAAAAAGTGAGCTCGAAAGACCAAGAGTAAGGAATTTTTTATCTGTGTAGTCGTAATTACATAGGTTACATCTAGAGATGCTTACTATAAGTTAATTCGAATATTTTTGATAAAAGAATGCTTATCACTTTTTTTTTTTTGAAAAGATAAAGAGATTAATCTCTCAAAGGGATCAGCTTTCGTTGTTTTATTTTATTAATCTAAAATGTTATAACCGAAAAAAATTTTTTCGATCTTGGATAAAGCAAAACAATCTCCAAGTGAAAGCTATGATTTAGTCCAGCTTGTTTAAAGTAATTATAATAATGATTAAGCATGTTAATGAAGTGATTAATCAACTTCGTTTAAATAATAAAATAAATGTATCTCTAACAAGCAATAATTTCCTATATTAAATTTGAAGTTGTAAGTCTTTGAGATGCCAATCATATTGGTCCTTGTACATCTATTTTAAAAAATCATTTCTGTATCCATGGCATTGAAGAATTTTTTTGAAAATCGCTCTCTTCTTAAAGGATCACATGAACCTCTTCAACAAATATAGTATGCAAATTCAAAAAACTCTTTTAACTTTCTACCTTGGGTTCATCGCTATTCTCTTCAATCAGTTTTTTGTCTTTGCGTCGATGCAGTATCTATTGAAAATAAAATATTTGCCATCCATTAAAGAATCATTTCTTTACCTTGGATGTATTTAGCGGCTTCTCTCTCTAAGATTTTACGTATTGAAGCATTGGAATGAACCTTCCCCATTGCCTTTGAAGGAGTTGTCACTAAGAACACTGGGATTCGTTAATTAAAGGCTTTACCGCATTATTTCGAAGAATTTCGTCAGCAACATGCTTTGCAATCCTCTCTTCAAGAGTTGCAGCTTTATTCTCAGCAGTCGACTAATAATATTGTTTAACACGATTGGTGATGTTTCTATAGTTACAGATTTATCCCAGTCTTGTTTATTCTGCTCTCGTTGTTGCATTTGGTCTTTTAGACTCTTTATACTCTCTTTATTAAAAAAAATTACGAAATGTCATTTTGAGAGTGGGAGGATTTTACTCTGTGTCCTCTCTGAAGCAACACTATGAGCTTCCGAAGCTTGGCTTCTATTATCATCTTCTTCACGAGCCTTTGCTTCCTTGGCTTCGCTCTTGGCCTCTTCATTCCATCTTTCAACGATTTTCTTTTTCCAATCGTCCTCTTTCTTTAGCTCTTCTATTCTTTTCTTCAACGAAGCGATAGTATTCTTAACCTAAAAGCCAAATTCATTCACGAGAGAAGTAGGGAGTCCGAGCTACCTCAAGATCATTAAGATATTTTTCAAAATCCAGTTTCTCGGTAAATTTCAAGAGCTCTTCAACTTCGTTGTCTTCATTTTCTTCTAACTCTTTCTCAGTGTACGCCCACTTTGGTTTTTTCTTGCTGCCTTTCAGGATCGATCGAGGCTGTGAAATTTAACGAATTTTCAATGATAATAATAAATAATGTGTTACCGCTTCTTGATTTGATAATTTTTGCTGGAGTTCTTGTGTTTGTTTTTCAAGGCTTTGTATTTCTGCTTGTTTTTCCAGCGCTTTCAGATTCTGCTCAGTCAGTTGCCTTGATTTTTCCGCCAAAATTAATTCACTCAAAAAAAAAATGTTACGGTTGAGCTATTCGCACTGAAGGAATGGCTTCTGGGTTAACGCGGTGAACGGGATGATGCTTTACTCCAGTTGTCTCAGATTTTGCGTCTCGAATTTCATTTTTTGAAGGATTGCTTGGTTTGACCTCATATGCAGCAGTTTCATCTTCCACTCTGCCGGTCGCTTGGTCATATTCTTGTCTGTATCCCCTAATTTTTTCTCTTTGTTCAGCTGCTTTCTCTTTAACCTACAGGAATTATCCATCACAATTAACTTCCAGAGGAAAAGTGAGTGCATACTTTATATAAACTATGCTGGTGGTTGATATCAGCTATTAATTCCTGCTCTTTTTTCTGTCGGATTCTCTCTTTAAATTCTTCTAGCCACATCCGATGTCTCTTCAGGACAATGCTGCTTCCTACATGAAAAATTGAGTCGAAGATTAAAAAAATATATAACCGAAATGTTTTTTCGGGCCAGTCGTTGGGATGGTTCTCACGGGGTTCAGGCCGAGAGGTTCTTTAGGATCTACTCTCGAGATAAATGGTCTACTCATAGGTGAGAACAGCTGGAGGAGGATTAGTACCGCTGGATGACAGGTCCTATGTTTTCATTAGGTCTTGCACAAAGCATCACACCCTTGTAGTTGCCTAAGCCACCTAGCCAAAACGACTATTGATCCAATGATAAGTGAATAATGGTTTTACCTAGTCCAGGAGAGCCTAAATCGCCCATATTTCCTTGTTAATGCAACCTTTTTATTGTGCAGAAGTAAAATTCCAATAAATTTTGGCAGGTTTATTTCTCTGAAAATTCTTTAGCCTGTCTTTGCTGACTGATGGAAATAGAAGTAATGCAAACCATTCGGAATTTGAAGAATTTGGAAAGTTTCATCATGACTGGGAAAACGAATAACGTTCAAAGGAAGAGTTCAATGCATCGGTTTCGAAGTAAGTCAAACTTTTCGTTTTTTCATTAATTAGCTTATATTTACTTCAAATGTCTCTGCTTAGCTGAGGATGCGCTATTCACCCTAATTATCTAAACTATCATAGTTCATCTCAATGTTTGGAATTAAATCCAATTCCTTTCATCCAGAAAAAAAACCTGAGATTTTGGTTCAGAAGATAAATAATTAATTTCACTATGTCACACTACAAGGATTGGAGGAAAAACCCCTTTGAATGCTCAATTTGCTCTATATATATGGAGTTGAAATTTGTCATGGTTTAATTTAATAGCACCGATAAATATTTAGCCTTTGAGACCTGATGGACCTCACTTAATTATCAAGGGCAGGTAAATAACTCTTTCATGAATTACTCAATGCATGCGATCTTCCTTTGCTTAATCGTGCGTTGAGAATCGTGAATTGCAGAAATTGAGATTTTTCCAATCCAAGAATTTTCTTATGCTTCTAATAAACCTCTTGAATTATAATTTTAAAAACAGCAAATGTGTCTTAAGGAATGTCCAAGTTAACACTCGATAACTCTTCCAAAGACATATCACACACTCCAGGGCACGAGATTCATCCCACAGGGACGGAAACTTCAGAGACTAGTCTGGATGGAAGCTCGAGCTCAAACCCATCGACTGTACCACACTCACCAATAATGTTAACACAAGCATTTGGGTACTATCATCCTTTTTAACCAATGTCTAATGTTTTGCAATTCAGTACATTTTATGGATTTGGCCCGAACAGCCTCAAGACTCTTCCCTCGAACTATCCGGGTATCAAAAACAGCAATTATCAAAAATAATTTGGATCCCACATCAGTGATTTATTTTTTTTGCTCCAATAGAGGATGTCTATGATCAGTAGCTGAGTTCAGGAAGCTAGTTCTTGGAAATCAGTTGTTCTTTGCGTTTTACATAGAAAATTGAGTATACTCTATACGAAAAATTTATTGGAAAAGTTATCAATAGAGCAGAAGGAAATTCCATCTTCATGCTTATGATTTTCAACATATAAGGTGGGTGTATGTTGGGTTGGGTCATTCAATTCCCGAACTATCAATGTAAATTCATTTAAATCAGGTTTAAGGGAGAAATTAATTATCTGTGAATGAAGTGATCAGGTTTTATACGGAAGAATTTTCAAAAAAAGTAAAGATGTTTGGATGTATTTCAAACCGATGGAATTTATTGAAAATGAAATCTTTAAAGGGAAAAAAGAAGTTCATTTCAGTATTCAGTGAGGAGTATTTTAAAAAATGAAATTTTTTATCTTCTTTTATTTACTTGCCTGTTGCCAGGCCTTTCTTCAAAGAGTTGGTCATTAATTTTGCTTGCTAAATAATTTTGCTTTGATTAATCGATGAGTATTAATAAACAGTCATACCGATTGGATGTAAGGGTTCATCCTCTGATACATCTCTTTGCTTAAAGTATTCTTCAATTCAGCTTTCTGCTTCTCCCTTTTTTCTTCAGTTTCTATTGATCCTCTTCTCTTCATCTTCATAGAAGTTGATAAAATAACCTCAATGATGACTTGGATTACGTTTATTAGCATCTTTTCTGCACTCTGTGGCCGAGGATCATCAGGATTGGTTGCAACTTTACCATTAATATCTAACATTATAAAATAAGCGCATTATTCACAGCAAAATTAAGTAATTACTCTTTGAAAATTTCTTATTCTGACTCCGAGCAAGGTCAATACGGCTAACTCTTCCCTTATCATCTGCTTTTTTCTTGGCCATTTCTAATTTCCGTTTATCGTTTTGGCCAATCTTGGATTGCTTATTATTTAGTTTTTCCTCTGTTTGTTCAGCTTCGAGCTAAGTGGATATAAATTATGTCACAAAAAAAATTAAATCGAAGATACCTTCAGGGCAGCCTCTTTTTCTCTTTGAGCTTTTTCCTCTCTGGCAATTTGCAGATTTTCCTTCGTATAAGCTATCATTTGCTCGAACGACCAGTATTTAAACAAGCAACTAGAACGCAATGAAGTTAAGCAAGAACTCTCAATCTTACCTCGGAAACGTAAGCATTCTCTCCAAGGCCTTTTCCTTATTAATTCTAAAATCTCCAGTTTTATAAAATACAACATTATGCGGGCTGAGATTTTTTGAGATGTCAGTTTTGAATGGTGAACCTGGCGTTTCCTCTAGCTTGATCGTCTTTCCTTCCTCAAATTTCGTGGTGTTTTGCTGATTATTAACGGGGCTGCTCATTCCGAATGGAGAGATATTCTCTCGTCTCACAGAGCCGTCTTCAATTACAATACTCAGCTTTTTTGGTGATTTCGTGTTGTTAACTTGAGCGAAATCAGTAACCAAATCGATCTTTTCCTTGAGGTGGAATTGCTGGAAAGTTTCTAAAATCTCAAGCTGCTTCTCCCATTCCTGAAGATCCAATGATCTCAAAAAATCTTTGGCTGCGAGCTGTTTAATATCTTCTTCAAGCGCCATTTTAGAGATTATCGCAAACGCTATTGCTCCGCCTAATCAAAGTAGCGCGTGGTTCATAAAGGGTTATCAAATAGTTATTGAAAAATACCTTGTGATAAGAAGAAGTATCGCACTTTGAACTGCTCTCGAGTCTCTCCGGGGATATAAGTTTTCGCGCTTGGAAGTTTCGCGAGTGTTTGTAAACTTTTGAGCGCAGCAATCCTCAACTCCTTGCAGTAAGTGTCTATTTCCTTTTCATCGCAGGAAGATATCGCTATATTTATCAAATCATGGATAATTTTGTTGCACATAAGCTTCTTCTTCATCACGATATCCTTCGCCATGCAATTGAAAGCTTCTATCTAAAGCCAAAAAATGCGGTTTATCGGTGAATTGCTTAGATAACTTACCGCAGCTAATTGGATCTCAAGTTTCATATTTTCTGAACTAAGTAGCTTGGAAATCGAAAGGATATGATTCTGGTCTGAGAGAATAACGTTCGCAGCGGAGTTAGCAATCAAATGGAGCGATTTGCAGGCAAGTGAGATATGCTTTGAGCTTAGAAGCTCCCAATTTTTCAGAGCTCCCAAAATTTTCGTCAGATGAGAGTTCACCACTTCAGGATTGATTTCAGCTCGGAAGTTGATATGGTTATAAAGGTTTTTAAAGATGATCTCAAGGCTACAATGATAACTCGCGATTTTATTATCGGTATTGCTCTCGACCGATGACGATCTTAACTGATTTGTCTTCGACATCCTGGCTTCATATTCAACGCCTCCTTTATTTGCCTCTTGTCCTGTATTCTTTGGATCCAATTCAGGAAAGGGATATCTACTCACATAGAATGGAGATCTCACGTTTAGCGGTTTATCACTGTAGACGGAACCTCCTTCACAATAAATCAGATCAAAGTCATTAGCTCGCCCATTGCGAACGTCGTTGATTGGAGGGAACAAAGGGTCAAGGACAATGTCTAGCATATCATCCACCATCTTAGGCAGAAGGTCTGCGATGAAATCATTAGGAACTCCCAAGTAAGGATTTGTATTGATCTATTGATGTTTCAGATTTAAATATAATTGCATTGGATAATAGCCGATTACCTCTATTAACCAGGTGCGTAGGTCCTCGTCGAGGAGGAAATCATAGCCAAATAACTCAAACACGTTCTTTCTTTTGTTCGGATTGAGGTTTTTCTTCCAGCTCAGGTATGAGTCGATTACAAAATCTTTCATTTTGCTAACCACATGCTTCTCAAAATTGATTTGCAAATTCGGAAATGCTTGTTTGAGAAACTCGAGCAGAGAGTCGAAGCTCAACGTATTTCCTTCCTCGTGTTTACCATAATTGTCGCCGAATTTCTGAAGGCAGTTATTCGTCAAATGCACATAATTGTTTTTATTTTTCGTGTCATAAGTGTCCGAAGACGTTCGGATGTACCCATGCTTGTAGAAAAAAACCTCTCTTTTGTTCGTAATCAGCACCCACACTCGAATATCGAATTTCCTTCCCAAATAAAGCAGCGGTCGCTCGATGTATTTTTGAACAACCCAATAAGTCTCAGAAGGCTTTGAACCAATTGCGTTAAGAATATCATCCAGGTTTCTGAACACTTCGATTCCTCTTCCTAAGTGTGTGTTAAGAGATTTGTTGAATGGAAAAGTGAATCCAACCTTGGTTCATGTTCGCAGGTTTCAGGAGCCACATGTTTTCTTTGCAATGTTTGGCCGGAACTTGTTCACGAGAATAGTTTCCTTCCTGCAAGTCCTTGAATCTTGAAACGAATTGGATATATTCGGAGTCTTCACTTCCTGAGACAAGCAAAAAAGAAGTTGCAGTAGTGTTAAAAACCCGATAGTCAGCAGTACCTAATAATAATGATGATATCACAGTCTGAAAAAGTTGTGCTGAATTACGAGCAGCTTCAGTCCAGTAGTAATAGTTTTTGAGTGTACGAATGAGTCCAGTTTTCGTGCACATGCCGATGTTATTTTCAAAGTGATTAAATACCTGCGTCAAAGTTATGGGATATCGTAGAAGAATGGTATAAGAAATACTTGAATGAATTTCGGATTCTGGCGCTTAGCTAATTCATCGAGTTTGGCATATCCCTAAGTTGTAGGAGTTTTTATGATTGGAGATAGAATGGCAATTGATTACTGCATTTGAATAATTAACAGGTCGCCAGATAAAATTAGCAACGCCCATTGAGTCCCTCGCGTCAGGCCTTACCTTTGGAAGGAATCGAATGATTACTTTACAGAAGACAAAGCGATTGCAAATACTTCTTCCCAATTTCCTCGTTTAAGAAGTGCTTCTCTGATGACCTTAGGATTGTTGTCCGGATAGACTAAAAACTTGTTCATTTCGCTCGTTTAGTAGTATGTAAATCCTGAGGTTGCTGAAGTGGTTCCTGTTGTATAAATTTATTGTATTTTAATTTTGGTTAGCAACGCTCTCACAATTTTTGACACCAATCAGATGCGTTGGAAACTACATAAACTTTTTTGCGAAGTCCTCCTTTTTGCTGAAATTTGCCAGTCGTAGAAATAGTTTGATGATCATCCTCCATTAATTTCTTAAATATCCGCCGATTTCATATCAACTTCCATGATTATTTTCTTTTTCAATTTTCAGGTATTGAGTAAGACTAATTTCCTTTAAAAAGTTGAACCGTAATTGACACGTTACACATCTCGAAAGATTCCAATCACCTTCTTACCGTTGAAATTATAATTTTCTGTGTTATCGGTACTACAAACTGCTTTGAACGAAGGTCGATTGAAATTAATTTAATTGAACAGAAATTTGTTGAAAAGTGCTCAAGACCCTCTGGGATGGACTTTCAAAACTTTGGAAAACATTGCGCAGAGAGCACCTGTCACCAAAAGGATTTCCTGCCGTTCACTTGCAGATTTTGTGAGAAAACATACTGCTTAGATCACCGAGAAGTCTCAGCTCATGCTTGTCCCAAGGGCAATACGGGAGATATGAGAGCAATCACTTGTCCAATCTGCCTTAAAACACTAGTATATGATGCATCGAAATTCAATGAGAATGAATTTGTACTTCATTGCTTCTATTCTCCTTTAACAACCTGTTTCTTCTAGTGGCAAATGCATAATGATGTCGAATGTGATGCTTCAAAGTACAAGAAAACAATGGAAGAGCGGTCAAAGATGTGTCCAGTTCCAGGCTGCAGGACTAAATTAACCACACTAAACAAATATAACTGTGTAAAGTGCAAACAAGAACTCTGTCTCAAGTAATTGCTGGCTTAATTTGGCCATTAGCTCAAATTTTTTAAATAGACATCGATTTGAAGACCAACACACTTGTTCAAAAGGGCCTTTCCTTGCCCGAGATTTGGGACTCGAAGGAAAGAAGAACCAAACGACTCAGCCTCAGACTAAGCCCCAAACTCAAACTAAGCCTCAAACTCAAAGCACTTCGAGCATTCCTGCTGGGGGAAGGACAATTGAAAGCTATTTACAAGATTCTAAACCTACGAGCACACCAGAGGTAATTAAAAAAAGGGATAATGCGTTGTGTTAATGGAGTAACTAGGTTTGCGGTTTGTGTGGACAATCATTCCAATCAATCGAGGCTTTGATTTCTCATGCAGAAAAAACTCATTATGCGTGTTAAAAAGATTGGATAATTGGATGTCAGGCTATTGTTTTCCATTCAGAAGGTCTAGCACTCTACTAGCATTGTTTCTCTTTTGCGTTTGTGCATTTTTCATTTTTTTTAGAGATTATTTTGATAGCATTTGTAAAAAAAGATTCTCATGTTGTTAGTGAAATTATCTCCTCGCAATCATAGTCTATTCGAATTTGGACAGGAACCACATGTAAAACTTTATTTAAAGGATCGTGAGTCAAGAAAACTGTTTAACAATCTGCGATGAGTTACACAGACCAAATCGCAGGCAATTTTGAAGATATTTTCTTCATTTCTTCTCTCATAGACTCCAGTGTAAAATTGATTCTGAAACAAATAAACCTAGGCTATGTGAACTGAATATTCAACAGAAAATAGCGTTTCGAAAAGAAGCAAACCTCAAATATTTTCTTACTCACACAAGAAGCGTTTTGATTCAACGCTTGCTTGATAGAAGCCGAAAGGTGGGAATATTTTAGATCTTTTGTTGAAACACTTGCATGAAATAGATTTTATCCCAACAAATATTAATAATAATCGAAACTGGCAAGAGGCTGCTTTATTTTCTTTCAATTAGACCGTCAAGACCAGAATAGAGAAAATTTTCCTGGATTTTGACATTAGAAGATCTTGATTTCATGATATTTCTCAGAGTTAACATCCCTCTTCTTGTTCATTAAGGACAGCCTGAATATAGCCTCAAATTTACTGTATCAGAAATTTTCCGACATATCATTTCAAATGATTTGGGATATTATAAAATAAAAACTAGTCTGTCAAAAAAAATGAACTCTAACGAAAACAAAGGATCGAATCCATTTGATCCTCTCATTCCAAAATATCCACTGTTTTTGCAGCAAAATATTGAGAAAGAGGCTGAGGAGCTATACAACGAAATCCAATCACAGATTCTCACCAATCCTCCTGATTTACTTGAAAAAATTGTGTGGGAGATCCCCTACAAGGCTAGAATACTACGGAAGCGGTATAAAATCACTCAAGAGCAACGTGAATTTATTGTGAGTGTCTTTCTGAATTACATTTTCGACAAACCCACGAGTATTTTTGAAAAAAATGCAATCTTGAGAGCTCTCAACTCGACCATTGGTCGTAAGAAGGTGAAAAATTTGCGTTTGAACTGGAGGAAGGTTTATCATTTCTTAGAGGAAGTCTTTTTCCCGACTCATGTTGATTTTATTCTTGGCAGAGCAAGAAATTCCAACTGCTTCGAAAAATTCCTGGAATTTTTAAGCAAAGTAAGATGGCTATACGAAGAATCTCATCTTGAGGAACTGTTTCTTATTGTCCGTCAAAATATCTCGGTGAGCGAACCAGCAAGAGTGAAGGCGTTAGCATTACTGTTGTGCTTTTTTACTGCGCACAAAGACTATTCGAGCGGTTATTACGAAAAATACCTTCCTGAGCTGTTTGAGTACTGGTCATGGCGCATCAATCCCTCGTACGACAAGATCTTTTTTGACTTAATCGCTCGACTAGCAACGTATAATATTAAACTATCCATCGAACTCATATTTTTTCTAATAGAAATCATGTGGAAATTGATTGGAAGCCCTACTACGAGATAATTTTCCAAAATCTCCTAAGGCTCATTACGTCGACTTTTCCAAACAAAGGACCTATTTTACATCCCATTGCAATGGAAGCTTCTGATAAAGTTAATTTGATGATTCAATACAATGCTGGTAAAGGAAGCGACATAAATGCACACCTATGGCTTCCATTCTGTGTGAAACCTGGGGATAAGCTTTTCTGGACAAATATGGAGAGGATTGTGAATGTTTGCATGGTTTATTGTCATCCAGAGAATCAAGGGAGGTGGACGCAGATAATAGCGCTGTTTTTCTCTAAATTTGCAAGGAATTACATCAAGCGCTACTTCAAAGAAAAAAAGAAAGAGGAGGAAGATCCACTAGTGAACAAGGAATTTCATCTCGATGAAGAGTGCCATAAAAGCTTCATGACGTTAATGAAGAGGCTCTTGAACTTTTTGCTCTTCTCAAGGCTTGAATCAATGGCTTATGTGTCTAAGTTGGTGCAGACTCTAATTTATTTTCGACCAGAGGAGATTGCTCCGTTTTTGTTCGAGAAGGTCAATTATGCGTTCACTTTGCCAGAGTTCTCGATCATGGGGATGGCCTTGCTTCTCGGATACACAGCACATCCTATGCTTTGGAGGCAAAATTACAATAAAGGGTTATATGAACTTCCGAATCTACTTTTCCAAGCGTTGGACCATATCACGTCTAGCGATAGGCAGAAAACCATTTTTGTGCTATTCTTCTATGCAAAAGTGTGCGAACTTGTACCTATCTTCGATCCTGAAGACCTGGAAGCACAGCTTAAAAAGTTGCAGCTTGAGCCAAACCTTGAAATCTTCAACGAGAACGAAGAGATCAACTTCCCACTGTTTATTGACCAATTAAGCAATTGGGCTCTCGATTTCTTCACGAAGTTTGTACAAATCCTTCCATTCTTAGACGAGAAAAAAATCAAAGATATCCCGTCAGCCAGGGGGCTTGTAATAGACCCTGCCAACTACTTTGCGGCGTTTGTCAGCGGGAGCTCGCATTCATTGCAAAAGCGTTATCTTGAAATTTTCGCAAATTATCTCCTTGAAAACGTTGAAAAAACGTTAAATTTGTATGTTTCGTGGATCATTCAGGCATTTAATCTTGCGGATCCCGAATTGACTCTCAAATATCTGTTTCCTGTATTCAAAGAGAAGCTACTTGCAAAACGACATGTTCCTTTTCAGGCTAAAAACTCTATTCAGAACTATTTGCTTGAAAATTCTAAGCACGCAGCTCACATTAAAGAATATGAACTGAAAGCACTTCATAAGGAGAATTTGATTTGGTACTTAGCCATACTAAAAGACCTTGTTAAATTCACGAGAGGATACACCCTTGATTACGAAAATGACATCGAGACGATATTAATCCATTCAATCGGCCATTCTGAGATCGAGGTTTGTGAAGCAGCTGCCGAAGTAGTTCAGATGCTTCTCCTATCGCTCGTAAGTGTCTATCCTAAGAACGTGAGCTGTATGAATCGCAATCAATGGCAGGAGGCAGCTAACTTAAAAGATGTCTACAGAACAATTGGAAAACCAGCAAAAGAAGGAGTTGATCCAGATTGGTACCAGAGCACCTTCAAAGAGATCGAATACGCTGTTTATTTCGCGAACTTGTTTAAAGATTCCATAATCCAGGGTCTCTCACAGGATTACCTCGCAAACGTGTCAGGTATCTGGTCTGAAGATCTCTCGACTTTAATCGATATTATGAATCTCAATTTACAAGAGACCACTTATCAAAAAAAGCAAGACATAACAAGAGGTACCTTGTTGATTTACTCAGTGTTCCAAGCGCTTTGCCAAAGGGCGTCATACAAAGACATCTATGAACTTTCATCAACAACAAAAGAGTTCGAGGACAATTTCTTCATCAAAGAATTCGACGATTATCGTCTTGCCATAATCGTTTTTGCTAACAAGATGGTTTACTGGTGTATTCATAACGGCTATTCGCATGACGAAAAAATTATGAGACATCTTTGTAAGATGTTGGCTTCTGCTGTAGGAGAAGATGAGCAGTAAAGCATTAACTTATTTTTCAGTTTCTTATGGTTCATGAATAGCAATGCACAGCTCCAAAACCTCACAAGCCTACACTCCGAGCATTTAAAGGTATTCAAACTACCGTTTCCGAAGGCGAAATATAGTACCCGATATTTCTTTATTTGCAGGTTTTGATTTGATCGCCTTTCTCAACTTAATGATTTAACTAATACAGATGCTCAAAGAAAGTTCAAGAAAAAATTTCCTTTTATCACACATGTCCGATAATGACTCTCAAGAATACCGCTTGGAATGGCCCACTTATTGTGCTTTCTTTCAACAATAATGACAGAGTCGGACAAATTGCATCCAAATATCTCGGTACTTTAACGCTTACATCCAAAAACGGAAGAAATCTGCAGCCAGCGAATATTCAAAAGGCTTTAGAACTCTGCAATAAAAAATTAGACTTCCTTTCGCAAAATAATGGAGCCCTTCAGGAAGGCAAAGAGGTAGTAGTGAATGAAAAATTGGATTTGAAACTGACGAAGGCGAACTGGACCGCATACCTTGAGGCCCTCATCAGAGGACTCTCGGGAGCCTGTGGTAGCGCATTGTCATCCAATTATATCTCAGAAAATCTATCGGTTGCTTTAACGTTATGTGCTCTTGTTCAAAAATTCGAGTCTGTCACCAAAGATCAAAAACTTTCAGCCAAATTATTTGAAATGTCAGTGCGATTCTTGCGATATATTGATCTAAGCAGTTATGACCTTTCTGAGATCGAAGCTAGTCTTGGAGGGGGAAAAATCCTCACCCAAGCTCCTGAAAAGTATAAGGAGTTTGAAAGTAAAAGTGATTCGCTTCAACCCACAAGGAGCACAATACATGACTTTTGTAAAGACACACTCAAATCTTTAGCTACACAGATCTCGCTCAAAACCATTCACTGGAAAAATAGAGTAAGGCTTTAAGTTCTGCTGAGTTTGACAATCACACTTTTTCTAGATGCTTTTGGTGCTAACTGGACTGATGTTTAGTCGCTTGCTCGATCCAAAATCAGATGAATTTGAAGAATTCTATCGTGCCTGCATGGGAATGCTCACTGCTGAGCATTACTATCTCAGAATACTAGCAATAGGAGCGACAACAGTTCTTCTCAATCTTAAGTCGAAAGCACTGAATACGATCCGCTCAGTTCACTTAGAACAAAAGGACTTTGAAAATAAACAAATTTCCATTGAGGAATTCCTTAAAAATCATTATATTCGAAGCGAAGACTTACAAATCGCCAAGAATATTCATACAAACAAAGGAAATTTCGATATTTACACCAACTTTAAGGTGATTTGAGAAATTCTAACTGCTGTGATTTAATGTAACTCATTAGTGTGCTCCAAACATTGATTATGAGACCGCTGCCGGAGATCACCTTGCTAAGTGGCTATTAGATGGAAATAACTTTCAAGTTCTTCTCTCAGCGATATCAAACGACATATCAGCAAAGGAATTAGATGCTATACACAATCAAGCGAGAAACACCGGACCTGAAGTGCTATTGAGAAAGTTTTTTGTCAAAAGGTATTTTTTAACATCTCTCTAGCTGCATAGCTTACGCTTGTCTTCCATAAAGCACTAAGCTGGCAATGAGAAGCGCGAATACTCAAGGCGCATTCAATTTATTGATAGCTCGATTTTTCAAAAAAATATTCGCTGCTTTTGGGCCTAAGATATTCGAACACTCAATAGAATTAATTGAAGGCTTTGCACAAGACATCAATTCGAAAGAAAAGCAAGTAAGAAAGTCTAGTAATAGATTTGAGCTTAACTTTGATTTCTTGGAAAGGGCATCGTCATGCATTATTTATCAGGACTTATCCGTGGATCTCGCTTTTGGGACCAAAAATCTCGAAATGACGTACAAACTCATGTAGCCAAAATAATTCGAAAGTGTATTGAGCAAGTGTCAGCTGAAATATTCACAAGTTGGACATCCTCCTTTGATTATATGATCAAGCAAACCGAAGCTTCTCAATTAGAGACCTTGCTAGACAAGCTCTTCACAAACCCCTTCGAGCTAAAAGTAACTCCCAACATCCAGGGAAGATATTTAACAATTTACCGATCCTTCTTTGCAAATCAATCCTACCAACTTCGAGACCACGCGCTTAAATTATTCGATTTTATCAGAGGTATGGACCTGAAAGATGTAAGGCAGGCAAAAGAGATCGCTAATCTGTTGAATATAATCAATAAGAGTGTCTTTCTTGCTCCAATTGATAAGGAAAGGCTTGTCCAACTCAATTATGTGAAAGATGCTGATAAGTTGGAAGAGCTTGAAATAAAAGACTCAAAACTGGTTAAATCAGGACGGTATTACTACGAAGTAAATTCTCAGGCAGTGAAATTGATTGAGGACCTTGTTGGTCGGGCAAATGGTGATGACAAAGAACATTTCTATCTAGCGATAACGCTAGCGATTGGGGTGAAAGGAGCCAGATTAAGGAACATTTGGTATAGCTATTTGAAGCCTGCGATACACTTTCTTATTGAATTTAATGTAAATTTTTTGAGACATTTCTTCAGTCTGAGCATTTATTGGAAAAATAGCCCGAAGCCAAAGAAAAACTAGACCAAGAAAGCATCACGACCTTTAAAGACTATTCGGTGTTTATCAGCAAATCTTTTTATCCAAGTGATCTCCTCGGAGATGTGCTTAAAGCAAATGAAAAAGCATATGAAGTTCAAACTTTCAGACAAAGGGAACACATTGTAACGAATCTCCAGGTAAATTGAGAAATAATAATGTTACAGTTTCTGAGCCCTGATTAGTTTATTAGGTTAAATCATACATTCAGTCTAAACGTCATAACTGACGTCTCTCCGATCGACGAAGCCCTGATAGACGATAAGAACAACGTCAGAAGCGCAGCGTCTGAGGCTTTAAAAGATCTTTTTAAAATCCTAACGAACGAAGAAATTGCTCAAACGATTGAAAAAGCAAAGAAGACCATGGTTAGTAAAGAAGCTGATGAGAAACAGAAATCGAAGGAGCTGATTACGTTGATGAGTTTGATACTGGCATTTCCGAATGAGATCGAGGAGTGGATGGAAGAGCCGCTTCGGTTGATCGTTAAGAATAGAAACCTAACAAATTTGGTGAAAGAAAGAGTCAAGGATTTCATGTCAAAGTTCTGGAAAACACAAAAAGGAAGCAAACGCGTCACTCAATGTGAATTACCCACTGATCTCTATGACTCTATTAGAGAGATCTCAAACCCATATTCCTATTTCGCATAGTGATAAGTGGTTAGCTCTCTCTCTTGATTTACATATTAACTTCGTCACACCTCTATAAGAAATATCAACTACTATTGCAGACAAAAGTTTGTGGTAATAAACAATGAACATTTGAGCCAGATAATCGCGTTTGGTTAACTTTCACGTATTATGTTTTTCAAAACATTTGCACCTAATAAACTATTAAGGTTGCGGTAATGTGTTGGATTACTCATAAAAGAGAGAAATCAGAAGATGATTAGATTATTACTTTCCAAATCAATTATTTTGGTCATAATGTGCAACACCTGGAATGATTAGACATCGAGTGTTGGTGTAAAACATTCATAAATTATTTTTCATATTTCTTGCTTTAAAGTTTCATCAAGCTTTTTCAAATTCAAATTGATTCGTGTATGATGTGTTGCTATGAATTTAAAATACCTGTGTTCCGAATAATTTGTGGAGAAGACTTGCTTCTCATGACACGTAGTGTAAGGAAGCAACATTTTAGATTGTAGGGATTTAAGAGTTTTTCAAGAATTTAGATTTGTTTATTTGCGGGTTTGCTCTATGAGTAAATGCAAGAAGCCTTGATATTCAAAGATTTTAAAACTTTGCTCAGTCAGCACCTCAATATGCTAATCAAATAATAACATTTCCCTTTGTAAGCATGTTAAAACAGAGCGATCTCTACGTACGAGTATGAAACATAGAGAGAAATATGTTTAATAGGAAAAAGCGATCATTACCATTACTTTTTATTTGATAAATGGAAAAAGTATTACTTAAAACACAACTTCGATGAAAACTCATCAAATATTACCATTACACACTTTGAAAAGGGCTAATTTATACTTTTCTGCAACATGAGAACAAACTTCAGACGCTTACCCTGCTACTCTTTTTGAATTTTCTAATTTTCAATTTTTCTTTTTTGTTTAATAAAATTTTAATGAATATTTGGACTGTGTTCTTGAATTCTAAAATCTTTATTCCAAAAGGACACTACACTCCAACTCATCCATACTATATATTTGATCTCAACTATAGTAAATGTTGATCTTTAAAATCTTTGAAGTAGAGTATGAATTATCAGTTTTCCAGAAATTGAACATGCATGGATGCTCTCCGCCGATGGAAGAAAGCAGCATAGACAAGAACAGTCTGCATTTATCAATCGTGAATGGGTCTAGTTGATATTACTGATATAATTGACTCGGCTTTAATACATTTATAGTATTCATTTATACTTTGAGGAAGTTCCCAATCCTAATGTAATCACATAAATCTACTACACGATAGGGCTGATTTCAGTAAGTCAGACTAATTATTAGCAGCAACGAGTACATGGATTGAAAAAGTTTTGGTATCTTGTCGAGTTTTCCAAATTTTTACTCTTCGCTGTTGCTCTGAGAATTCGTGATTTTCATCTGATCACTGTGTCAACCTTGAAATGTAAATCGTTCATTTTCCTTAAATCATGTGTCTTCTTCCTCAAGAAATGATTTCAAAGTCACGCCAATAACTCGATAATTTAGCGAGTCTTATGAGATCAGAGCTAACTCTATGACTAAAAAATTGAAGCCTCTGATACTCGCAAACCAATAATTTGAAAACTAGGAAAGAAGAGGATCTCTAAAGCAACAACAGCAGTGATTCTCTGTTTTGTTTATTTCTATCT
>ENA-UOTZ01000672-UOTZ01000672.1-compost-metagenome-genome-assembly--contig:-NODE-672-length-28160-cov-12.091621_pt1 | contig 28160 bp, 25 predicted proteins | sample MGYA00238144_ERZ746983 | MGnify/ENA primary metagenome ERZ746983 (study PRJEB28759, sample SAMN06268863) | compost metagenome | isolation source: single cell | place: USA: California, Emeryville, Joint... | reverse complement strand
ATTCCGTCAAGCACAAGCAAGGCATAATCTTCTTTTTCCCACGTTTTGAGAAACTCATCAGGCACGTATGATTCGATGACTTTGAACTTTCCAAAAGGTATTTCTTCTTCATTTATGCCTGGAATAAATTCAATGCCAGAATATTTTTGTTTTGTAGCTCTGTAGTCATAAATATTATGGGCCGCTGTCAGTACTAGGTCAGCTCCAATCAGTATTCCTGTGGCAGTTCTATAACTTCCTTTTCCGAGATCGATCCTTACAATTCCATGAACACTATAAGGAAACGAGGAAGTATCTTCAAATCGAGTTCGAAGTTCTCGATCAAATTTTTTCAGATCCATCGAATCATCATCGTCATCGTCCTCTTTAATCGGGTCAGATTCGAATTTGTAAGTTTCAAAATCTTGCATTCGAATAATGTTGTCCAACTTTGGCCGAAAACACAGAGTTTTGATCTGATTCTTCTCCTGTGAAACAACAGTTAATTGAGATTTCTCCTCGGCTATCTGTTTCAAATCTTCTTGACTTGTTAGCTCATCAATCAAATATATTATATGCGGTGTTTGGTTCTTTTCTTCAACTTTTTCTTCCACCTTTCTGATTATATCATTCACTTTACTTCGTGCATTTGCATCGAAGAATGAATCTGGTGTTATTTTCGCAAGTGAAAAATCCTCCTTTCGGGAGGTTATGCCTAATTCCTTTTGGTTCTTTTTCCTGTCTGTTTGCTTCCTCTCTTCCATTCCGAATCTATTCCTCAATTTAATTTACTTTGAGACCTTATTAAACTTCGGTACTACCAAAGTTAATCAGATCTCAGAAAGAAATAGGCCTAGAAGTCAGCCCATTGAATCCAAAATTTAAAAAAGATAAACCCGCTATTCTAATATCAACTCTGGAAATAGAAGGACTTTGACAGAATTTCACAAGAACTCATCCATTAGAAGAGGTTTGACTTTCAAGTGTCTTTTTCTTACAACCCAAATTCATAAATGATTTTTCATTCTCAACAACCTGACTCATTCTCAGCATCAATATAGATAATGACTGGATTCGTACTGGAAGGAGTTCATAATTGCCCACCTAATAAGTAATGAAAAAGAAAAATGAGAGAATCGAAGTATTCATGAAAACACTGCAAGTTAAGAGAGTGATAATTTATCAATGGAATAGCTCCATTAGACTTTCCAGCATTCTAACATAAAGTTGAGATGCTCAAAATTTGCGATCTGGGATAGTTAGTGCTGTCGTTTGCACATACCACCACCATCTATCCAAACTAAGGGAGAATGAACATGTATTTACTTTAATAAAGAGTCTCGAAAGACCCAAATCCTTAATTGAGAATACGAAATATAAGTAAAATTTACATTGAACTTATTTAATAATGACAACAAACAAACAGCTTGCTGGTTATAAGCAGCAGCAATGACATATATAATAACCGTGTGGCTGTGTTTTAAGTTATGAAACACAGTATCAGTCACTTGAAAGAGTTCGTACGTCTATGTCTGGTAGTTAGAGGATGCTTCATTCTTTCAGCTTCTGTTTTCAGAGAAAATGGCGTGTCTCTTGGAGTGCTCAGCAAATATTTATCCAAAGGATCAGTTGATAACGCCGACGATCTCGTCGACGAAAAGGCTGTTTTTAAATATTGGAGCTTCGGCACTTTCGATAGCATCACTTGGAAAGACCCTTGCGTATTAGCCATTTTATTTGAGCTTTCAACTGGCTCCCCAACTTCCGTTGACATCGTGTTCGGCACACTTGCCTGCCTCGAATGAAAATACCTTAATGTCGGCTTGGTACTTGCTCGCGAAACAGAATTTTCACGCTTTGTTAAAAACTCAGTTAGTCTTTCACTCAATGGCTTTGTCTTCTCACTGGTAGCTAACAAACCGCTTAAGTATCACTATATCTATTGATCAAATTACCAATAATTCGTTTGCTTTTCAAGGAATCAGGCGTCATCATCCTCTTTGGAGTTGATTGTACTGTTGGAGTCGATCCTTTCTTCAGATCTTAGTAATTATTAGCAACGTCCGAATATATATCAACTCTCACCATTGAAATCCAATAAAAACTTTGATTTTTTCCGTTCTTCTTGCAACTAAAAAAGAAGAAAAAAATTTAATTCGTTTCATAGAAAAATGCTTACTTTCTTCGCGATAATTTGTTTCTCAAGATCGATTTTCCTTTGATTAACACTCAACCGATATTCTCGCTCCGTTTTTATTCCGCTGACTGACCGTGAGTCTTCTGATCCACCATCTCTTAGATCATGCTCAATGGACGAATCAGAATCCTCTTCAAGACCAAAACACTTCAGCGGGTGCTTTTTGTTGAATTGAGTCAGCCGAAGCTTTTGCTGCTCATATATCATTCTTCTTTTCTCGAGCCCATCAGGCGAGTTCTCGTTTATTTTATCGTCAATCTCCTCCACTTGCTTCTTTACCTCAATATTCATCATTGTCATCTATATTTTCATTAGAACTCCATCGATCTTCTACAAAACGTAATTTACTTTATTCCTCTCTCTTAAAATATCTGGTCTGAGGGCTCCACGGCCAACAGTGATAAAATCCCCTCGGCTGTATTTAGTTTGTAGATGGCCCTCTTTGCTTACCCCGATATCGACCATGCAAGTATCGCAGACAGTGGTCACGGTTTTCAGAAATGACATATCTAGTTTCATCATTCGATAGGCTTCGTCTCGCATTGTGGGATGGATGTTCTTTATCACGGGCGGAATAACGCAGTTGAGTTTGAAATATTTTTTATCACCCTCCATAGTTTCTCCTGCTCGAGCGTCGCGGTCGGTGATCGCTCCCTGTTCAATCGGATTCGCATAAAGGATCTTATCGCCTCGTGGCATGAAACCGAGGTGATCGTACTCGAAGGCGTCGATTAGAGTCTTGTATGAAATTTCATAGATATGCTGCTGATCTTTGTTGAACAATATGAATGATTCCATTATATATAATCAGATTGTTGTTCATCATTACCAAAAACTTTCAAGCATTTCATGCATTTGAAATCCTTGTGCATTTTAACCGGACGATGGATTGTCGACATCACGTCTGTTTTGACATCATCTGGAGCCTTTTCGTAAATGTTATTTTGTCAGGAAGCACTCTTAGAGGTGTGTTACCTTGAACTGAAAATTCAGATCTACAGGTATATAAGTCTTTGGAAAACTGAACCCTCTGAGGCTGGTTTTATTGTTCTCATTGGGATAATTCTAAACACGTCATTTAGACCTTTCCCAGTTGAGTGAAAGTTACTTTTGTGACGTACTCTCCTTGTTCTAGACGAAGCGAGCTACAGAAGAGCAGCCAGATCCTATCCTCTGGATCTATTTTGAAATTGAGCACTTGTCTCGCAATTTGCATCTGCTCAAACGTGATATTCATAAAATGCTATAATTCACATAAATCAAGCTTCAATCTGGGAAAATCAACGTACTTGGGCTATATTGTGGCAGATTTTTTGAATCTTGTTAGGGACGACATATCCTCTCAATGGGACTATCAACTTTTTTTAGATTTTCATAACTATTTCGAAGAATACCGGTTCTCGCATGGAAATCTTCAGCTTCGAATGTGAACGCGCGCTCATACACATCATAATTTTGGTCGTTTATCTTTTTAATTGATTCTTTTTTCTCGAAGAACACCAGCTTGGGACTCCATACTGCTCGAATCATAACTATCACCCGAAAAAAGCCAATCAGAAAACCCATTCCGCACTTATAATATCGCTTACAATTATGCTCGCCTTTCGGTTGCACGAACTTCTGCAGTATCCCAGTATAGAGCTGATGCTGCGCCTTAGTAAAAGCGACTAATTACACAAATAACTCATACAAACCACAGATAATACTGCTTACTGAACTCCTCCTTATTCATGTACCTGAACGTTTGTTCACGGGTCCCATCCCCTTTCGGCTTCGTCGAGATAAAACAGCAAACGATCCCACAAGGAGGAATCTTTCTCAAAAATGACTCTCTAATGTTCTCCCATGTCAACTTCTCTTTGGACTTTATCCGGATCAGCCCTTGCTGCATGAAATACCACGAGACTGGCTGATCGAATTTGACAACGACGGTTTCTGGGATGTACACTGAAGGGACTATCGAGACAATCAGGTTATTTCTAAAGAGAGAAACGATCGAATACTGGTCCCAAAAACAGGATCTCTCGTCCAAAGAAATGGGTAAAAATTCTCGAGGACTCCGTCACCTTCCAACGAGAACAACGCATCGCGTTTCGGTCCCGATTTCATTATGATTTATGTTTTAAGTTATACTCTGATGATCTGGTTTTATTAAATTTTATTCGAATAAAATGCTATCTGAAATCTGCCCATTATGAAAACAAACAACCATTATATGAATTGTTTAAAACACGCTTTCTTCTACATCCATTTCATCATCTTTCTTCTCTGGAGACTTTGCTCCTTCGTTATCATTGTTCTCATTATCGCTTCCCGCGGCCGATCGCTTTTGCTCTCTATCGCTCATGTAAGCTCTCTCTTCGCCCTCATCTTCATCGCCCTGTTTCAGTTCATAAACGCCTTCTTCATCTCTATGTCTCATCTTCATGAGCCTGCCTTTCTTCTTTCTAGGCTCCTCATCTTCGCCTCTTTCTTCTGGCTCGTCTTCAGGAGGATTCTCGCCGCCTTCTTCATCGGCACCGCCCGGAAGTTCATTGAAGATTCCTCTTCCTTTAAGCTTTTTAAGCCGTCCACCTTTCTCCTTTCTCTCTTTCCTTTCTTTCCTCTTTTCTCTTCTCTTCCTCCTTCTCTCCTTGCTTTCCTCATCCATTGAGTCCCCACCAGCATCTTCTGGCTCGCTTTCGTCATTGAACACCTCCTCGAAGCTCTTATCGCCCTCGGAGGATTTTTTCTCATCTTCATCGTCGATGAAAGCGTCACCAGCTTCCTCTTCTTCGGCGCCTCTTTTTCCTTTGCTTTTCTTTTCGCCCTATGCAAATTAATACGCAAATGCCCACTTATATCATTAAAATTACCTTCTTTCCGCCTTTCTTTTTCTTCTCTTCTTTTTCACGAGCTTCCATTTCTTTCGCTCTCGCCCAGTCTTCAGCCATCTGAGCAGAGAGCTCAAGGGCCTTACGGGCTTTTTCCTCCAGAATTCTCTCGTTTTCTTCTTTCCTTCTCCTCTCTTCCTCCATTTTCTCTCGTTGCTATTTAGAATGAGTCAAAAATCAGCCACCACACGCTCTCTGATAAATAATTTACGATTTTCTCTCTCAACTTTCTTCTTTCTTCCATCTCTTTCTCCTTTTCTTCCTTCTTCGCTTTGTCTTCCTTGAGGTACAAATCGAAGGTTTCCTCATTCATTTCAATGAGCGAACGCTTATCGTAAGCCAATTTCTGCAATTTATCGTTCTCAGCGGAGACCTTCGAACGCAGACTAGGTATCGTGTCTACGATTCTTTCTCGGCTGATTCTATTCTGACCGTGTTGCGCGAGTCCTGAGATGACAAAGGCCAGAATTCTGGGGATAACTTTCAGATATTTAACAGCTTCCTTCGTTTCTTCGTAAACTCTGTCTTTCTTCGACTGAATTCTAAATGCGTAGAGCTAGAAAATCAGAGATTTAGTGATAACAAGAAATGAGGAGGGAGCGTACTTGGTAAAAGGCGCAGAGGTTGTATCGATGGGAGATTTTCTCAGGGTTCTTCAATATTATCTTTTGGAAGGCTCTCTATAAAGAAAGTTAGGAGAAGAGCATAGGTAGGTAACTAATAACCTCTGCTTGCTTATAATGTTCCTGATACGTCGATCCGATGGCGAATAAGACCTCAATGTCTTCTTCATAGACCGTTGTTGTGGGTTTCGTTAAATAATTTAGGTACGTTGGAATCGCGAAATTAAAGCTTCTCTGTAATGGAAAATTTAAATTATTAAGGTCTGAGAGCGTGTTTGCTAATCATACACTTAAGAAATCGAGATGAGCCATGTTCAACATGATACGAGGGTCTTTCTGATTCACTTCGTGCACTTCTTGAAAAATTTTTTTGGCTTCGCGGAATCTACCGGTCTCGGCTAGAGCAACAGCCGATAGCAATGCCGCATAGTAATTATGTTCGTCAGTGTAAAGGACATGCTTTGAGCACTCGATCATGTTCTTCAAGTATCGCTCTATTAAGTAGGGATTTAAGTGTGAGAATACGAGAAAATATACTCTGCTCAAGGGCTTTGTCTCTAAAACGCAAGCTGATACCGTACTCAATGGTCGCTTGGAACAGTTTTGTGTAGTTATCATCAATAGAGTAACTTTGCTTGACTTTTGCGAGAACTGAGAGCGCTTTGCTTTCATCTCCCATGCTGTACAAAACGAACCCTTTCATGCAAAGTGGGTCTGTGACTCTATGCATTAAGCCGTGGTTTCCAGTCGCTTTGGATAGAGCGGTTATCTTGTCAATTGCCATGTCGCAGTACTCAAGCGATCGCATCAGAGCGCCTCTTCTGTAGGCGAGGTAAGAAAGCCTCAAGTACGCATCTGGGATGATTTGAATTAACGGTTAATTAACTACAGCCATGCCAAAGCAGTTTACCAAAATAAAATGGATTTTCTGCAATCAAGCGCTTGAAAATCTCAGTGGCTTCGCCGAATTTGGCCATCTCGTCATAGAGAACTCCCATGTTAAAGTCGATGTTCATCTTCAACGCCTAATTCACTGTTTAGTTGGTCTGTGAAACACTCTAATTTACCTTGTATTTCACATCATGAGAATTTTTCAGTGCAGGATCGTCTAAAATACTCGAAGCCTTCTTAAACGCCTCCTCAGCTTCCTGGAATAATCCTACGAAACCACATATTATTGCTTTGGCTCATAAAGCAATCAAGAATCTACTCTTCTTCATTCGGAGAATGCCGATGTTGTTGTAAATTTCTGGATGGATCTGGATTTTCTCCTCCATCTCTTCTGTTTTTTTGTTGAGGTTTTCCATGACTGATAGAGCCTTCTCATAGTCTAATTAATACGCAAATTTTATTGGTCGTTAGTATTTGAGATCTTACGAGTAAGTGACAGGTTGGGGTCGAAAGCTTCAAGGAAACTTGCGTATTCTATCATGCATTCATAATCCTGTTCATCATACTTAAGCGCTTCTTGATAGTACTTCATCGCATCGTTTTTGTTGTTCATCTTGGTCGACAAATACCCAAGGATCTATTCATATACGAATTCAATAACCCATCGCTCAATAAACATTACTCTATAACACTCGCCAATCTCTTGTTCCTGGCCGTTTTTCATAATATATTCGTAGCAAGCCATTGCTTGCTGATAATTCCTCTATTAAATCATCCATAAGCCAATTTAATCGTAGAGCGATAAAAATACGCCTTGGATGTAAAGCTGTCCACAAGCAAACTGCGCGAGGAGATTGCTCGGTGAGATCTGAATCGCCGCAGAGTAATGCTTTAGCGCGAGCTCCGCAGCTTTCGCGTTTGTTGCATTTGGAGCTTGGCGCGAACTTGGAATCTGGCGGTGGTAATAATAACCCAGAATGTAGTTGAATTTTGATTTGATCTCATAATAATCGAGCTTAAGTCCAAGCATCTTGCCCTTTTCTTGCTGAAGAATGACTGGGCTTTGACCAAGCACCTGGAGACCGAACTGCGCTAGCTTTTTCGACTATATTTACTCACTTTAAGCACTAAAATCCGCAGTTTCAGTTTACTTTTTCGAAATCTTCAGCGAACATATAATGCTCACTCAGCTCCAATAGCAGGACGTAATGGCGCTTATTCAGAGCCCAGGCTCTCTCAAGCATTTCGAAATATTGCTGGTAGTTCTTCTCTCTTTTGAAAATTATCGCTAGGCCGATCAACGCGTCTATATTGTCTTGGTCCTATATCACACGAACGCTTTAACCAATGAAACTGTGTTGAAAATTCTCACCATTTTTAAAATAACCATAAACGTCTTCTTTGCGTCCTCGATTCGATCGACATTGTAATAGCAGTATGCTATTCCGAGCCTCACGTTGACAGGGGCGTCAGTGTTCATCTGTAAGGCTTTCTTGTAATATCTGCACGCTTGGACGAAATTTTTCCTGCAAAATTCAACGCAGGCCTAGATGATATAAATTAGCCCTTAGATTACCCGGCGAAATCCAACTAATTTACCCTTCCGAGATGCGCGGTGACACTCCGGTCGTTGTTGAGCTGTCCGTTTTCGAAGTAGTTGAGCGCAGCATCAAATGAGCCTTGATAGAAGAGCAAATAGCCCTTCAATACGAAAAGAAGACTTTCATTGATCGTGATTCTGTCAGATTTGTTTAGCACGCTCAATACCTTTGCGAAGAGCTCTTCTCGCTTCGTTTTTTCTGTTTCTTTGGTCGCAAGTTTCAAATAATAAGCTGCTTGGCAATTCAGCAGCTTGATCTTTATTGTTTGCAGCTCTTCTTTGTCGTAGATCTTCTTATCGATCTCGGATTTGGTCAAGAAGTCGAGTATTTCCAAAAACTCATCGATGCGGTTTTTTGTGTAGAACATCAAGACGATCTTGTGCCAGTCGTAGAGAGTGATCCCTTTGGATGAAAGTATCTTGGCAAGTTCGGTAGCATCCACCTTAGGCGGGAAGTCAAGGGCAAATATCGCGTTCTTGTCGTCCTTGGAACGCAGGCATTCAATACATCTCTCACTGAAATATTCCATTGGTTAGAGTCTTTTGATTTCCCTCTCTTTTTCTTTTTTATAGCTTATCCAAATTTCAAGAATACAGAGATATTTCCTTCGAATTAAAATAGCCTTCGTTATAGAAACATAATAGTTACGAGACTTTTGTTCACGAGAAAGGAGGCAATATGGCTATTTCTCTTTCCCTCGCTCGATGGAAGCGATTACGTTTAGTACTCATGGGAGAGGTAATGTAGTTTAGGTATGAAATGTAGAAAAATAAACAGAGAAAGTATGCATTCGATGTGATATATGATGTTTGGTGCTGCATAATACGTGCGCTCTCGTCGCTTACTTTCAATTAGAGCCGCCCTCATTTGGAAACTAATTTCTTGAGGCCGGTTTGTCTCTAAGATTCTCAGATTGAAGTTAAACTCTTGTATCCTTTGATAATATTGATTATTTATCTTTTTAACTTACGGTGTTTTTGTTAATATTAGTTAGAGATTAAATGCCCACTCTCGTTATTTGAAAAAGTGGCATTGCGTACAAAACAATGCCTTCACGTTCCATCTCATTACTGAAAAGGATATAAGCTTATCATGCGCTCGAAGATAAGAAACTGGTATATTAGGAGGCAGTTGTACCTCAATCTCATCTCAAAATGGTAAAGCCGTAGTGCACCGAAAAATGAGTTCTAAAAAAGACGAATGAGTTAAATGGATTATAATTCGGCAAATTGCCATTGATGAGGCTTCGCAGCACACATTTTTCGGAGTTTTTTATAGGCGACTGTCAGTAGAGCTGGCCAGTGTATCTTTCTTTACAATACGTATCAGGAAACCGATTGATACAAGAAAAAAGTTGAGATGTAGCTGCAGCTGATCGCTAAAACCGGAAGAAATCAAAGTATTCGGGTGCTTAGGAACCGAGAAGAGGAAGATACTATTGAGAGCAACGCCCGAGAGATAAGTGCTTCGTCTAAGAAAGTGGAAGGCTGAAATTAAACTCCTGTCCTAGGCCTTTCAGAGGAAAACATATTGACCTAACCCAAGTGAGCATCAGCTCTGAACATAGCTCGAGAGAAAACAAAGTTTGATAGTGAACTTGCTCTTTTCCATTTAAACGAGATTTGAATTAAATTGGATAAGGTTTAGGAACTATTTTTGATTCACGCAATGAATCACACTTGAACAATCTTGAACAATTGCGGAGGGTTGCTTCTTAATAAAAAGAGCAAGGGCATGCCAGGAGCAGATCACTGCAAAATCTTATACCCATTTTTGTGAAACATTCAGAGAAAATTTCAAAAGCAAATCATTTGAAAGATACTTTATTGGCAGTCTCAGCTAGTTCCCTGATCTTCACTGGATGGTGAAAATTGTGCTACAGATTGATTCTTGCTGCCAAAGTTGTTTCTTACGCTCTGTCTTTGATCCAATAAACATAAAGTTTGTTTTTTACACTGGTTACCTGATAATCCATGGAAGAATATTGCTAACTATAACAAACTAATGTGAAAAGGCATTCTTGATCTATAGTCAACGTTGTCGTGATATTTATTCGCATTGTTAGTGAAATCCAATAGATTTAAGACCGACACATCAAGAAACTATTCGAATTGCGGTTATCTCAGTCAAATTAACTCCCTCAACGAATTGGTTGGTTGGTCTCTTGAGGAATGAATAGTATGCTAAATAAACTAAGGCTGTTAGTTCGCTGAAAATAGCAAGACAAAACTTCCGATTTAAGATTCTGGATAAAAGTCATTTTAAATTTGAACTTGGCTGAAAAAATGCAAGAGGCACTATTCGTCAGGCCATATCACGCCATGGACTACAAATCCTTGACCGGTTTTTCCATTCGTAAGATCGTGAAGTTCTATCCTTCTGTTTAGAAATTGAAATGGATGGCCAATTAAATCCTTAATGCGAATATCTTTAGGCTGTCATTTGCAAAATAATGCTTTTTTAGCACTTTACTATCAGCGTTCGCGCGATTTTTCATCTAAAGAGAGTCTGTGCTATAAGATTTAGTCTTTGTTTGCTGTTTTCTTCAAAACATATTTTGAATTCTTTACCAAAGTGTCCTTCAGGGCACAAAAACCATGCGTTCCTTCAAGAGCCAATTTCAATATCGTTTCCCAAAAGATTATATTTTCTCTCACGCCTGCTGTTGTGGACGAGAGAAATAATCAACAATTTGAAGCATTGAAATAATTAAAAAGCTTGCTGCATCGAAGAAAATCCCATAGCACACCCGAAGATGAACGGAAAACATCAAAGGTAGCTGCTTCTGTCTCCTCTCTTTGCTATTATCTGCTAATTGCTTCTTCCGAATGCGCTACAAATACCCGTAATAGCCAAATAAAATTAGAAAATTTTCTAAATCATTCAAATTACAGAAATAAAATTCAATAATTTTTGTGAAGTCTAAAGTGTCCACTAGAAAAAACACAAAAAACCTTATTTCAGTAAATCTACTGAAATGGAATCTTATATATCTAACCTGAAAATGCATATTTTACTAATAATGCATCACGGATCATTATTTAAGGGTGAAAGGGACTCTTTTAATAATTCACAACTATTCTGGGAATAACAAACAGAGGTATCCACTCTCAAGGACTCTAGTATTTACATATCTCTGCATTAACTTCAGGTTGAATGTCTTGTGTGAGCTGAATTATTATTGGCGATTAATTTCAGGTGCTTTTTTTTTTAAGAAATTTTTTTCATGGCCCTTGTCATGGAGCTCAGAGACAACTTAAGACTGAAACTACTTTTTCGATTGTTTTCATGACTAAGAGTGTTAAAATCAGTTAGTATCTCGTTGATGGTGACACTTCCTTCCCCTTTAAAGTCCCGAAGTCGTCCGATTTGAAGATTCGAAGTACCCCAGTGCAACCATGCCTCCTCCGAAGAACTGTTAATGATATTATATAATTCTCGAATGACGATACACATCATTTGCCGAACTAAAGGAGTCAACAACACCAAACCTTTTTGCTTGCTTGAGTAGCTTCTAAGCTTATTAGCCTAGAAGTCAAAATCTAGCAAAATGGCGAGAAAGACTGATGCAAAACGAGATGAGAACCAGAAGTGATCGGGAAGCTTCCTCAATAAATTGAACGCGAGTTTGAAACAGCCCTCAATTGGAGCGGTCCTTAGCCACTGAGGATTGAAGAAAGAAAATATTTTTACAATTCTTTGTAAATTTGTTTTCAGATTCTTTCTATATTTCTTATTTCAAGAGCGAAAATCCTTGATATTATTGTATCTTCATCTCCTCTATAGTTTTTAATTGATACTAATATATTTCTACAAAACGCTTGCTTGCAAGAATAAGAAATCTGTCTTTTTTGTAGAATAACTCCTTTTTCAATGTTCTTATAAGCATGGATATGATATATAGCTTTGACGCGTAAGCACATATCACAAGAATTCTCTCATTTCATCACAAATAAACAAATTGTAAACATAATTTCTTTTATTCAATATTAATACAACTTTAATCATAAACGTTATCAAACTTTATAATTTTCTTGTCGGTTTCGCATTATCTGAAGATGATAAAGCATACTGTCCTTTCGGAGGCAGAACGGTAGCTTTCTTTGGCGAGCTTATTGAGACCAGTCCCAAATACGCTATCATTCGCACCACAACAGACAGCGCCAGTAAAATTCCCACAGAAAACCCAATCCCTTGGTGTGTTCCGAGATTCTGCAGTGGGTCGCAACCATCGCAGATGTCAAGATTGTTGAACTCATTCTACAACAAATTTATTTGGTTTATAGTTCAAATACATAGATCTTTTACCACTGCGGCAGCCTGGAATGCGTATTTTGTCGGAGCTATATACTGGAACTCGTACAGGAAGTAAGGCACGTTGTCGGAAGTTACGAATATTCCAGAGAATAACATGCATGGAATTTGGATCAACGGTACCAGCGACATCGCCAACTCCAATGAAGGAATGAATGTTGAAATAAAGAGCCCGAAGCCCGCGCCTGAGATCGTGTTACAGATGGCAACTGCCACTATAGATGTTATATATAATAAGTTAGATAAATTGAATTATGTGGTATATTTACGCAGGATAAAGAATTTGTCAGCGACTCGGTCCAATCCAACGACGAAGTAACTTATCGAAACCAGCACAAAAGGCTGGGCTGCCAGCAACGGTAATTCAGCGGCTGCTTTCGCCCAAAAGTATGCTGAAGTTGAGTAGGTTTTATTCAGCCTTTCTCTGATGAAAATTGGCCTTTCACCTGAGACTATTCATCGGAAATTGATTTATAATGAGCATTCTTATAAGCAATTACATGTTCCAATTGATCCTTGCAGCCCGGCTAAAAAGCAAGAGATTGAGTAGAAAAAGAATAGTCCGTATCGATTCTGAACGCCGTTTCTGCCCTCTCCAGTCTTGAGATTACAGAATGATTACTTTTCTTTCTAAATAACAAGAATTTATATACTTGATTGGCTGATACCATGATAATGAAAGCGAAAATTATCTTCTGAATGATTTTGACCTTGATTTCCATAGGATTTCTGACCTCGTCTAAGCATTTTCGCACAAAGATATACCAAAACTGTTTCACCCAAGGCAATTTTTTCTGATCAGTCGTATCTACTGTATCTCCAATTAACCCTTCAAGTGCATTCCTTCTCATTCCCGAATTTTCATATGATTTATTGAAAATTTCAAGCCTTTCTTGAAACTTTGCTTCGATTTCTTGCTGACTCATGTCCAAGACAACCTTAGAAGCCTTTTTACTCTGGTTGCTCTCGAGAACTTCGATCAAAATGCCACTCTCGTTGATAATTTTCATGAAATAATCAGCTGGATTCGTTAGTTTGGGAGTAATAAAGCCGATCCCAGCGAAGTAATCAACCGCTTGAGCAGCTTTCCCTTGGTAAATGATGTTTCCCCTCACCAGGAGGATTAGCTCGTCAAAAAGCGTGTATATCTGAGAAGATGGCTGATGGATAGTGCTGACGACTGTCCTGCCCCACTTATTTGCTAGAGTCACCAAGAGTTTTATGACGTTCTCAGCTGTTTTCGAGTCCAAGCCTGTGGTCGGCTCGTCGAGGAAGATCATGGAAGGGTTGGTCATCAACTCAACGCCAATTGATGTTCTTTTGCGTTCTCCGCCTGAAAGCCCTCTGATGAGGTTATTACCGATCTTTGTGTTGGCAACATGCTTCAGTCCAAGGTCATTGAGCATTTCTTCAACCTATTCGAGATGAAAGTGAGTGAGTGACTCTTTTGCAATTTGGATGGTGATTAGTACTTTTTTCTTCTTTTCAGCGTAAGGGATAATCAATCGGAGGTTAGCAATAAACATCAGGGCTTCTACAATTTTTGTTAGTTCTCATATCAATTTTGAGCATTTAGAACCTCGAGGAGTCATTGTTGCTTGTAGGATATCATCTTGCATGATATACGCCACCACGTTTGCAATTTTCTCTAGAGAATCAATCTGGTGTCCGTTGACTTTAATAGCCCCGTGAATTGTGAGGTCTTTTCCAGAGATTCTCGCTGAAAGGAAATTCAGAAGCGTCGTTTTACCTGACCCTAATTTTTAGAAAAAATGTCAGAAAGTCTGCTCATCACTAGAAATAGTCGATTCCTACCTGAAGGACCCATAATGGCTGTGAATCTCCCATGCCTCACTGATCCAGAAATATTATTAATAATTGTTTTGATGCCTTGGACAGTCTTTTGTTTCCCGTTAACAACTTCTTTTTTGATCGTTTTGGCTTGTATATTTAAATTTTCCCATGAGAGATCTATGCTCTTGAAGCCTCGGGCTTTGGAGACATATTCTTCGGACTCAGTCAGCGGAGGAAGACTCTTCATTTCAATGAGGTCTTGGTTGAGTTTTGAATGTCCCGACCTAGGACTAGAGCTTATTTCGATGATTTTGTTTTCTGGTTTAATGTTCAAGTCGGAGTCTGGGTTCATCTGCCGGGCTTTGATTGGATTTTCCAAGGACAAAGGTGAGTTATTAGCATTAGAGAGATGGTCATCGGAAACTGGCAAAGGAATTTAGTTATAGCAAGAAAAGAAGTGGGAGATATATACTATGTTTAGGGACGATCTTAATATTTTCAAGGTGATCCATGGCGAGCTTTTTTTGTTTTTTTGTGAATTGTAACTATTGATGGATTACATGTAAAGCTGTAATGTATAAATACTCGAACTAGTGATTCTTTGAATTCAATATTTATGTATAATTGGTTTAATTACATTGCTTTCGAAAATGACGTCATTGTATATACGTCACTTTGTAAGCTCAAATTATGTGAATTAATCGCTCCTCGATTCGCGCGAGTGCATCGCTTAGTCTTAAAGACCGAAGAATACCACCTCGTATGTGAGCGGCAAAGAAGTATGCCTAAGCATCTGATAAGTGAGAGTTGCAAGACTTTCATTCTCACTAAATTTAATTTCATAATGTCCAAAAAGATATTAGATTAACTGCCTGATTCGAGCATCTTAGAGAGAAATTTGTAAAATCAAAGAGCATGAACGTGCGTAAATGAGAAACAGAGAATGATAATAATACTACTGGTAAAATAGCTTCTAATTGGATAGCAAAACCCAGAAAATATTCTTGAAAACAGCGAACTGACATTATTTTAAACGATTGATAGTTGACTAATTGTATCCATCGCAGCCTGGACTACCTTCGATCGATTTCTAGAGTCCGACAGAAATTTGGGTCTCTCTTTGGCTGTTCCACTAGTTATTACACACAATCATGGAAAGGATCACTGGTTTAGCATACAATAAGGCAGATGTTTTCAATTTCTTTTCAATCATCAACAATTCAAAACCAGAATTTCTGAGTATTCATAGTTTTTAAATCGAATTATGAGAAATATCTGAATATTTTCAAATTTCTTTCAATTAAAACCAAACTATAACCCCAATGGCATGTTTTTATTACATTTTTCTTCGATGACTTGTCGAAAAAAACCCATTCGTCGTCAGAAACTTAAGAAAAATTTGTGTTTTGAATTAATTGAAATGATTCAACTACTCTAATTTAATTTTAGAAATAGAATCGATATTGAATTTGCTATATGAAACAGAAATTGTTATTTACAAGAAAATCATGCTGAATGGTGTTAACACATTCAGACTTTGTTTAGACAGATACTTGAGTTGAGCGTAATGAATTCGAGTTTGGTTTTCGAGTTCGTTTGGGTGTAAATTTCGCAGCTCGTGCCTCTCCCAAGGTTACGCTGCTGCTAACGGATAAATGCCCTCCACGATGGACCCATATAACCCCATTTTTTGTAGCGATGTTAAACTTATCGTCTGGAAAAGCGAGTTGTTTGTCGAGTTCCACATCCGGATCGAGTTCATTAGGGACGATTTTAAACGTATTGCCCATCTTGAGACTTGCTGTTGTAAATGACTTACTTCTTGGCTGAATTAGTTAATGTTTACACACAATCACATCTCTTTAAATATCGCCGAATTTAGTGACTCTCGAACCACGAATCACTTCAATCCAAATTCGTTGTAAAAATGGGGATTTGAATCACCCACTCGAAATGAATTGAAATTAAACCTCCTCGATGCTAAATGCTGTTACGATCTCTTTGAAACTAAGAATTTCTCTTCACGCGTATATATTATTCACTTGGTGAGACGAAATATATGTTTGAAGAGAGGCTCAAAAGTAGTGATAGAATGTTAACAACCTTGTTGGAATATGAGAAAAAACCAGATTTAGTCTCCGAAGTGAAAGATGAGAAAGTCCCGAAATAGTTGAATTGAATCACAATGAATCACCCAAATCAAATCCGATCAGCTCTGAAAATTTCAAGATTTATTTTTTTCATTCAAACTTGAGTCTTTGAAAGCAAGTAACTAAAAGGAAATCTTTAAAAAAAACTATGTTAATATGAGAATTATTAGGTACTTATTATAAATATTGGGTTGGCGAGTTTCCTAAGCTCTTGTTTAAGAAAGTCTAATGCAATTTTGCCAGCAATTAGTATCTTTCGATTTAAGAGGTAATAATATAACCCAATGAACGATTTAAATAAAAACCTTTCGTATTCGTTCTAACCGTGACTATCGCCTTGGAAAATCTAAAATTCGCTCATAATTGAAGAATAGTATCTAAATTTGTTGGAATAAGCTTCATAATAAACTCGTTTGCTATATGGACAGAACTCTCTCAACCCAACCCTCACATTTTGTTTCGATAGATACACTTTTTTCTTGCAAATCGAGTGATTTGTCTTGTCTAACCTAACCTAACGAATTTTTTTGTTATCTCTCGTATCATTAATATAGAATCAAATTGCTGCCACAATGAAGATTCCAAACTATCTAATGAGTTATACCCAAGCATCATACCCATTATTACCTTTGTCGAGCTCTTCGATATTATATCTGGAGACATTCTTTCCGATTACTGCACTACCTTTGTACCGATATTTTTGGAGTTTGGGTTACTTTAGATTATTCCCAGTGTCGATGCCCCCTATTCCTCCACATCTTCTCCCATTTGCCTTTCAATTGACAGATCACAGAACTTTCTCAAACTTTCAAAAGAGGCATTTTCCTGCACGAATCAAAAAATCTTCTTTTAAGAGAAACTCAACCCTCAGAGCGTCTTTCGGGTCAGGATCCTTAACTCATTGAAAGGAGCCTGATAATCAATTGAGAGGGAGAAAAGAGTGCGATAGTTTTAGGAAGTAACAACACTTGGAATATTCTAAAGAAACATTTTTTGGTGCTGCAGGTTACACGAATTCGGGTGAAGAGTGACTTGAAAAGCTTAAGATGCCTGTGCACATACAATGGCAAAGGGAGTCCTTAGTGTTTCTGTGGGAATAGGACACTTGGGGCTACTTTTTTGTAACTTATTTCCAGAAAATAGGTTTTATGGTGAAGGTACAGCAGCAATTGGAAAGAATACACCATAGCTTGTTTCGTTTCCACACTCTTCGAGAGAAGAACAGGGCGGAAGAGCTGCTTTTGGAGACCCTGCTTTCTCTGCTGAAGACAGGTTCATTTTGCGATTCCGTTCTGGATTTGTTCTTCGCAATTAATTTAGCAATTTATTTATTTCTCTGAGTAGTGAATTAATTGATTTGCACGAACCTTTTTTGTTCGATATGTTAATTGTAATAGGATTTTGCAAGGTCTGATCAAGAGCTCAGTCAAAATTACTGAATTTGATAGAAATGATCAGAGTGTTGTTGTCTTCTCACTATATATTACAATAAGTTGATATTGAAAATCGGTAGCAATTATGTTTGGTTCAACTGATAATAGAAGGACACACATGGATGAGAAAAGTTTAGAGCATTTCTGAAATCGAGAATTATTTTTGCCGAGAGAGAGAAAGATTCTGAGGGAAAAAATTATTTTGCTATAAATACAAAGGGTTTTGGTCATTGTTGCACTCAACTCTAACCGATCTCTGAAAAAATCATTTGGAGTCATGCCGCTGCAGATTTTGTATTCCGAGAAATGAAAAGAATTTCATTGACTGAGCCCTTTGGTTCTAAGCGTCTTTGCTTGACATTAACAAGCCGAATTTTAAAGGCAAATAGAATCTTACGGTCGAAGAATAGCGATGGATTGATTGGTATCCTGAAGGTAGCTTGAATGTTTGCGGAGAAACGGATTAATCGGTCGAGATCTCTGATACTTGGTAAATCAGCAACTTTGCTATCATAGAGAAGCTTATTCGTTGCACGGCTAATGACAGGATAATACATGTGATAGAGTTCTATTCGAAGAATATCATTTCTTATTTTAATTGTTGAAGTACAGGTATATTCTCTTGAATTCATATTAATCGCTAATCAATAGTGCTTTTCAAGCGGTTCGATTGAGTCGATATGGTTTAAGCATTGAAGAGGTATGAACCTGACAACAGAAATTCTTGTTACAATAGTTATTTTCAACCAATCATCCCATGGAGGTAATTAATTCACTATAATTGGAAATTTTCGAAGCTTTGGGTGACGCTATTGAATCAAGAATTACAGGTCATGCCTGAAAATGGTAGGTTCTACTTAGTCATAACAAAGATTTTATGTTCACATTAATTTCTAGAGTTCACTAACCTCATTTAATAGCAAATGTGAGTCCTCAACAATTATCAGATTTAATTTAATTTATTGGAATATCACAATTCTGAAGAAGCTCCAATACTCCAATACTGTGTAAAACCTATTCACGATGATATCCAAACAACAGCAAGCCTCATCAGGTAAAACTTCACTCTCCAAGCCAATTCAATAACTGCATCTTATTTCATTCATTAGATACCTCTTCCTTGAATCGGATAATGTGGTGCACTGGAAAAACCTGATTTAACATCATATAAGATGCTACATCGCTTTCAAGGAACCAAACTAAGAGAAAAACGTAAAACGGTTGCTGTCAGATCTGAGATACTAACATATTATTCAGGAGGAAATTCTTCATTTGTTCAAATGATTGTTGGAACAGACAGCATAATCTCAGCTCAAGACTTCAGTTACCGAGTAGAGAATTTTCAAATCTTCAACCCTTGGGAAAATTGCCACCAGAATTTTTCCTTTGGGGAAATTTCCGAGCCCTCGAATAAGTTTACATCATACAGCTAGGCATGGTGACGGTTTCATCGCATACAATTCCAGTAGGAATTTTGCAGCACTCTTGCCAGTCCAGAACAAATACGAATACCATTTGTTTGATTGCACCAATTATGAAGTCATCAAAAAAGCTAAATGGCAGCAGAAGTGCTCTCATTCAGTGTATATCAGTGATGGTCATTTCAATCCTAATGGGAATTTAATTGCTACAACTGACTCCAGTGGGCGCTTGATCATATCTAATGTGGACAACGGAGAACTTGTCCATTTTGAGTGTAAATGGAGCACAGGTAAATTAAGAAGTTTCGAAGTGTTAGTAATGTTCGTTCAGATTCGTATAGCCGGTGCCGTTGGAATCCAATTAGTGAAAATAATTCTATTGCTGTGCCTTTTGATAGGCAAGATTTTGCCTTGCTGGACGCTGAAAAACTCAATTTTAAAACAAAACAGAAGCTTCCCTTCCTTGATTTTGGGAGGAAGAAATTTTCCGTTCAAATATTTGAAGAGGTTGACGATTTTAGAGGAAATATTTTCCCGATCTTTTTTAGTTCTTTCTATCATTTTCTTATTTTCTGGGAAAATAGCACTGAGAGTAGCTAAGGAGTTGTTGCTTGGAATTTGCGAGTAGCCGAATACAACTTGTGCAATGCATTCGCCTGCATCTAGAGCCTTGTTATATTTGCTGCAGAGGAAGAGAGTAAACTCGAAAAGATTGTAGGGTTTGAGCGCATCTTGGACCAGTTTGATAAAAAATGGATAGCTTTTGGCCAGAACTAGCAGAACCTTTGAATACAAAAGTTTTTCCAACTCAGCACAATTTTTTTCACCAAAGAGCTTAGCAGTCTCTTCTTTCACTTTGGCTGTTAAGTTGTCAATTTCCCTCCGCATTTCAGGTGATAAAAACGATGTCATTCGAAATATTTCCACAGCGTGACTGTCTTCCATTGAGAGAGTTTTTCCCACCTGTGGTTCTGAGCTTTTAATAGAAATCTTCAGCTGGCTGTTTGGACTATGATGACCTCACGTTGGGTTGAAGATTTTGATCGCCCTTGTAAGATGGCCTTAGTATCGGACTTGATAGTCAATAATGAATCAAATTAAAATCCATCTTCTTCTCAATACATTTTGACCCATCAAAGTTTCTATAGTTAGCAGAATCAATGCGCTAAGCGCACAAAGGCTTTCTATTTTTTGTTTCTGTTGATGAAACTAAACTGGATATAGATAGTTGTGATCGGCATTTTCTGGATGTAACTCACTTTGGATATGTTCCAATGAAAGTTTGAGAATACAATACTAATGGTACATTAATTTTTCCTTCTGGAGAGCATTGCGGTTGAGCTTTTGCAATGATTTTGATCATCTTCTTAGTATTATCAGATCAGATTAGAGTTATATTTGCTCGAGTGATGTATCATTGGTAACTGACTTCAAACGAATTAATCAAACATTGGTCCCTTGAAAAATTCACAAGTTCCGATTCTCCTTTTCTGTTACGTGTCGAGCTTGAACGCTGTACAGTTATTGGAGGGCGAAGAAATAGCTTTCTGAAAGGAAAAGAGTGATATCCAGAGTGAAAGTCTTAGATCCAGATATCATGAAGACAAATAATGCTGCTCGAGAACACGATTCGCTCAAAAAACGTTTTCCGGTTTAGAAAAGATGTAAAATAGTTCAAATTTTCATTGAAAAACTACATTACCGAGACAACAAGTTGGATTTGTCGCACCCTTCTCTGTAATAGCAATTTTCACAAGCAATCATAATCTGTACGAAGGCTACTGATTTCGAAATAGTTAATCAACTTATTTTTCAGATCAATTTCCTCATATTTCAAATTGAAAACTGAAGATACAGCTCTTAACACAAGATACATTTCAAATTTCAGAGATAAAAGCTATTTTATAAGGAATAACTACAAACTGGGTTTTTCATCATGTTAAGTTTTTTCTTTTGCATGAGGTTTGCACAACTTCGTGCTGTGATCGACTTATTGCTTAATAGCTACATTTTTGTAACAAGCAATTTCTTACATTAGTTCAATCTAAATGAATTTGATTCTGAATATTATACCCTCAAAAGCCATTCAAATCTCAGAAGTTTTCTAATTTTTGTTTAGTTTCATTTTCTTCTTCCTCTTCATTGCTTGAAAGGCAACTAATTTTTTTTTGGCAAGCTCTGAAAACTCTCATTAAGGTTAAACGCATGATTTCTAGAATCAACTTGTTGTGAATGGTTTCAATTATTAAGCGGAATTCTCTGACCAGGAGTCGAGTACACGCCTGAAATTTTTAATAGCCTTCTTGGACATATCATTTACATTCATCACCAATTATAAATATGAAATTATGAGGATTCGCTAATTCCATCGGTGTTCTTTAAAAATTCTAAGATTTTGTTCAGAAATTTTTTTGCCTCTGCAGCGTCTTTCTTTGATAAAAGGAATGCATCAATGGCTGACTCCAGCTTCGGAATTTCACTTAATTGCATCTTCAAACGTAGCATCGTATTAGGGGATGCTAATATTTGTTTTAGGTCATGTTCTCTTTTTAACGCTGCTATTCTATCTGCCATTTCTTTAGCCATTGCGACCAAGATTGTGATATCGCCACTTTTCACGATATCTAGGCGTGTACGAAGCGCTTTTACCTTTTTGACTACTTCAGGATGCTTTTCTCCCTTGCCTGGTTTCTTCTTATCTTTTAATTTATATGCTATCAGTTCATCATCAAAGACTTCTTCTTGGTGATCGTTCTTTCGGACTGTCGCATTGCCACTACTGGAAATTGTGCGCATGCAGGCATCGTAAGCGTCACAGATCACCTTTTTGGTATGGTTACTGAGGAAGGATGCATTGCTATAATATTTTTTGGAGATAAGTCGGGGATTTTGATTCATTTGACCCATTAGCCTCAAGCAAGTGAGATGTCGAGCTCCAAAAGCAGAAAGCGAGCCTGAAACGCGACAGGTTTTCGCCAGCTGCTGTTCTTTTAGGGCTAACAGTTGCAATTTTGGCTTGAACAGGACAGAATCATTGCTATGGTTGCTTCCACAAATGGCACTGACTGTAGAAAGCGAACGCGAGAGCATGCGCTGGCATTCTGAGCTTGCAAAAGCAATGCCTGCTAGAGCAAATATGAAAATGACCAAGTTTTGCCTCATTCTCGGTAGTCTATTAAGACAATCGATTACTTTAATGATTTTCAAACTTACTCAAGAGCTTTATTGATTATCTATACGAGAATAGCACCGTTAAAGTACTTTCAAAGTTCATTGCTGTATGAAAGTGAGATCACATTGTTGGTCGAGCCAGAAGCAAAATTTATCTGCTCTTGTAAGTCAGTATAGGCAACCGCATGCTCTAGAACCTGGTTGAGACCTGCATCTTTTTAAATTGTTTACATTTTCCTCTGGGAGACCCGAAAGTGTATTACCATACAGAATATTAATTTTTTAAAAAGAAGAAGCCAATTCTTGAATGGACTTCTTTGAGGATTCATTAAATTCCCTCTCCAAACTTATCAATGAATATATAACATGAATTCAATGAGAAAAGTCTTTTTTGATACTCACCAAAGGATTTCTGAATTCGTGTCTGGCTACCTATTTCCTTGGACTTACCTCTCATTCTTTAAATTTTCGAGATTTAAGTGTAACTTACTTAAGGCAATTTGACTCCGCTTAATTTTCTCTCTCAGAATTGAAAGTTTGGGTGGGTTGAATGGAAAGGGGTAAACTAACGTTGACCAACAGACTGTCTTTCTTTAGATTATCACAACAAACAGTTTGGTAGTTTCTCTTGATTGCTCATTCACTGTCAAGACTCTTATTATCAAATATTCATATACTTTATGGTTCGTAACCTAATAGAGTTTGAGATAGGTGCACAAATAATAGCATTGTTTTGAAAAATGCTGTGTAGAAAAAAAACACGTTGTTGTTATTCAGAGCAAGTAAAATCTAGTTAGTCTTTTTGAAGTGTCACGATTAATTTATTTCGCTAAATATCTTCCATAATTTTAAAGACATCACTACAAACATTAGCAGAACAAAGATATAATGAAAAGAAATGAGCTGCAGGAGGACGAGCCTTCATCAAGTAAGTCTTTAACCATGCAAAATAAGTTACTCACAAAATCTCATTACGAATTCATAGACATATCATCTTCGAATCGTATAATTTGGTGTGAAGGAGAAACCAACGAAATTTTTATTTACGATTTAACGTCCAAGAAGCTATTGGCTCAATACCAAGGAGTCAAACTAAAAGAAGGTGCACTTCAACTGACTTATCATTCTGACTTAATGAAATTTAGGAGGAATTGCTTCATATGTTCAGTTGATTGATGGGACAGATCAAATAATTTCTGCTCAATATGACTATGGTGAGCGCTGCGCGAATTTCGGAATTTTGGATATTCAAAAGAAAGGCCAAGTAGTATATTCTTTTGAAGAAGTAGACGGAGGTATTATCAGTTTATTTGTGTAGATTAAAATTTGATTCTCTTTGTAAAGATGTTGGTGAAGGGATGCTAGATTACAACCCAAAAAGAGGCCTTGCAGCTCTGTTACCTGTCACGAACAAAGTTGAATATCACTTGGTAGATTGCGCTCGCCTTTCTGTGGTGAAAAAAGTGAAATGGCAATCTGCGCATGCCACCACAGGGACTGGTGTTAAATTGCGTAAACTCTATAATACCAGCTGCAATTTCCATCCTGATGGCGGTTTAATCGCTACAATGGACTCTTCAGAAAATTTGTTAATCTCCAATGTCGACTCTGGTCAACTTTTGTATCATCAGCAGACTCAGTACAACACAGGTAATTTCTTAAAATTCTCCTATTACAAATCACCATTCAGATCGATACAGTCGCTGTCGTTGGAATCCAATAACCGGAAATAATTCTCTTGCTGGACTCTTCGGTGATCAACATTTCGCCCTACTAGACACTGAAAAGCCAGATTTCAAACCCAAGCAGGAATTCACATTTAGAGAGGGTATCACACTATACATCTATCAGAAAGTTTTGAAATAGACCTTTTCATTATTATTAAGGATTAAGATGGATTGATTGGCGCAGCGATGGTAACCTAATCGCTTGTGGAAGCAAAGATTCTAGCGTGTATATCTATGATGCACGAATGAATGAGATCGTAGAAACGTTTTCTGGAGTGCATGCAGGTATACTGATAGCAACAGCAGCAGCAATTATAAATACTCTTATCTCTTCCAGACTTTGTAAGATGTGTGAAATGGAACAAGGCAGGCACACTTCTTGCGGCAGCCTCTGATGAGGGATTGGTCAGTGTGACCGAATTTAATTCGAAAAACGTTCTGTTTTCATCAGGCGCGGAATCTTCAAGTAAATTTGCTAAACTTTTTGCATCGGTAAATCTCTTTTTTTTCAAGGTTGGATCTGGTCAGTAGCATTTTTGGACACTTGATTTGCTAATAACAGATGTAGTTGAGAGTATTACAAGGAATATTGTTGCACTTACTTCGCGTTTTTCAACGTTCGTTGCGAATGCTCAAAGCAGGTTTTTCTTTATTGTTAAGTGTTATATTGGACCACGGTGCTCTATTTTTCATGAATAATTACAAATGAACCATGATTCCTGAGCTTAATGCTAATAGCAATTGCATTCCTCTCAAAACAAAAAGAATTTTATGAATTGTCTCGACACCATTGACACTGAAGGAGCTCCTACAATGAAATTATTATATAGAGCGTTCTTACATTAAAACTCAACTTCATGGTTTCAAATTCAATTTGAAAATCCAAGTTCAGATATTACATCTGCAAACAAAGTAAATAAAAAGGCTTATATTTTCATGGAGTAAGCTTATGTAACTGAAGATTTATCAAACTAAAGTTATTTCTTCTTAATTGACTTTCCTTCAAGGACAAGATCCAGCCCAAATGAAGTTAAAGGCTTGTCGACGATTTGCTAATTCACCACAAAAGCAAATAAGAATCAGTCATAAACCCAAAAAACTTACTTTGCTTTTATGAATGCACGTGAAGAGGCCAGTATCAATGTCTTTCTTGTTCTTCTTTTTGCTCATGCCATGGTCCACAATGACTTTAACCACGTCTTCAAGGACCATTTTCACAAGTCTTTCCGTCACAGCCTAAAAGAATAATCCAAATTATCAACCAACTCATCGTTTTCAAGTCCTACCGTGCTGTAGTCCATCGCAGGCGATGAATTGATTTCTATCAGCCAACTATTGAAGTTCTCGTCGATCATGAAATCATAGCCATAGAGCTCCACGGAATTTTTCTTATTTTCAATCATATCTTGCACGGACTCGAGCGACCAAATGACGATTTTTTTCATATCAGGTTTGATTTTGTCTTGGAAAATATTCCTCGAAGGGTCAAGGTTCTAATTTCGCAAAATAATGTTTCAAAGGTGCTGAAGGAGACAAATTACTTTGAGATGGTCCTCAAAGTCCTGGCAGGTCCACATATTTCCTTCGATTTCTTCTTCTGCGTCGTCTTTGGAGTATTTAGTAACCGAATTATTCGTGAGATGGATGAATTTGTTATCCAGTTTCGTGGTATCGTAGTCCGCCGCGCCGAACCTAATGTAGCATTCGTCGTAGAACCATACGGTTAGCGGGTTCCAGTCGGTAACGAGGACCCATTGTCTGATATCAAACTGCGATAAATTATTTAAGAACCAGGCTTTCCATTATGAAATGTGTTACTTTTCTTTTCTTAATAATTAAAGGATTTTCAATATATTTCTGAACAACCCATTGTCCCGCATGTTTAGTATAATCGAGAATCTCGACGAGATTTTTCATGCAAACGATTCCGCGTCCGCGAGACAATCCTGCGGGTTTCACAATCCAAATGTTATCTGTTCCATTGATAAAGAATTGAGGGAATTTCTGGCTTAATTTCTCGAGCATATTTCGAACCTATTTTAGCCGCTTAAAGCCTTTTTCCAAAAGCATTTTATTTACATTTTGAACAAACTCGTTATCGAAAGGGTCCTCTTCCTCTTCGTCGTCCTCTTTCGTTTCTTCTCCTTCTGCCTTGGGTTTTTTCTTGCTTTTCTTTTTCTTTTTCGGCTTGACTACTTTTTGCTCCGAGTTGGTGATGCTACCTCCTACCTTATTCATCCAATTCTCATGCTTTTTCAACGCTTTCATATGGGAGAAATTCGATCATTTCAAATCATTTTCAACAAGTTACCTAACTGCTCTGCGGTCAATTCATCAGCCGCTAGAATCGCCCACTCTTCCGGTGTTATCAGCTGTTGAGTTATCCCTTTCTATATAATTTTCATAAGCCTGCTCAAGCACCATTTTCTATACCGGATCATCCAGCAGCTCGTCGATATCTTTGATTTTTCTCTCGCAGATGTTATACGCCGTTTGAGCCAGGGTTTCCATTGAAGTAATCGCTGAGTCCTTTTTGTCAGCGGCCATGATATATTTTTTTAGAACGGATTGAGCCTATACCACCCATTAATTAGCCCATAATCGCGAAATAAGCAGCTCACCTTGATTGTTTTAAATTCTTCGATATAGTCTTCCAGGTCATTAGGATCATTCAAATCGAAACACCGAGGATAGAAAGTGTCAATATCAACATTCGCGTGCCAGATGAGATTCCTTAAGCTCTTGCACAATCCAACCTTTGCTGTAATCGACGCGTTTCTCTCAAAATGATTCACAACTTGATGCTCTTCCAGCGCATTCATATCAATATCCTTTGCTTTCAACGTCCATTTAAGATCAAAGCAAGGACTCTTTCTATCAGGATTCTCAACCCATCCTCTGTTCTTCAAAGCCTTTTTCAAAGTACCATATCCTCCTATCACAATGAACACCTTAGTACTCGGGTCTAGATGATGTCGTTTCTTCCAGGTCGCGAGATCAGTTATATTCGGGTAGATCGGAAGCTTATCCTTATCCCTTTTAATTTTTCTCTTTTTGCTCGGAGACATGTTGTCTTCGTTCCCATCGATATCACCCTCATCATCGTCATCGTCATTACTGCTGCCATCATCGTCATCGTTGTCATCATCACCATCTTGATCACCATCAGCATCCTCGTCTCCTTCATTTTTGCGGTCTTTTATCGGTGGAAGACTAGTAGCCAAATACTTCTTCTTCGGCTTCTTTTGCACGGTACTCTCAGCCACTAAAATCAATTAAATAATCCAACAACAATCAATTTGAATACAGTTTAAGCCTTTAATAGTAGCAGTTTCTTCCGAAGACTCTTTCTTTTCCTTGAAGCTGGGCCCGGTGGTCTTGCCAAGGACTTTCTCTTTCAATTTTTCTCTTAGCTATCAAGAAACTATTTAAATTGCTTTTAAAGTAAAAAGTTTACTCGCTCTCTTCGTTGCAGCTCCTCCTCCTCTTGTTGCTGTTCTAATTTCTTCTTTTCTGCAATCTGAGCGAGCAACTTCTTATGCTTATCCAGGAGTTTCTGCTGGGCTTCAGGCGTGAGCTTTCCTTGTGGACTTTCTCCAGTATTATGGCCCTCTGGGTCCTGAGAGCTCGAAACGCGTCCTCTGTTCGCAGCCGAGTCAGGCTTGGGCAAATTATTCTCTTTATTCTTCTCCGCATCGAACAGTTTGCTTGTGACGTTATGAATTCCCATGCTCTCTCGGATTTTATTGAGAATATCTTCTTTGCGTTTCTTCTCTGCCTCTTCAGTCGCTTTTTTCGCTTTTAAATTCTCTTGCAAAGAGGCCAAAAACGACGCGTAGCGTCCTCTAAAGTAGTTATTCATTTTTTCCTTCTCCACATTCGGAGGCTGCGGCTCCGTCTGCTTTCCATACACGCTCGCGAGTTCTTGCTCCTTCTTGCTAACTGCCCGCTTTTTTAGTTCTGGTAATTTAGTTCCGCTGTCCCCT
>ENA-UOTZ01000671-UOTZ01000671.1-compost-metagenome-genome-assembly--contig:-NODE-671-length-28186-cov-12.534491_pt1 | contig 28186 bp, 30 predicted proteins | sample MGYA00238144_ERZ746983 | MGnify/ENA primary metagenome ERZ746983 (study PRJEB28759, sample SAMN06268863) | compost metagenome | isolation source: single cell | place: USA: California, Emeryville, Joint... | reverse complement strand
GGTGTGTTTTATTTGCCTCTTGAAAAGATTCATAAGAGAAATGCTTATGATTTGATATTTGCTGCCTTCCAGAAGTTTGGAGTTGCAATGGACAGAAACTATGCAAATTTCTTCAGAAAGAGAAGAGTTCTGCTGATATTTGATGATTTTCATACATTGTATACTGGAGACGTCGAAGTTCCTCATCTCTTGTTCTCAATCATCAAAAGATGCAAAATACCTACCATTGTGATCTGCACAAAGCAGAGATTCAAGGAAGACATCGATAGAGAATCCCACCTCTTGATTCAGCAATTTCGAAAAAACAAGAATGACATTGAGCAAAGATACATCTCTGACACAGTGCTCGTACCACGACTACATGAGCATCACATCGCAAATATCTTAACATCAATAACTAGTCCAGGTTACGAGGACATGAGCTATAAAGATGCTCTGAAGAATAATTTAATGACCATTATTCGAGGAGTCCCCTCAAGAGTTATGGAATTCCTCAACGAGAATAGGATCAGACACAACCTAACTCAACTTAAAATGCTGAGTTACTACATTCCATTCCAGAATTTGAACAAAAGACAACGTCATTTTCTCAAGACTGGCAACGATTTACCGGAGTTAGTCATGAATGGATGGAGTTGCAATCTTTACACATCAAGACACTCCATAAACTTTAGAGAGGGTATGATGTGTCAAAAACCTGAGAGTCAATACGAAGAAGTTAAAACCGAAGATGTTCAAGATCCGCTGAAGAAGCAAACATCTCCACGTGACCTCAACACTAAATCTGGAGTGGAAAACAGTCCATATCAAAATGATAATAAGAAAATCAACTTGATCCACAATGACTCAAATCCAATGAAATCAAATTCAATGGACGTAGATGAGGAACTGCGTATGCAAGGAGAATTGAAGGCAAAGAAAGGGGAAACTGAAGTGATGATGAACACAGGAGGACTCAAAAAGAGATTGAAACTTGAGAGTCTTAAGAGGCTTATCTTTGACAACTCAGACCCATATTTCAAGAATAAATAAGAACCGGAGCAAAAGGAGCAACAATAGCAGAGATAACAAACAGTTCCTTTCTAAATGGGCAGAATTCGTTCATTTTACATTGTAGTAATAAAAAACTTCAACTTATTCTCATATATTTTACCACGTCCATTAAATTGATGTTACTATCTAAAAGTACAAAATTTAATCAAACGTTTCTTTGGATTTCACATAAGTAGTAAATTTAAAATCTTATGAAGTTCATCTCAATGTTTCTTCGCCATCTCTCCAAACTCTCATCAACAAACTGCTCACAAAGAGTCTTCTCTAATATCCTATCTATGCTCGCTTTCCTTCAAAAATAATTTGGTGTCTCTATGATGAGTTCAATGAAAAACTAAGACGTCTTTATCTAAACTCCCTAGGAATTCGCATTTGAATTGAATAGTAGCGATTGAAACAGAAAAATACAAGTAAGCTGCAAATCCATAATAAATTATATGAATTAAATTGATCTGCATTATAGCTAATTATGTTTATTATCCCTCTTTAGAAATCAAATATTTACATAAAACTTTTTAATACATAATACTAACACATCTTGACACATCCGTGTCATTAAAACACGCAGCATTTGTTTCAGCTATTTACCAGCAATCAGTTCGTCAGTTCTCCACCATAATATAACTCCAAATAGTAGCAAAACATTTGTCCTTTAAGGAAGCATCCTAAGAACTCTCGATCCTTAGGGTTCTTTTCGATCACAATATTCGCAATCGCGGTATAGTCTAAGTCTTTGTCCTATGGTTTTTTTAGACAATATTAGGCCAACTCACAGATAAAGTTTTTAATACCTTTGAGTCTGCTTGATAAATCGGTTCCTTTGGGAGGTGGGAAAGAATGTGTTCAACAAATGTATCGTAGAATATTTTCATAATTTTCTCACAGGAACGAGGATCCGATTTTGGAACAGTGAAATTCTTAAAGCCTGGTGCGTTTTTGAGTCTCCTTCGCACCGTTGGAGTGTCACCAACTACACAAGAGTTCGCGTAGTTCGCAGACCTTGTTTCTAGCGTCTTCTGGTTGGTTCCACGAATAATCTTACTAGACTGGCTGTCATTGAAATAGTTATAGAGCTCAGCCACACGTGTCTTTAATTCACCGAGATTCGGCTCGATCATAGTGGTATTATTGCTCGGATCAGTAAATAAATAAATCTTTGCTTCTTCTAAGATGACAAAAAAGCAATCGGTATAAGTCCGGTGAAGCTGCATCGCTTGGAAGTATTCAAGGCCTTGGTTAATTCCTAAAAGAAAGCTTCCAGGTGCATCACAGAAGTGGAGAAGGGGCTCTGGAAGGTTGAAGACCAAAGGATAAGTGTAGCGGAACGGTTTAAGCAAGGTATAGATTGTCATTCTAATTCCAAAGTAATTTGTTAATAATGGAAAGGGGTTTGAAAGGCTTACAATGTGCTAGTAAGGAGGTTAAGGTTTTCGCTCATGATGACAAGTTTTTTTTCGCCGAGAACGATCGATAGCAAGAACATCAGATCCGAAAGAGGTATGTACGAGAACACGACAGAGCTTATCGAAGACGCCTCCATTGAAAATGCGTTCTTCTGATCAGGAATATAAGCTGTGAGTGCTTCATTTCCTTCGACAGGAACGACTAAATTCCCTCCAAATGACCTTGGGACTTTATTCAGTATGCCGTTCAGATAGGCCGTAAGCTTCACGGACATGAACTAAATGCAAAAAGATAAGCAATTAAAACTTGCGTTGCAATAAACAAAAGTACTTCTTGAACCCAACGAGCGTCAATTTCTCTAAATATTTCAAATGGATCTTTGGCTAAGGCATCAAATTTCTTCATTCTTTCAATTTTGAACATGTCTTTATTGCAGATACCAGTAAGATAAATCGTGGTTTCATATTGTACCGAGAATGCTAACGTTGAGGTCCATGAAAAACTTTACCAGAGGGTAAAACGTCATGAAACAGCACACTCGTTCTACTTTCCAGAACTTCCTTTCCCAGCGCTTTTTGCCGCCTTTCTTGACTTGCTCCTCTTTCATGTTCTAAACAAGATTCGTTGACTTGTGTTGTGAAGATGATAATATTTTACCAATTCGAGATAGTCGGTTGTTTTGATACAGATAAGATAGACCATGCTGTTTGGATTCGTAGTTTTAATGATCTCTGAATTTTGGCAGAATGAAGTGTCGATTTGCCCAGCAAGAAGAGGAAACACAAAGCAGTTTGAATTATATTCGCATGTGTTCTTCGCCAGCACGATTCTAGTTTGTTAATATATGAAAGACTTTAAAATAAGATAAAAGTACTCAAATAATCCGTTGTTTGAAGTGACCCTCTCTTTTTTGACCTTAACTTTAAAAGGAAAGACAAAGTTCGGGATTGAATTTCTTGGCTCTCTATAACCATCGATTAATTCTGAGTCAAATGACAGCCATACTTTGACAGATCTTCTTTGGTTCCTGGGAAATCGAAGAGAAAATGTGGTTCTAGCAGTCCCTCATCAGCGCTATTATATACAGTTTATTAACCTGGAATGTTCTAATTGATTACGTTGGATGCTTTTTCTCAAACTCCAGAATGTCTTTTTTATCGACTCCAATCATAAAAAAGCCTTCAAAGAGTTTTGGGACTTGCTTCTTGATTTTGCAAGGAGATGATGTCTCTTCCGAGGAAATCGTTGTTTTATTGCCTATTCCCAAGCCTCCTGGTTGCTGTGGTCAAAATTAATTAATTAAGGCGATTGTAAATGAAGTTACCTTCGACAACTTCTTCACTGGGACAAAGTGAACGTTCGAAATAGTCCTCGTGGGATTTAACTCATCACAGATAGAGAGCTCTAATAAATATATTAGGCTATCCCGTAATTATTGCATATGTACCTTCAACAATGATCTTATTTGTCATTGAAACAATATTTTTCGTTAAGTTCTGCACAAGTCCCTCTAGAAATTAAACTATAAGACGGCAATCATCTGAAGATTAATACTTTTGCTCGAGATTTGTATTTTTTTGCCAGCCTCGCAAAAGGATTGTGGTTTCCTTGGATCTTGGTAATCTTCAATTACTGCAATGAATTATTTAGCGGCTTCAACATAGTTTTGTTCCTACCTGATGGACAAATATCGGATACAACTCTTATTTCAGACAATTTTGAAAGCAACTCCCTATTGCCAGTGTTTGGGGCTGCTTTTGAGCTCTTTCCGAGCTCATCGAGGCGCTTATTTTTTTGAGGTTCCGTTTTCTTACCGAAAATAGGAGAGCTTCGTTTTGGATCTTTCGCTGAGTTCTTAGATCTCCCACTTTTCGGTTCCTCTTCTCCCTTTGTTCCTTTGCTATAATTCACCTTTATAGGTTCCGGCTTCTTGTTATCTTTTAGTACTGGCTGCACACTCAGGAAGAGATCTTCCTTTTCGTCGATCGTTTCTAGATTTATTGTTTTAGACAGACTAACAAAGCAAGGTTAATCAATTGCAATAAAGTTGTTAATACATTATGCTATTCGTCATTTGGCTTTCCTTTAATGCAATTAGTTCCCTTTTCAGCGAAGCAATCTCCATTACATATTTAGTGTTCTGCTTTGACAATCCAACATTCGTTTTAAGGAGAGATTCAATTATCTTTTCTTTTTCAATCAGCGCCGAATTCAATCTTTGTATTTCAGCAGCTTCTTTGGAAACTTGGGTTTTAATTTTTTTAGTTTGGCCGAGAGGGGCTTTTTCCTGTGGAATTTGATAGAATGAGGAGAGAAACGTGGGCCCAAACGTCGATGCTTTGGATATCATTAATTTGGAATTGGTTGATCCTTTATCGTCATATATAGAAGGAGAAGGAGAGAGTGGAGACGAGTCTTTGAAGCTGACTTGATCAGTATTTGGCTTCTTTCGCTGCCTCTTGAAGATATTGAACATTTTGTAGAATTAGAAATTGATAGTCGGCTCGCGAAGAATTATGTGCCTTTGTACAAAAATCCACAAGCCGTTTAATCATTCAGTAAGCAAGATTATTCTTTAATATTTTCTATTTATCCGGAATGGAAAAAATTTAGCTGTTAGCCCACTAAAAGGGTCGCGCTGAAATAAGATTGATAAGTTTTCAGTACTACCGTCCTCCTGATGTAACTCTACGTTTTTTGATAATTGTTGCTAAGAGAAGTTATGTGCAAAGTTATATTCTGACCTATTGCAAAGCAATCTCCAACAGTTCCGAGATTTACGCCTATATTGCTTGAAGATAGCAACTCGACGTGAAGCATGATGTAATTAGGATCATATATATGCTGTATAATCATTCTTGTTGAACTTTGATTAGAATATGTCCTACATTTCTGTGTTACCATAAGTTGAGATTGCTAAATTTATGAATCTCTCCTGGTTATAGAAGAAGCTGGTTAAGTTTTTCGCAGCAAGTCTATTAGTATCAGAATTATGTTTAACAAACTCTAAAGGCATTTCCATAAAGTTTGCTTTAGCAGCAATACCTTTGCGTTTTATCAACAAAATACAAGAGAACGAAGGTATTAGATATTTACTTGCAAATATGTTGTATTGTTTGCAGCAAAAAAGAGAAACTTGAAAGAAAAATCAAATTATTTATCTCGAAGAAAATATCGATTTTCCTCTAGTTTTTTTGAAGAAAAATAGCGTTTAACATCATGCGAAAATTGAAGATTGGCTATACTTGCCCAAACGAGACGTTTCATTTGGAATTTTCACTGCTTTAGAAAATCGAAGTTTTGGGATCTTACGTTTTATTACAAAGACATTTTCTTCCTATTAAAATAATTAAAGAAATTAACTCTACATACAGTGACAAATTCAAATGCAAAAACAAATATTCTTCATTTCAAAACAATCCAAATTTGTTTCTCCGCGCATGACTGTAGAACGAGCGTTTTACAGACAATATTTTTGAATTTATCATGCTCTTCTTATGAAATTTATCGTAATAAATATAATAATGCATTGTAGCTCTTAAAAACGAATGAAAGAACTTAGCAGAAGGTTTCCTCACCTCTGGCTGCGAGCTCTCTGGCAGAGAACAAAAAAATTTTCAGTTAGCTTGAGAAATCTTATTATTTGTTCATTCTCTTTCTTTTTCTGATCGACGCGAGACTGATCCGCTTTTAAATCACACGACTAAGTCAATTTTATTTGATCGAGAGAGTATATGGCTGCATTATAAAAAGTTCTTTCTCACAATTGCTTTGAAATGTTTGTCTTCAATTGGTTAGCAAATCTCGTCAAGCCTCGCAAGCAAATTAGCGTTCTTTTCCTTGGACTTGATAACTCAGGAAAAACTTCTCTAATTCATTTCTTGAAAACGGATAAAGTAGCCCAGCAGCAGCCAACAATGCATCCGAGTGTCGAAGAAATAATGATATCTGGTACAAACTACAAATGCTATGATTTATGCAGTGGAGAACTGACGCCTTGGAAATCCTGGACATCTTGGGCATCAGCGGTAAATGCAGTGGCCTTTGTCATAGATACTACTGAGCCATCGAGATTCACGGAAGCAAAGAAATACTTGCTGAAGATAATGTCTTCTGATGAAATGAAAGGGAAAACTATTCTTATCTTAGGAAATAAGATAGATAAACCGGATGCTATTTCGAAAGATGAACTACGAACTATACTCGACCTTCCTGAAAATGACACTCTGGCAACCAAGACCGATTCAAAACCTCGCTTTGAATTGTTTATGTGCAGTCTCAAGAAAAAAGAAACTATTCTCCAAGCTTTCGAATGGCTGAGTGAAACAATTTATCCTCGATAGTCACAGCCGAAGCATAATGAAATCAATACTATTGCAAAATCAGAATCATAACTGCGATTTCAGTCATCTTTGAACCAAAATAAGTTTATATTGAACAAATATGTCTGATTATACATAATTAGCTAGTACTCCCTTCACCTGAGTTCGAATCCATATGAAACAGCAACATTAACTTTAAAATCTTTGGATGCTAATAAGACTAATGGAGGTTTTCTCATTAGATAAAGAAAGCCATAATATCAAAATAAAAAATAAAAAATATGAAGAGGTTATTGCTCTAGCTCTGGTTACTTGCGGACACCTTTCAGCAAATTTTTCGCAACGTCCGCCATCGCACCAGTCTTTTTATTTTCAAGTCCTTCCAATTTGAGGTTGAGCATGCCACCAATACCAATAATGTCCGTTCCTTCTCCTTCCCCATTCGTTGTTTCGATCACGTCAAGAGGCTTTTCTTCAAACTTCGTGAATTGTTCTCTCCACTTCATCCTTGTGTCTTTCAATAAATTCTTCGGATAATACCGTTGGCTTTTGCTTCGAGTAGCATCATTGTCTATTTTAGCTTTCATGGTTTCTTTCTTCAGAAGTAATGTTTTCTCAGGAGGTTTCTGGGGATCTGTAGTCCCAGAAACCAGCTTTTTGAACTCAGTGATCAGCTCTCCGACCTCGTCTGTACCCTAGCGAGAAAAATTGTGAAAAATTTGGGTTATTAACTATAATAAAGAAAGATTACGTCCTCAATATTGGCTATCTCCTTCTTGCTCGCGGTAGAGAAATCCTCTTGCTTATTCTTCTGTTTATTGTCCTTGCCGCCCTTCTTGGAACTGTGAATCGATTCCGCGAACTCAGAAAGAATCGTAAGCGGTTTCAAGAACGAAGCCGCTCTCATTATCGCCGCAATGAAAGAAATTGCAAAGGCTGCCAGCTGAATACCACCGGCGAGATACAATGTCGTAACCAACCCACTCTGAATCTGATCGTCCAGAATCTGTAGGGTATCGTGGGTTTTGTTCGCGTTCTGTCGCAAAGTCAAATAAAATTTATTCGCAAAGATTGTATCATTTGGTGATCCGATGACGTTGTAGTAAGTGTCTTTACCATAATCCGTGTATCCATTCGGAGCCGCAAAGAGAGCGCCGGCTTCTGAAACCGACGAGCTCGCTCGAGACATCAGCTGTCCAAACACTTGATCGGTAAAGAGACTTTCTGATATGTTATCATTAGAGATTGGAAAGAATGTTTCGTTGTTGTTTCCAATAACAGGGTCGTTGGGTAAATAGTTAGCGACGTATTGATTCTCCTGAACAAATAAGATCTTGTAGGTGTCATCAGTCGCGTTTACAATCGCATCATTGAAGCTTTGAATATCCCTCATATCAAGTTCAGTAAATACTATCCCTAGTTGTGACCCATCGCTTTTCTTCACCATTTTCGACAGTGTCACAACACGAGTGAAATCAGAATTTTGTTTATCTTCATGATATCGCACCGTGATATGAAATAGCCCATAGTTTTCAGCTTTGGCAGTTACATTGGTGTACCAGTAATTATTGCCAGGAGGAGCATTAATGGGAAAACTTATATTATAGCCAGCGGGATAGGTTATCATAGCCGCTGGATCATCTTTACCTTCATAAAACAGAAAACCAAATGCTCTTTTCCGAAACGCCGAGGTATTAGTGTTGTTAAGTGCGCCTATGAATTTGTTCAATAGCGTCATCCGTTGCATTAAGTTCCAAGTCACGTTTTTCTTTCCAATAAAGTCCTCAGGGCCATCTTTTGTTGTGGAGATGCTAAACACGCTTGAGTTTTTGGGCAGAAAGTTAGCTAAATATTCTTTCGTAAAATTGAGTGTTGCATTTGCATTTGTTGGAGTTAAGTATGGGAATTCATTCCACCAGTACCTATCAGGATCATCCAACATGATAGCTTTGATTAGATTCGTGAATAAGTTTGCTTCCTCTGCCGTTGTTCGGAACAGCTGATAGTAGGTGTCAATCATTCCAGCTTGAGTCCTCGTTAAGCCATTAACTCCTTCATCGATGACTTTGGCCTGAGCATAGGTGAGCACGAGCATTCTTGTGGCATAGAGATTAGCCAAGACAATGCCAGCGATAAAGAAGATGTATGAGATACTGAGCAGCACGATGGAAGAATAGAATTGATTTCTTATCAGCCATTGTTTTCTGATTGGAAGACAGCAGATGTGGATGTTTCCTCTTCGATGTCGTGGAGCAAAAACGGATTTAGTTTTTGCTGCTGTAGCGTGAGCTGATGTTTGCGACCTCGTGTCGGTGTGCTCAGAGACTCCTCTCGCTCTGTACATTTGTTTTTTTCTCTGTTAAAATTTAAATAGTTGAGTTTCTGTTTGAGCCTCTATAGAAAAAATCAACCAGCTTATAGCACTACCTAAAAAACAGCTGTAAGATAATGTGTAGAAATTGAGTTTCAATGTTATCTGAGATCTAATATCGAAAATTAAAGAACGGAAGACGGCACTCTTGTTGAAGGGAATTATTGAAAGCGTAATCACTAGAAAATGCTTATCATTTTCTTAGAAAAAATTAGTTTATTGAATGATGATGAAACAAAAATTTCTCAAGATGATGAAAGAAAGGTCCTAAAGCAAGGAGGGGCAAAATTGAGGTTAAATTTTCGATCTTTTACTAATGATATCTATAGAGTTGTAGAGATGGTCACACATGACTCAATCAGCACCGACTTTTAGGATCTAGCAACACATTTAGTAGTCAGTTAGCGCTTCTTTGATTCTCATGTTGATGATTTGTTGAATTATAGTGATTACTTGCCTTCCATGGCTTCTTTGCTATTAATCAGGTGAGCTCAACAATATCGAATCATCTTTTGCCGGTATCTTTATCTCCCGACCTCCTCTCTTTATAAGTTCTCATAATACCTTCATCGCTCACTGCATCGAACTAGCCAATAAGTAGTAAACTTGTTTTTCTCACTTCTTTAGAGACCGAAATCGAATGATTTTTGTTTTATTCATTTTAGAAATCTTGAACACCAATGTATATACTCAATAAATGTTCATATAAAAACAAAAATAATGCATTAACAATGAATCAACTTTTATTTATTTTAGTCACAATAGCCCACGTTGAAGGTATTTTTCCTTAAGATAACACCACATTCCTCACCGCCAAATCAAGAGAACCCTTTCCTAGCTCAGCTAAACGAGTGGAAGTATTACTCTGTATTCTCTGAGTTGCTAATAAAGCAGAATTTGGAGAGAGTAGCAGCATCTATTTTGATTCAGCTCCCTGAAAAGTCTCAAGAACATACAAATTTGAGGCCCTCTTGGCTTCTCCGAAGCCATCATTTTAATGAAGGTTGTAAATTGGTAGAAAATAAATAATTAATTCACTCTCAAATTATTTTTCGATCTCAAACCGTTTGCATGTTCTGTGAGCATTGGTTAAATATTTTATATTAATCTACTCATCGTAGAAATTTGTGTATAATGAGGCGGAGTAGATCAAATGTTGAATCAACCGGTACTGCAAAAACTGGGCCATCACTTCTCCAAATGCTGCAACATCTGGAAAGCAGTACCAATATGGTGAGAGACCGAAAATAGCAAAAAAATCTATGAAAATTTTTATCGTAGGAGAGATACAATCAAATCCTCAATGACCTACTGAAAGCCATACCAGCTGCAAAAAGCGTCGATTTTTCAACTTTTGGCAGTCCAGAAGCCGCTAAAACGTTCATCCAGCTATGCAATAAAACTGCTTGCAAACTTCTTCGCAAAGGTAATGAAAAATTCAATGAAATAATGCTGAAACCTCGCGGGAACGATAGGGAAGAATGAAGAAGCTTTCTCCTTGTTGGAATGTGCCAAGAAGTCATTAGGCTCCATGCCGTCTAAAGAAATGGACGAAGAGCTTGAAGCATTGAAGGCGGCCCTCTGCAATAGCCTCGCCATTTACTGTCACCAGTAAAAAACCTTGCGATTTATACCCTTAACGCAATGTCAAAGGATTGATGATAAAAAGCTGGCAATGAAATTCCTGAGAAATGCGATTAATCATGAAAAACAATACTCGACTGCTGGCCGCGCGATATATTACATCAATGCTGCATCAATCTACCTCAAAGAAGCGCAATTTGAGAAAGCAAGCAAATATAGCCAAGCAGCAGTCGCTTCTATGGAAGAAAGCGTATGCAGCAGCTCCATTCATCATTGATTTTGCTAACATAATGCCTTAAATAGGTCTACGCGGAGATCAATTCAGGCAAAAGAAAAGCTCTCCTTCAACAAAACACCGCCTTTATGAGAAATCTGCAGATTTTGCTAGTTGGGTATTTAGTAGCAGGCAAATGCAACGAGAAACTCAAAGCAAGTGGAAGAGGCCAGAGCCTTATGACATATTATCGCGAGCAGAAAGAACTATATACCAAAGGAGAGAAACTGTCGAAAAAATTTATTGGAGAGCATCATCTGCTAACTGGCAGATTCAAAGCCAGTCTGCTGAGTCTAGAAAAACAAAAGATTGGTAATGGCAGAGGAGTAGCCCCTGAAAATTCAGAAAAATATGCGAGATTATCCAGCCTTATTGATTTCCAAAACATGAATACACCACGCGGAACAGATTCTGAAATCGAGAGAGCTATTGAAGGCAAGCCATACAGCACTTCTCCTTTGAAGCGAAAGCCGTTTAAGATTAGATCAATGGCAACTCCTGTGTCAAGGCAACCTCTTGTGAAGAGTTTCGTAAGAACTCACGCTCTCTTTCTCGAAATAACGTTTGATTTTTATCAAATATAATAGAATAGAACCGCGACTAACCAATCGGACGTAGGTGAAGGCGAAGCCGCAGAAGCTGACTATAAAGAGATGGTCGGCACGATTCTACGAAAGAAAAGGTCTGTGACTGATAAGATCAGAATACGTAACTCCAGTGCTAATAATGTTGGGAGAAAGCCAAAGGAAGTTGATTTTAGCGAAGCGGTTGAGGCGATTATGAAAACGCGAATTGACATAGAGGAACGGATAAAAAAGAAAGTTGAAGAGGGTCTGCTTGCGTCACAGAAGATTGATGAAACAGTTGATAAGCGCAGGGAATTAGAAGAGCAGATAAAGAAATTAAAAGCAGAGAATGAACGCAACAATCGAATGAAGTTTGAAAAGGAGCTGGAAATAGAAAAATTCAGATTAACTCTTCAAAAGGCATCGGAAATCAGGTGTCTCCACGACGTTCCCTGCGCCGCTCCACTACTATCCCACACCCACTGGCTACTATCCTTACTATCCTCTGCATACACATCCTCATTTGTCCTATCCAGTGTTAGATCCAATGATGTCGCAGCAGCAATTCCCTCCTCACCATGCCGTATCAATGCCGGCGATGAATCTCACAACTGGAGCTGATTTCAGCGGATATGGAGTTCCTGGTTTCCAGAGAACAGCTAGCGCAAATTCACATAATGAGGTGTTATCGCCAGGGCTGACTAGCCTCCATCGTCTAAAAGATGCCAATGAAAGCTTGAACTCGAATAACTCCAAACCTCGAAACGAAAAAAATGGAGAAACCACGAGCAATAATGCGAGCAATAGCGAAGCCACGCCTACCAACAATCAAAAGGATCCTGCGACACACACCTCCATACAGTCTGCGACGTCACTAACGACGCCTCATCTACTCAACGTGTCTACCAATAAAAAAGGCTTGCAACTGTTCTATCCAGAAGGTGAAACTGATGGTCAACCAGCCGTTATCAAAATGGAAACCTTTGGACCGGGAGGGCTGGGGGCTCTGCTGGCCGATTTTAAGAAGGAAAAACCCAAAGACACGTTGAATTCGAACCGGCTTCAGCCTCCTGCAGACAACAATATATTCCCAAACTATGATTTTCCGAGCCTAGTTTCTGGATCGAACAACCTTAACGCGAGTCCTCCGAAGCTGTTTGGGGAACCCGAGACCCAACCCAATGAGCCGAAAGCAGATCCCCCTTCCACTGACCAAAATCCTGGGAAATTCCAGCTGATGTCAGCTAAAATCACCGAAGAGATGGAGTCGCCTGACGCTTCAGGGTTTAGAATGTACGCAGAAGCAAGAGAGCGAGATCTCAGTCCCCATGAAGACTTCCAGACTGAAATGAAGCGAATAGGTGAATTTGGCCGGAAGGAGTCGGCAACTCCTACCAATATCTCTGAAATCAATAAGGTTTCTCATAAGCAAAACAAGAATCAAAACAATAGCATCTCAAAAGTCGATATTTACGGAGAAGACAGCGGCGATGAAAAGGCCTCTATCAAGAAGCTGAACAGTTTGCTCAATTTTAGCCCAAATGATGAAGTGCTGGAGCCTCCTTCTCCCAGACCATGGGACCTGCTGACAAACCACGAAGTGCTGTCTTTCCCAGCAGTCACCACGATACGGAAAACGTGTTTTGAGTTTTCTGAAACGGATGTCTATCGGCTCGAATGCGTCGTTTTTAAAAATTTGACGGAGATTTCGATCAGAATCAACCTTAAGAAGCAAACTGAAACGGGAAAATATTTATTAGTTGATGAGGAATTGATCAAAATGAAGGATCTATGCAAGGTGCTTGAGTACATCGAGCATCAAGACGTGCTTCCGTTGACGATGGGGTTAAAGTCGATCAAAAACTCAGCGAATTTTATGAAATATTGCTTCATGCCTTTTGTTTGGGTAAGTAGTACTATGAAAGGGAAGGTTGTTAATTTATCTAAATCCTTAGGTCTGTCCAGACACTGCAGAGGGCGGGAAGCTCATTCAACTGCGAGCCAAGCCGAAAGGATTTCTTCCAGAAGAGACACTGCTGACTTTCCTGGGAGCGGAGTACTCTGTGGGACTGTATCATATCGCTCAAAATGATTTTAGGGTGATATTGACACACATCGACAAGTAAATTGACCTCTAGTTAACAATTCCCTTACCTAGTACCTAATTTAGTGAAGAGAGCATTAGAAGCTTCAGATTCGAGCTTAATCTTGACGACCAGACCTTTAGCAAATTCTTTGAACATTACTCTGAGACGCCAGCAGATAACCACAGTGAATTCATTTTAAACACTCTGGATATTCTCGAAGATGAAGAAGCTAATCACAAAGAACTCGATGAAATTGCTTCGATTGTGAAAAAATATGAGTCAATTGAATCAGTGGAAGAGGAAGTAACAGCCTGCAAATTCAAAAGCAAAAACGAAGAGAAAACTTTTATTGATAATGTGTTTGAATCGCTTCGTGACTTGGAAGTGTTTTTCAGCTTAAATGGGGTCAATTCGGTTGACACTTTGACTGAGAGCCACCCAATCAAGTTCGTAAAGATGCGATTCATGCAGGAATGCAAGAAAAAGAATTTTACTTTCATGCACGAGTGTCTCGAGACTCAAAAATACAAGATTCATTTGAAAAATTTATTTGAAACCTATGGTAACAAAATCAAATGGTCTGTTTGTTTAACTAAAGGCCTCTCTTAACAAAGGCCTTGATGAAACGAAAATAAAAGCTGAAGGGAGAAGCGAGTACAGCTATACCGATTTTTGCCAGGATTTCGGTGTTGAGTACACAACACTTGACTTAGAAGACCGCTTAGCATTTTGCTCTCTTGTATCCGACTGCTACAAGCTCGAAACGCATGAGAAACGTAAAAACTCTCCTAGGCCAAATTTTCCTAACCATCACACAGCTATTGATGAAGAGGACCAAGACGCTTACGAAGCAAACCCTATAGTTCGGATTCCAGTTGACTATGGGTGTTTCCATAGAATATTTAAAGGTATTCGCCTTTCTCATTGGACTTTGCTGATGAAACCATTGCTATTATTAGGCGAACTTTACAAATTTCCAGCGTCATTTACGTTGATTGGGGTCAGAGGGAATCCGGCAGGGGTTCGAGTTACTGTGTTCAATGCGGAACAGTGTTCAGAAACAGGCGTGTTCCTGTTCATCGACCCTGCAGCCTGGAAGAAAGTTCCAAAACCGCTCAAGCCGGGAGAGAAAAAGAAGAGGACGAGAAAGTATGTCGGGCTCCCTATGGTGGAAGAATATAATTTGACGCAGATCCTGAAGAGCTATGGATTTAAATTGCTTGATGACTATGTAATATTCGATAATGATCCAGCGAGAGTGTCTGTGAGAGGTGTGCGATCCTTAAAAGGGTTTTCGTGCGTTGATAGACTGGAAAACGCCGTGACTATCCAAAAAGTAATAAAATATTTGAAGGAGAAGACCGATCTGTTTGAAGGATTGTTGTGAGGCTTAATGTAGTGCATTAGTGATATTTCAGCGAAATTTGAATCATAAACGAATACGTTTAGAAATGTTTCCTGAAGACTGTCATCATTTGGACTTTCCGGTCGAATGTTATTGGAGTAAACTATTATTTTACTGTCTCAGTCGGCATTAGATACTGTTTGTATTCATTTTAATTTGAATAAATAAGGTCATTTGTTGTTTCTATTTTAAATGAATGACATTATTTCTTGAACCATTTGATCAGCTAACATTGTAATATTTTTTAAATCTCAAAGTGGAACTCGGTGTTTCCCAAAGAGACCTAGCCTAGCTGTCGGTGCTCAATGAAGATCGAAATAACTTCAGAAAATCCTTTGATTCTTCCGTTTCACATAGATGCCTTCATATAGCCCTTGCTGCTCTGAGTTGAAGATAGCTGAGAAGATAATTAACAATCTAAAACAGAGGCCATCGAATCAGGATAGCATTTCTTATCCCCAATGATAGCGAAAATTAAAAGTTTCTTGCAGAACAAAAAAAAAATGCAGCCAGCTTTTCTTCATTTCATTCACTTAAGTGCTACGAGCTTACAACTTCGTTTTAAGAGAATGGTGGTAGTTGACTCATCTTAAACGTATTGATAACGGCAGATTAGCTCTGAGGATAAAGAGCCAGGAGCAATATTTTCTGATAAGCGTTCTTAGATGTGCACCAAGATTTATTTTAAGACTGTTTATTATATCAGATAAAGCACCCACAGTCGTTGTTTTTTTTATTGTTATGACTTACCGAGCTATTTCTTCCGATGAATCCCTCCGATTCGACGCTAGGATCACCTGCTATGCTGTAAACTACATTTCCCACCAGCTTTTTGTGTGCGATAAGGAATACGTGAGAGTCTATGACCTCGAGCACAACAACCTTCTGCATCATCTCAACTACTCCCAGAAATTTATGGAGTTTTACGATTCGAAGATCACCATTAAATCAGCAGACTGTGTCGTCCTTAGTAAACTATGGGTCGCTTTAGTAAACAAGAGATCATTCCTCTTCTTTAACGATCTGCTGCAATATTCAAAAATATTCCAAGCTGAACCTAACCCAACCTCCAGTATTACCATCCTTCAGCGCTATGACGAGATTATCACGCTGCGTGAGGACAAGAAACTGCTGAAATTTTGGAAATTCGAGCTGCTAAGTGACGTCGAAATTGAGGCACGCGAGAAATCGGAGCAATTGGAACAAGCCCGTAAAGAAATGTTAAAACCTACAAAGGGAGTACATGAGCAAAAGGACGCGGAGCAGTATAAAAACTTCCAGAAAAGAGTCGCGATGAACTACGAGAGCGAGAAATCGCGATTGCTCTCGAAGCATTATTTTCCACTGCATCTATCTCTCTTTGCGAGACGTGGACACATCCAACCCACAGGAAATCGCATTATAATGCAATTTTCTATTTCTGAGGAACTGAGTATGCTTGCAATGAGTTTCGAAACGCAAGAAATTTTCATTTATCATCTGTTTACATGCGATGTGCTTCATACGATAGACATATTAAAAGTCCCACCTACCATTTCGGAAAATCCATCATTTCGAGGCGTTGTTAATCTGGTGATTGACCAAGAATTCTTGTATTTCTGCGACGAAAAACGCTTCTACGCCCGAGACCTTCTTACGCATGAAGAAACTTCAGTACTTCTGCCAAGTATGGGAAAGATTGTTGGCATGCATGCGGAAAGATCAAATCAAAACGGAGGAGTTTACCTACTGACAACAGATGACTACTTGCACACCTTTTCATACCAGAAACGTGGCTTACCTTGTACTTGCATAGAATTGAAAAATTTTTTTTTCTATTAGGTAAAATAACTTGGAGCGAGAAGCTGCCAACGACGAAAAAGTTCCCGCCACCAGAGACAGCGCGTCAGCTTGTTACTGTGTCTGATAGTAAACTGAATGCTCCTCTAAAAGTCTTGATTTATGATTATTAGGCAAGCGATCAAAAGAAGCCGAAAGTCCTCGATTAAGGAAAGTGAATATTAATGTGTTCAGGCAAGTCTATTTCAAAATGAAACCCCGAATTCAAATGAATGTGTCCTCAAACGGACGAGCAAGACTGTTCATGTCGCGTTTCGGCAGTCTGCAAGTAGAATACCTTGCTTCTATTTCCCTCTAATCGCTCTATTAGAGCTTTAACGTTTATTGTTACGGCCAAGTGCTCGCGGAATGCGAAAACAACGTATTGCAGATGTTGCGAACACCAAAGCCAATGCTCTCGCGCAAAGCTCTAAAAGAAGGTTCTCAAGACTGCATTACACTATTAACAGCGGATCATAAATACTATCGATATGAAACGAATGGCAAAGACTCCGACCTGACGTTTCATTCGGATGTATATGAGCTCTGGTCTCAAGCGGTTTATATCCCACCTTATAAATTCGACGCCACACTGCAAATTCCCAACTCTCTTCATGATATCCGATTTTGCCACTTGGATCTCGTTGAAAACGCTGTCATTTTAATCACTTCGAAAAATATACATGTGGTCTTTTATAATCAAAACCCTAAGAGGAGGATGCTTCATAAATACCATTACGGAATTCCCAACAGCTTGGTGGTGATCCATAAGATATACCATGGAGACTTAGACTCATCGATCGCTGGTTCATTCACAATTGCAGTTGGAACGGCTCTTGTATTATCAATTAGTTGGCTTGTCAATTGACCTTTTGCATAGGGAGGAATCGTTGTTTATAATGTCGAACTGAGCACAAACCAATTCGATATCGTTAGGAACGTTACTGCCCACGAAAATACCATCCATCTCAAATTCTTGGAGGTACGATTTAATATTTCTTGGCTTTTTATTCACGGATAATAGGAGAAGAATTACTTAGTGTCAATTGGAGGAGAAGGCAAAGTTAAGTGCTGGTCAATGTATCACCAGAATGATCTCGTGTGGGAATATACCTTGATTTGGAACAGCGTGTCGTGCGTTGCTTATATAACCGATGAAGAGATCCTAGTCGGTAATTTTCCTGATCTAATACGTGCTGGAAATGAACTTTATATAGGACTGTCCAATGGAAGCGTTCAGATGCTCTTTGTTAACTGGGACAAGCCCGAATTAATCAGATACACGCTCTACGAATTTCACAACTCGCCTATTAAACACATCGCGACTCTCTCCTATCCTGAAAAAAAGGTATTTCGCTCTTCGAAATAATCTTCTTAATCGCATTAGTTTGTCTGCTGTTGCGAATCCAACCAAGTTAGCTATTGGACGATATCAGATACAAATCCAATTCGGTTCTTCGATTTCAAAGAAAACGTCAACGCAGTAAATGATATGAAATTCTATCTGTCTTAACCCTTCTATTGTTAATATCATCAAGCTTTACATGCAATGCAATGTTGTATCGGCTGAAGTGACTATAATTGTTGCATTGAGAAACCTCCTTTTGAAGATCGATCATTATTCTGGCTCCTTCGAGCAGCATATCACTCCAGAAAAACTCCTTCAATGGAACCTTGGGCTGCAATCTCGAACGCGATATCCATCAAAAGTCACAAAAGAGGCCAAGCCTGTTGACCCCTATCTAAATAAGATATTGGATACGCTGAGGACCAAAAAGAAATCCCTTGGTGATGCCTGGAAAGGTAGTCTACCACTCTTTCCTCCAGATCTCATGATTACCAATTTCAATTCTAGTGGGACCGATGATGGTAAAGTACCTGTATCATGAGGATAATTTCCCGAATCTTCGAACGCTGGAAATGGATTTCTTAAGATTTTTGACTCCAGAAGGCGGATTCACTGATGAGAACTCAGTGTGGATACTTGACACTATTCTCAATGATATTTACGAAAGAAAGCAGCTTAATGAGCAAATTCCTCAAAAAGGTATGGACTAGTTTAGAGTAGTTAGTAATGGCGCGTTATTGCAATTTCAGTTATTTTAATTGGAGAGGATGAGGCCACCAAGGCTCAAAGAGAAAAAAAGAATCAAGAAGCCATTGACAATGCGATTAAGAAGGTCATGAATCGATAGTAACATTTATTTCACGGCTGGCATTCTGACCTAATAACTAACAACACAAGTCCAACACTTAAGGTCGTTATGAAAGAGCGCGAGAGAGTCCATGAACTTCAAAAACTGCATGAAAAAATAGCGCTTCTCTTGGCAAATTGCTATGATGGACCAGATAATAACGAAGCGCAATGTAATTATTATTTCTGAGGAAACATTATAATACTCCGAACTTCACTTGTAGATGAATTTCTCGAAAAGAATTATAACATTAAACGCGATCAGATAGAAGAGAGCTATTTCGTCAGAGCCAAGGCTATCTATAACAGAAACAAAGCAATCAATTCTCAAGCGACCTCCCGACAGAAAACTGCTCGGAAAGAGCAGCCGCCTTCAAGAGGATCCAATGCGTTTAACGAATACTTCACGATGTCTGAGGCCAAAACTCCAAAGTAATAACTGAAAAAGCTATCTTCTAAATCTCAATAACCATAAATCTAGGGCTCCTTCTGCGCTTTCAACAGTAATCAAGAACGCTACTGAGAGTTTGAAACCAAAGACTACGAAAAGCACTCCTTACTCAAAATATATCTCTAACTTGGAGTCAAGTCTCAGCGACTTTAAATTCCCTTACCTCGCGATGAGGTAAGCACACTCTTTAGCGAACTATCACCTTATCTATGGCTTAATTAGGGAGAAAGGCAAAAATTCTGAGATCGTACAGTTGGAGAAGGCCGCAAAAACAAGTTACAAAGGCTGGTCAAAACTGAAGAGTAATAACACCATTGCAATTCGACTAGAGCTAATTCTCGAAATAGAACCGAAAAGCGGTGTGGATTATTTCAATCTGAACGACACGAACAGCTCACAAAACAGAAACACATTCTTCGTTACAGGATATCTTAGCACAGAGCCGAACGATCAGTCTGACTCTAGTCTTGCGATAGATCGCTTGGATGGAACGCTTTCAAGGCCATTTTTCGTGAATGACCGCGCTATGGGAAACCAGACCACAAGGCACCTATACCCGCGCTCTGAGGAAGCACTATCAAAATCAGGAATAAAACTAGACAGTAGACTCACATCGCAGTTTCCTCACCGCAAGCAACAAGACTTTGTCAAGCAGCATGCTAAAGGGTTCAAAGATTCTCATAACGGTGATCTATTTCAGCACGTGTTTAGAATTTTGCTAAGAAATCAGCATTTGCTAACCAGCAAAAAGAGCTTTCCCACTCTTCCCACTGAAAGTACGAGTCTTAAAATCACTCTAATGACTAGCAGAGACACCAAAGAGAGTGAGAGCGACGTGGAATATGCTCCAATCGAAGCAAAGGAATTCATGATTGATCAGAATATCGATAGATTTACGGTTCTTGATAAGCTTGCGACGCTTTACGAGGAAACGCACAAGATTAAGCTAACTGACTACTTCGAAGAAGTGAAATATGAAGACCCAAACAAAGTTTCTGAGGAATTTGAGCGAGAAAACTTCTTAATCGAGCACATTCTCAATAAAATTAATAACGAAGGGCTCAATTCGCTCAATCTTACAGACATGATCGCTTTCAAATGTAAATAACCCAACTTTTTTGATCAGGCCAATTTATTTTTTTAAACAATAGCAATCGTGAAAAAACGACTGCAATTGTTCTCAGAACTTCAGGAAGAGCTTCAGACGGAACGAGAAAGGGCCTCGACGTTTCTTCCAAATATCCTTCAAACGTCCGCTTCGAGAGAAGGTCTCTTGACCCAGACTTCGAGGTCGATGAATAAGTCTAACGTGAGACTTCTGCCGTTAAGTACCAGCAACAGTGGTGCGAAATTGCCTGAGCGTGTACATACAGAAGGCGATCAGCCGCATCAAAGCGTTAAAACCTTTTCAAATCCAGCGACAACTCGAGGAGTTATCTCGAATAGCGGCATCAGAAAGCTTAATAAATTTATCACACAACCGGAGACGATAGATCGGGCAGCAGATAGGACAAAGTCTGACGCAAAGCAGGGCCAGTCATACAAATCTGTGCTCGATAGCATCTATCAACAACTAGCCCGTGTGGACCACCTCAATGCGAAAATCAAGAAAGCACAAGAACGCGTTGGGGAACTCGATTTCGATTCTGAATCGAGCATAGACTTCAACTCACCCCATAATAGCGTTAAATCCCACCAAGGAAATGACTTTGAACCTGATCTTTTCTTCGCTCTCAAGCAACTTAACGAGGATCCGATCAATTACGATGAGGTTTATACAAAGCCAATTCCTCTACACATCCAAATGTCCCCACGGAATATCATTGGAAAACCATCCCCGGGTTATTTCGAGGCGAAAGCCAAAGAAGAACAAGCTCTGCTACAAGAGCAGGCCCATGCTGAGGAATTGAAGCATCTGAAAATCATAAGGGACAAACACCCCCACAAGGAAGGCGGCAAGTCGCACAGAGCGAGAAAGGAAGGTGGAGGAGTTATCGAGTCTGAACATCGAGAGCACATAGCTGAAGAACACTATGCAGAAGAGCAAGAAAATAATTCTAATGACCAGGGAGATCATTATCGTCATGAAAATGGGCTAGATGATCATGAGTTAGATAAACATGAGTCAGAGACCGCGCAGGAAAATAAGGTTGATGAGGCTACTGATAATGATAAGGACAGAAGACGGAGAGCTCATCTAAAGAAAAAAAGGACTATAAATCCAAATATTGGCGCGAAAACGGGGTATTTTTCAAACATATCTACTTCTGTGAAGGATCCGAAGAAAAAGCGACTCGAGATGGCCCAAGAAGAGAAAACAGTCGAGCCGACGATAGCAATATTTAAAAATCTGACAAAAGCAGCCGAAGATTCAGAGAAAAGATATCAACAAGACCTGAAGAAACATTTGAATCAAATCGCGAAGCAGAGCGCAGTACTATTAACTATGAATAAGATCACCAGAGCCGAATCTAAAGTCAAACAGCATATCGCAGAATTATCGAAGAAAATGGAACCTAACACTATCGAAGAGGAAGAGCAGAAAGAAGTAGATGACGAAATGAATAAGTGGAAGAACCCATTAGAAGACCCGCCGCAAATTTTTGTCAAGGACTCTGACAGAGCGATTCTATTAGCACCAGAAGATAAGGGCGTCAAATCGAAAAACCCTAAATCTCAACTCCAAGAGGATGTAATGAAGCGCTACCTTCCTACGAATGTAGCGAACACTTTTTCAAAAGGGTTTAAGAAGACATTGTAATTTTTATTCATAATAGCATCTTTATTAAAAAATTCTCATGCAATAGCGAAATCGAAGACGATGGAGACACGTCAAAGGTGAAATTCGACGAGAATCAATACCAGCGCAAACATCCTGAAAGAGCACCGCTCAACAATACTCCTGGTCCCAAATTCTTCCTCGAAGCGAACCCTGCAAACGTCCAGATTGTCACTCCTGAGCGCCTTCATGTTTTAGAAGATATCTCCTCTAAAGTAGAAGAGAGACTGCTTTCAGCGAATCGGTCAAGAGATGAAATATCATTGAAACTGTTGCGACCGTTGTCAGATTTTGACGTCGATAATAAAGGAAACCTTGTTCATCATCAGCATGATGAAAGAACACCTGGACATCCAACGGATCCTGAATTGCTGAGCAGGTATATCCAAAGTAACTATAGCAAGGGCAAGATCTGGAAAGATGGGTTCAGAGACGAGTTTTTGCTAGTGGATGAACTGAGGACAGAGACACTGTATAAATGGAGACTAAAGAGGCTAACCGCAATGAGACAGAAGATCTATCGTGGCCATTCAATAGACATCATCAATGGAACCGACCTGCCGATTCCTCCTCCTCTTTGTGAAATTGAACACGTGAAGCGTGCGACTTTGAACAAGAGAAGGCACTCAATGTTTGATCGACGAATGCCGGTATGGGTATACACAAGGGTGAGTTCGAGTTCCGCGAGTACAAGGAGAGTGCCAACACGCCAAGGGGGAAGCCGATCTGGAAGGACTGACACCGATAGACCAATTACCAGGGATAGATCGGAATATATTGCTGCGTTTGATGAAATTGATAACGTGTTAGAGAAACTCCCTTCGATTGAAAGACAACCAGTATACCGTGATCCTGATCAGCTAAGAATTGGGCTTGAGAGCGCTGGATCGCTACGAAAAAGTCTCAGCAGTCCGAGAACTCCAACCTCAATACCCGAGAAACCTCCCACTGGTGAAGGATCCAACAGAATGAGTAATTTAGTGGTGGATTCACGGCTTTCAGTTGACGAGAAGAAGGACCTTCCCTTGAAGTCGCCGCGAAACCTCAGAGACGGGCTGCCTAAGAAAACTGTTAAACTCCCTACCCGAACGGTTATCCCTGAAGAAGATGTCAAACAAAAAACCTCAGGATTATTGATGGTTAAATCTATCCAAACCCCTGCCGCGAAAGTAATAGAAAACACTCAAACAGTTCCTGCATGGTCGGAGGGTATATCAGCGACTATCACATCTCCCACTACCGGAGTTCAGCATTTGCAGCAAAAGACTATTGAGCAGATTACCGGTGTTTCGAACAAAGCGAGTAAATTTTCTTTATTTGTTGTTTAGTTTTAACACTAACAATTTTTTTCATCAACAGAATCCAGGATAGGAGCAAAAGACCGTTTGCCTGTTATCCCTCAACTCAGAATGAGCAAATCAAAGCCTAAGCCAAAAGGACAGGTAATAAAGCGAAAGAAGCGCAAAGGTAGTGACAGTGACGATGATGATGACGACTCTGATCACAATACTGAAGACATCTCACCGCTAAAAGACTCTGAAACTGTCTCTTCTCAAGACCCGGCCTCCGCAGATCTGGTCATCAGCCGAGGTTCTTCTGGCCAGAAGATGATGACGTAAATGCGTTTCACTTGTTTGGCTAAACTAATCATATTGTAACGCAGAGGTCCTGGCTTCGTGGGGACGAATGAGAGTCCTAAAGGCAGAGATGACACAATACAGAAACCTGGAAGAAGACGCCAGAAGAAGCCGTAATTTCACGCAAATTGCTTGAATAACCTAATCTTTCACTATCGGTTAGCCTCGGTGACACGCTTCTTGCTGAGCAACAGATCCCATCGCTGGGAAAACTCGAAGACGAGTTGGAGAAAAAGGAAGAGGACGATAAAGTGGATGGCATTGTCGAGAACAAGGCTGAAGAGATAGGCTCGCCATTCGCACGTGGTGATATGCGCGATCTGATCAGACAAATGCGACAAGAGACCTGGAATCCAGACGAGATTACGAAGGCGCTATTGGATGATCCCATGAAAGTGTTCAATGAGGTCCTTCATCAGGATACATTGGACAACGAGACTAAGCTGGATCTCTTTTTATGTAACAATCTCTTGCTTTGTATTCCTCTTTTACTCACACATCTCTCTAGACGGCAGCAGAAAAGAGCAATTGAGAGATTATATCAAGCAAATCGAAGCTAATATTGAGGATAATATCATGTCACAAAGCGACTGCAGCGATCAACTGAAAAGCTTCTTTGATTTCAAGATAAAAGAGAATAAACAGAAGGTAACTAGCAGAATCAATGACAATTTCTTATCGTTTATAGGTCGAGTTGAAATTCTCTCAAAACTTGATTTTACCCCACGACCATGCGGGAATGATCTATACTGATACTCACTCAGAGATAGATGAAGAGGATGAGGACGATGATGATACAGGCGTTCCCAAGCAGAATAGAGAGAGAAGAAACGCATACAAAGCTGGAGGTGATCGTGGTTGGCAAGGCACGTTTATTATGCGAGATATCAAAGAAGAGAATGCAAGAAAAGCCAATTTCAAGTCACAAATGAGGCTTCTTGCACGCCTAAAAGCCGCCACTCAAAAGGATAATGGTGTCATTCAGGAAGAGATCGCAGATCCGAAAAATCCAAACTATCAGAGTTTGGTTATTCAACCATATGGGCATCGAGAGTCGAGACCAAGGGTGCAAACGGCGAGCGAAAAAGATGATGATGGGAAGGCTCTAATGGTAGAGAGGCTGAAAAGATTGATTGATCAGATTAAGGCTAAGCATCCCGAGAAAATTGATGAACTTTTGATTAAATTGCAGATGACGAAAACGGAGATTTCAAAAGAATTCACTGAGCTTGAAAATCAACGCGATTCGCTCAAACTGGTTCGTATTCTCACGTAATAAATAATGAAATAATATAATTCATTAAAAACAACGATCCAAGATTGGAACAGAGTATTAATCTAACTCTCAAAAAATTTTTTAAAATTCTTTATTCAACTTGTGACAACAAATTTCTGTTTTAAAACTGAAAAAAATTTAAAAATTCTTGAAGCCTGAGCTACCAATATACAAGTGTCTAAAAAACTAGAACATTTATAGTGTTCTACAAAATTTTTCTGTACGATTCCAAAACCACGAAGGATCTATAAAATACAAAGCAAACAGATTACAATAATAAAGTTCTCAGTCACTTTAATCATATCTCACTAATACAGCTCGTAAACAAGAATAGATTGCTTTCTGATCATCACCTTTATCCAACTTTATTATAACAGAATATTTAGAATAATACTTAATGACTAGTAAGATTATTGAATCTTGACTTCTTTGAGAGTGAAATTTTAATATTGGAAACGAGATATTCATTCAAAGTAATCTCTTGAATGATTGAATCCCTCCCGGTTTTTAAACAAGAGATAGTTGACGATATTTCCAAAGATTTCACATATACATACCCCGCCATTCAGTGTTACTTTCAATGAGACCGTTACTGATATGTCTTTAATAGCGCTTCTTGAAGCTCGCATCTAAGTTCTTATTCTTTAGAATCGTAACATTAGAAATTTCGAGGAGACTCACACGAATGCAAATAAATTCTAATTGAAAAAAAAAAAGAGCTTCAAACTTTAGAAATTATTCAAGCCTCAAATTTTTTTTTTAGCTAAAAGCTTCATCATTAGACAAAGAAAAAGAATCTAAAAAATTACTGACTATGATAGAACTTTAAGATATAATTATAGAAGAGAAGTATCGAACTAAATCCAAGCCTATTGTCCTCTTTAATGAAAGTAAATAAAGATTCCAATGGGTTGTGCCATCAAGTGTTTAAAATAAAATTTTCATATAAAACTTGCAATTTCACTTTACGACGTTCGCGAAACTCTTAATGCAACTTTGATTAATATGAATCGATGGAAAAAAGTGACAGCATTCTTGCTACTTACTTTTTTTACTTAAAATAGCTGATTTATGGGCCTCCATGGCAAGACACATTAAACAATCGATTTCGGAGATGCCCAACTTGAACCATTTTTACCAAGAGCAACTTTAAGGCTCAAGCACTCGTGTCAGCAAGTTAAGGGTAGGCATGGCAGGTTCGAATATTTTAACTTTCTGACTCGCTATAAAAAACTAATAGTGTTGATTTATGTGAATCATTTGAAAATCGTTAGAATAAATTAATGAATCTCAAACAACAATAATCACCAAATCAGCTTACTGCTTTATTTTGCTATGATTAGCAAATCAGATGCAGAAGAAACAATCGAAAAAGGCATCCTAGAGGCTTTGAGCAGTTTCGAGATTGTCAAAAAATTTTTAAAATTGATGCTCATCAAAACGTGCTGCTTTACGTCATCTGAGCTCAGTTCAACTTATGAACATAATCTCGATGTTCGAAAAATCATTGGATAAGAATGAGTTTCTCAATCACACTTGTTGGCTCAGGATTCGAAGGTCCTAATCGAAAATTTGTGTTAAATCATTTGAGATATGTTTTGTTTCGAAGATTAGTAATGTTTTTTGTTGTTGACAGAAACACAATTACTTAAGCAACTGATATAATTCTCACTTGCTACTCATCAGCTCCTACTACCAACGTCGTTTATTTACTGATCTACGAAGACCAGAATCAGCCAATAATAGCAAGCCAATTATCATTTATTTTGGAAATTCTCCCTTGCTCTTGAAAAGTTGTAAATTCAGCCAGATCATCCAGCAACACCAGCAACAATGATCCCCGAGGAAAATAATTTTTGAGGCTAATAAGAGTCTGGGTTAGTTTGCATTGAGCTTGGGATTAGTAATTCAAAAAATGAGCAAGGGTCATGCAATTTTCTAGTTTGAAGAAATAAAGAGGATGAAACATCGCTTCCCACATATTTCATTAAGGAACTATCCAGAATTTGATAATAGAAGTAAACTACTATATAAGCTCCGATGAGCATCTCCATTAAAACTAAATCTTTTCGTATTATCAATATATACTTCTTGCTCTCTTTTCCAAACTGCTTATTAGATAAGCGATGAAATAATTAATTCCCATTTGATTTTTCTTTGGCATATGTTATTCGAGAAAATAACGTGCAGTTCGAAATTAAATAAAAATATTTCCTTTCATTTTTAGCAGTTGAGCAGTGACAATGCATACTCTGAGTCACTTTCATCAACAATGTTTCCTTTTAACTTTGCCATGTTATTACCATGATCGGTGAATATTTCATGATTTGTCAACGAAACCTTTCTTTTTTCTTTGAATAACCAATACTTTTGTGGAAGAAGTGTCTTATTTTCATTTTCTTAAATGTACGCTCTCCAAATAAAATGTAATTTGTTTGTTTTGAATTTTTTTTAGTTAATTATTATCAAATTATAAAACAGTATTCCAATTAATTATAAATCTGAAAGTCCACTTTTACTACCTCCTACTTGGAAATACTATCTTACTGCTGTAACACTAATATCAGTACTGTTAATTACAAATACCTAAGGGTCCAATACACTTGGAAGATCTACAGTTGAAAAAATACTCAAAGGTCTTTGGGAACTTCAATTGCCCATTATACTTGCGAATTGCAATGGCGATTCATTTTCCAAGGAAATTCGTTTGGAGATTACGGTTGTACGATATAGCTGATATTTAGAATATGTATTGCTGAATATCATATATAATGCGTATAGGTGGTAGTAGTAAGTATATAATCTGGGCACAGATATCAACAGAAAGTATCTCATATAAAACAAAAAATGAATTAGCTCAGAATTTTTGTTTGAATTGTAGTTATTATTCCTGAATCTTTTGATCAGCTGGCACAATCCACAATCCAGCCAGATGACATTAGAAGTAGTGATTCTTTTGATATTA
>ENA-UOTZ01000669-UOTZ01000669.1-compost-metagenome-genome-assembly--contig:-NODE-669-length-28286-cov-27.768372_pt1 | contig 28286 bp, 16 predicted proteins | sample MGYA00238144_ERZ746983 | MGnify/ENA primary metagenome ERZ746983 (study PRJEB28759, sample SAMN06268863) | compost metagenome | isolation source: single cell | place: USA: California, Emeryville, Joint... | reverse complement strand
CCGATAATCACGGCATGGGAAATGCTACTTGGGAAGTAGGAGAAGAAGTTAGGATGCTGCCATTGTGTGAGATTAGGCAGGATGATCTTTTCGGTGTCTTTCAAGATGTTATCCAGGGACTCGCCTTTCTCTGGAGCAGTTGTTGGAAGAGCATTTCTTATTGCTCCTGGTTCGATCTTGGGTAGAACATCAAATTTTGCGATGTTATCGTAACTATCCGCTGCAAGGTTTAAGGCTTTCTGGCCATAGATCTTGAGGTCTTCTGTATTAAAGAAGGGATTCATATTTGCCAAATTATTCAAATTTTATAAATTAACTCAGACGCATGCGTTAAATATACAAAAAAGTTTCCATTGGTTCCATTAATCATGAGGTTCTCCATTTTGAATACATGGGAGTATGTTTTCTATGTCTAAAGAACTAGTCTTATTCTGATGACTAAATGAGGAATATCTACATTTTCAGTAAAAAAATCCTTTGCCCCATGCAGAATATTTCTATTAATCCTCGATAGATGTGTAGATGAAGGTATTTAAACCCTTTGAGGAGCTCTACTGAATTTAGGCTCTTTTTATCACTCCGCTGCAGTATGAGTCATATAGACTCATGTTTATACCAACGCATAACTGAAATCGATTTGTGCGTTTGTAAGAACTAAAAATCAGGGCAATCACGAGTAAGAAATGTAATATTTTTTATTTAATTGGTTTGTTTAAAAAAAGCTAAAACTTAAAAGAATTCAAAAAATAGCTGAAGAATTCATCATTAGCTTAGGTTAGCTTCAAGCAGATCTTTTTTAGTTTGAAAAAAAGAGAGGAAACGTCTAACAGTTCTAATGCGCACTCATATAAATTATTTACTGTATATCTCCAATAATTACAACAGGTGATTTATCAGTTGGGAAGTCGGTCAAGAAGTTCGATTGCTGCCTTGGTGTGATTAGGCATGGTTTTTTTCAGTGTTTTTCAAGATGCCATCAAAAGATTTTTCGTTCTCGAGAGCAATTTTTGGAGAGCATCGCTCCACGCTCAAACTTGCGTAAGCTATCAGATTTCTCGATGTTATCGTAGTTATCTGATACTGGATGAGGACTTTTGGTCCGTAGCCTTCGAATTTTTCTGTATCAATGAGAATTATCCTTCGATTCCTCATATCGGATGAACGAATCTTCGATTTAGAAATGCAAAGCACTGATTATGGGATGCTATCGTTGATGATGGAATCTAATAAAGGGAAGGAGCCCCTGAAGTCTTTTGGATGGGTTTATGGCACAAATCTTCTTCGAAAAGATGAATTCGTAGTCGCTGCTACCAGCATAGTAGCATAGTGCTTAAAATTAACCAACAAATCGTCAACTCTTGGGCTAGAGTAAAGCAATTCAAGTAATCTTGATGAACTAAGAGCAGAATATATCATTCAGTCTTATCAACCGCGGAATTCCCTCATTTTAGAGAATATGAACTTGAAAATCGACTGATGTTGTGCTTAAAACGAAAGAAAAGGTCGTTTTGCACTTGATAAAACTTTTTTCGTATATTGCATCTATGTAGTACATTACACAACAGCAAGGTCTTTTCTCGTGATCCGCAACGATTAACTAGCTGCCAGCATTTCCAATTTGTCGAGAGGTTGCACGAGTCCGACTAACATACTTTCCTCTTCAAGAAAGAATATGAGAAAGGATTTCACGCGACGAAAAGTTATAAGAGAATTTGAGAATGTTGAAAAAATGTGTGAAGTATTTATTTCCTTTTAGGGCTGCGCTTATCTAATGCCAAAACTAAACTACTTTCGAGAGAAAAACGGAGCTCACACGACCTAAACAAAATTGCAGCCCTCTACAAAGCAACAAGCTCTAATTGGAAAAGCCTTGAGATTCTTACTGACAAAAAAAACCAAAAAAAGACACAATAAATAGTTTATCATCATATCAATAGCAAAAGAGCAAAACTTCTTATGTCTTATGCTCACAAAGCCATTAGGTTTTGTTAGAAGTGCATATCAAAATATCTAATTATTTTAATGGAGTTTAAGACTCTACTCTTTGTATCTGGATAATAATTCAGCATTGGCTAAACTTGACTGCTGTTTGGTTTCCAAATGCCCAGTTCTAAAATTTGAAAAGGATTTTCGATCCTTCATAAAGCGAGTTTCCGTTAATAATACTAAACTAACTTCAAGTAATAAAAACGAAAACTATTTCCTCTGAAGCCAGAGGAGCAATTTCCCTCTGATTAGTCCAAGTGCATTTCTGTCATATTCAGAAACAGTAAAATGAAAATATTTTTGTTCATCGCTGGTTGATTTAAGTATTTTCTTTCGAGTTAGCAAAAAACAAGTTTTTGGACTCAGAAGTGGAGAACAATGGCTATTCTAGTCAGTTACGTTTCCTCACTCAAATCCTCAAAACATAGAAATATCATTCAACGAATGCTTGTTTCTTGGATTAGCTCCTAGCCGCACTCAACCTTGAATTCAATTAGCTTAATAAAAATCCATCCGATTTTTCAAATATCAAAGAGTATTAAAACCCTCTTGTTGTCGAACGATGAACTTCAAATATATCGGAATTGTATGCAACTAAAGGCATGCTATGCCCCTCTTTATTCCAGACCATTTTCAATTTTTTTGCTGCTTATCATCTGATTTCATACAATGTATTTCTAGCAATAAGGTCGTACCTCCCTAATTCTGAAAATTTACACTCGCATAATCATCAAATTTCGCCTACTCACGAGAACATCTCATAAAGATTATTCTTTCACAAATTGTATCTTCCAATTACTCTCTACAATCGCTAATAAAACAATGAACTCGTCGATTTTCCCTCTCCTCTCGACATGCATCACGATTTCCCACAAAGCATCAACTAAACTAGTTTAAAAAGAACTCTCTCGAACTAAATTATTATCACTTTATACATCGCAACAACCTTTATTCGATCAAGCCTTTGAAATAATTACAGAGAATAAAAAGCAAAAGTGCCAGAGCGTGAAAAATGTCAGCCACAGAACATCATATCAGACACGAGCTCATTGAGAAGCTGAAGCCTGTCTATGCTCCTGACACAAGAAGCATCTATGCGAAGCTGCTCGATTTTGTCAAAGGTCATGACCACCACCACGATATCAAGACCGATAATTATCGTCACCCTCCTCTTTCGAAATTCAGCGAGAGCGAGGTCACCCAAAGGACCGTCTTCGCTTTGAAAAAAATCAAGGAGCACAACCATCACTTCTTCAACCCTTCTGAATCAAGAATTTTGAACCCAATGCCAGCTGGTGTGATCCGAACCTGGACAGCGTATTCTTTTGCTGTATTTGACGCAGCTTTCGCGGGTCTCATGTTCAAGATGTGGAACTTCAGACCAAGAAATATAGCAATCCTCGGTGGGCTGGTCATCGGTCAAAATTTGGTATTAGCTTCAATGAATGGAATGTGGGAAGTATTCCAGAACGGAAGACGTAGAACTCTCGCTGAGAAGTATCTCAAGGCCTACGGAGCTGAGTTCTTCCATGAAATAATCGATCCAAGATTTGACACAGATAAGCTTCACCATCTTCATAACAAAACCTATCATCACCATGATGAGCACGAACAACACAATCATTAATCAGTTGCATCTAATATGAAGTGTGATAGATATGAAGCTTTCTGTAACTCCAAACAATTCATGTGAGTTATGAACTCTGAAAAACTATTTGAAATTGATTAAACAAGAAAAATGTTAGAGACTACGATTTGAAAGATTCTTCTTTAAGAATTAGCAAAAATATAAACATTATCAATGTAAAATTGAGGATACAAGTCAGTTAGTACTGGCATTTTAATGAAAATAGTGACTTTCATTAGAAGAACGAGCAGACGAGAATGATCAGGCTATGAAAGAGATAATCATGTCCTTTATTGTTGAATCATGCATTCAGAGGAGGAGGAAAAGATATTTTTTCAAAGTCTTACAGAGAGTTAGATGGTAGAAAGCAGCAAATTTTAAAGCATTTCTAATTTTTTCGCATCATCAACAAGCCTTATAAAACATTATGATAGTTACTTCCCTCTCCTAGACATAATGAAAACGAATGAACTCTCATCTTGTTAAAGGGACTGCTCACCAAACCTCGTTTCCAAAGAAGAGCTCACAGCTTAGTTCTCACTCATAGTTCAAACTCAAACATGCGACTACTATGAAATTCACGCTGGATTTTCTCATTGCAAGATTACACATGGTTATAGAATGAAAGCATTCAGCTCAGGTGCTACGAATTTTTCAAAACCTGATTTCGGTCAGAGCTTTCAAAGAAGGCTTTAAACCAGTTTTTTTTTTTCCTCAAGAAATTTATTAAAAACCTATAGAAAAAATTATCCAACAAAGAGGCATTCATAATAAGGTCAGTTCAATATCAATCAAATGCAACCAATGCCTTCTCTTTCAATTTTTCATTAATTCCCTCCTTGCCAACAAGAATAATAGAGGCATCATATTTCCATTATCAACCGTCACCATGAGCCCATTTTATTGTATACTCAAAATAGCATCAACTTTAATTACTTATTTTATCTGAGACAGGCACATTTCAAATGATATGGTCACACGTTCACCTACGAGTTTTATCCCATGCTATCTGCATTGCTTATATCATCTATAATCTCTTCACGGTTGACGAGCAATTCCTATCAAGCAACGATTTCGCTGAAAAGTTCCAAACGTTTGGGAAAGATAGCTTCATCCATTATTTCTTCCTCATTATCACTGAAATTGGATTTCCTGGCACTCTTGGCATTGTTGCAGTAGTCGCAATCTTCCATCCAAAAAAGCGACTGTCATTTAGGGTCGTCTTTTTTTACGCGCTCATAGGTTTCATCGTGGGTGTCTCAAAAATGTGGTACGGTTATCAAAGGCCATGGTTTGTGGATAATGATATTATCGTGTATAAATGCTCAAGTACAGACTTTGGAAGACCATCTGGTCACGCTTTCTGCAGCCTTTTCAGTGTATTACTGCTCTACCACAAATATATTTACGAACCTACATTTCAAGCGCGCAATTCAGAGCCGAATACTCGCAGCTCAACGGATGGGAGCTTGCCAACCCTTTCAGTGATAATTCATGAGGAAGGAAACACCAAGTCCATCGAATCAGCTCAGTCTACTCTGAAGGCGAAATTATGGAGTGCTGTCATACTTGTTTTGCTCTTGATTTTTCTCTTTTTGGTCGGGTTATCCAGGGTCTACCTTGGAGATCATAGCACAGATCAGGTGCTATTGGGATGGGCATTCGGAATGATCTGCTTTGTTGAATGCATTTACTTTTGTGACGAACAACTCGATAGATTCATTGAGTTTTTAGTGACAAAAACCTGGAAAACCAAAAACTGGTTCGTGCCTTTCATGGTTCTGGGCTATCTCTTAACTCTCGCGATCCCTGCAATATTAGAGGTGAAAAACAACGATCAAGGGACCTTCAAGCCAGAATGGCTCGCCAACATTCAACGTCGATGCCCAGACTCGTCTCCCGAGAGCGAGATCGTAAATAAGTCATTCTATCTTTGTATCACTGGAGTGTGCTGCTTTGGGTTGATTATTGGGTTAATGTTTGCTCCAAATGACATTTTTGAACATGAACCGTTCGAATGGACCAAACGGTACGTAGGGAAAAAACTTATCGCTGGAGCAATACTCGCTGTCGTTGGAGCGGCTCTCTACTTTGGCATCGGATCTCTGGACCCATGGGTCGTTTTTATGATAAAATACAATCTTTTGTGTCTTGTGCTGCCGATCCTGGCTTTCATCGTGATTCCAGGTATATGGAAATATATCCCGGGATTAAAACCAGAGGTCAAAGTCTGCGATTCGGCACAATTGTCAATGGAGATGACAGATTCTCAAATAATTCGACCAGCAGTCCCCGAAATTCAGTAGTTTTCATTCTTTCAGAGCTAAAGTCAGTTGTATTTTTTTTTGTTTCATCTTTTTTGGGATTTTACTAAGGTTAGCATAGAAACTTTCAAGTTCTAAATCTAAACAAGATTTGTAGTTGCTGATATTTGATATCTCGGACGCTTTTCTTGTTTTCTTAAACATACATCTTTAAAAGTGAGAGATCATTAAAAATTTCTAATCGTTATGAAAAATCGTTTATCATAAGCTCTTTTTTTTTTTGGGATCATTCCGGGCATGATTTCTATCAACAATTGGATAATTGGGATTGAAACTTTTACCGGTAGATATTATTTTTGGCGTATTTTGAACGTTGTGAATTAAAGTTTATTTTGAAATTCAATTTTACCAGCATACAATGGACGCGTCAAATTTCAATAAGCCAATGCACACAGCGCTCATCCTGGGAGATGGATCTGTAGGCAAAACGACTTTCTTGAAGACCATAACAAATTCGAGTAAATTTACTTCCACACGCATAATTCTCATCACATGATCATTGTTTGCATTAGACCCAGATAGACATTTCGTTCTTGTTGATAAAGTCCAAAATACCTCGATTACGCTCAAGGCTGACGAGGGCTCTCCGGAGTAATTTGTTCAGTCATTGCCATGACTTCTAATTTCTTACAGAGGAAGAACACAGAACGCGTTATGCATAATTTTCATGTATGATATAACCGCGACAACCACTTTATCGAAGTTGGCTGAAAAGTAAATATCATTGAATACACTCAAAGGCAATGACATCATTTGAATAGCTATTCGAATTTGCTGAAGGACAAAGATCTTAAAGAGAGATGCTTCTTGGTGCTTCTCGGCAATAAGTCCGACCTTGAAAATCAACGCAAAGTCCAGGCACAAGAGGTTGTTTTGAGGCTCGTTTCAATTGCTTATTCAGTATTATAGGGCGAGCTTTTTGCATCACAGTACGGGATGTTTTTCCTTGAGGTTTCATGTGCAACAAGGAAAAATATCGAGCTTCTTCAGAAAGTTATTCGAATACGAGCGAGTCATCTGTTAAAGAAGAAAGATATATCGGAACCTGCTATAAACACTGAAAAATCTGACATTCAGCCACAGAGAAGCAGTTTTATCAGAGCTCAAACAACGATTGAAGACGATAAAAAAACTGCCGCTCTTACTGGATCAGCTGAAACGAATAAGCAAAGTCCCCAGCGCCGATCTCATTACCAACTCAATTTGAAAAACAGAGAAGTCGAGCGCAGGGAGCGATGGGCAAAGCTGGAATCCTCTGCGGAAAAGAACCGCGCGAATACTCCACTCAGTGATATATGTAGCACAGAAGGAAACCGTCAGAGCACTTCTCCAGGTAATCGAAGACAGACAACATCTCCAGGAAAGGATAGTTGTAGTGATTTATTTCCCATGCGTGTCACTCCTAGGAGAGAAGAAAAACCTACCCAGCCTCTTCACCAGAATTTATATAGCAATGGCTCTATGCGTTCACATGCTCAGGAATTCGTGGGAGAGAGACAATTTGAACCGCTCAGGAATAACGAATTTCAGCATCAGCCTCATTCAAGAGATGGAATGTCTCCAATGCTCGACAAGAGCCCACAATCTCGCCTTGAACAAGCACGAGCCGTCCAGAATGCGGGCTCAACTGCATATCAGAAGCAACAAGAAAATCTCTATGATACAGAGCAAAGTAGAACGCAGCCCCCAATGCCATCTCCCTCAAATCTCGATGAATGGAGCAAAGAACCTCCACTGAGTTCAACTAAACGAAGCTTGAGTAGTCAGAACACAAAGAGAGAGGATTCATCCAGAAGACAGTTCTCTGAGAAATTGACTATGCCATCGAGTGTTAGCAGCTCAAGTCTGCTCAATTCAATTAGGAAAGACCACTCTCAGGCAACGCCACAATTTCGTGAGAAACCTGGCCAAAGCATGCCTGCTGATTTCCAAAATCAGAGTCACACCAATGCTCAGCAGTACCTCAGAAATCCTCCAAACAGCAATAGCTCAGAAGATCGTGTAGAGCCAGCGAGTTTACCACGTCCAAACACAAATAGGGAACATAATAATGTGAGTTTCTCTCAAAAAGGACATAATCAAGCGGCTGAATCAAGAGGAGTGCAACCAAATCAAAATAATCGCAATTTCGTTGAGAATTATAGGGCGACCAGCTCACCTTTTACAAATCGAGGTCTTAATGGCAGGGCAAATGAAGACCCCAGGCCAGAAGAATATTATCAAAGAGGAACAACCAACCAGTATTCGAGGAACATAGAAAGACGAGAATATAGAGACAGTGTGCAAAGAACAGCAGGGAATCAGGGCTCTCCTCTAAAACAACCAGAAAATATAAATTCCATCAAGTTTACGGAAGATTTTCAGTTTATTAGTACGGGAAATAGTGACAATGGGAGCATTTTACGACGCTACGACCATCAAGAAGGAAGTGAAGCTCCTCAATATAATGCCTCGAACAAGCGACAACCTATATTATCAGAAATCGACCAGAATATAAAGAGACTTGAAGGTATTTGTTTTCCTCTATGCCTTCATAAATTCATCACCCTGATACCCTTTTAGCTTCTCTTTCGAGCATCAATACGAAAATGGCCGAGCAAGGCAGAACTTCTCGACGAGGAGTGTATGGAACTACCGAAAAAGACATATTCAACAGAAAAACTGAAAATCATAATTTGAGAGAAATGGAGTTCCCGGATGAAAACGATTTTTGCATGCCGGAGGAGCGTGGGTCCACGCACACTCTCCAAACGAGCAAAAGTTTAAGCCAATTTCACAAAGGCGAGAAGAGCCCACAGCAACTCTATCTTAATATAAATCCTCGTAAGCCGTCCTCTCTGTATATTCCTCTGATGATATCACCTTAGGGAAAACTTTAAATTTCGATGATATTAGGCATTCTCATAGAAAAGATGGTGAAGACAGTAGACCGTTGAGTGGTATAAATCTTACTGATACTTTCCTCCTCACAACTTTTAGCTGAACGGAAACTCTCTAATAACTCAACACTTAAGAAGGAGAAAACTTACAGCTATTTAAGAAAGAAGAATACAACATTGGAGCAGAAATCAACCATAATGGACGGCAGCAACGGATTTGGGAATAGAAATAATAAACCAATTATCTACATTCATTTAGAGAACGCACAAGGGGTACAGTATCTCCTTCTAGTTGTTATTCATTTCTTCTGGGTTAGAATATTAGCGTAGTTCCTGTTTACAGTGAAGATTCTCCACTTACGGTCGCCGAGAGATATCTAGAGCAGAGCGGCTGTGAAACAACTCGCGAAAAACTTCAAAAGCTGGCCGAGTTGATCGAAGACAAGATTAACGCAGCCTCATTCGAGGTCGAAACTTACATTACTCAACACGAAGAGCAAGGTAATCAAAACAACCTCAGTATTTTTAATCAAACCTATTGATCAGCCACTCCAGGAAAAGGAACACTAAATACTGCCTGTCTTGAGTCAAACTTAAAGAAAGGAAAGAATTTTAACTTTGGGACCGCCAAGCGTACTCCTGTTAAGAAACAAGAGGATGTGCTGATTGGAAAACTTTACGTTGAGCTTGAGAATCGGAGGGTAAGTGTTTGTGGATGGAGATGGAGGATTGACATTATTTTTCCCTAGATCGTAGTGCTTAATCTTCGTCAGAGAGATGATCTGTCTGATGCGGCGGTAACGTTTATGAACACCCATTCACTCAGCAAGCAATACTATCAACTGATCTACACACACTTGCAGCAGCTGAAGCAAATGGCTCCGAAAAATCTCGAATTTGTGGAAGAGAGCTACCCGATATTGAATCTCGTGTTGAAAGACTGTAAATTTGCAAACCGAAAGAGCCTGAGCCCGGTTCCCTCACGGGTAAGTGTTGATGAAACGAGAGCATCAACACCTTCTCGAAATTCGACCATGAGAAAGAGTAATTCAATCCTGTGTAAACTGAACGTTGATACAGGCAATGGAAGAATCTCGAAAATGATTGTGAAAGAAGGAGACAACCTGAAGAGGTAACAATTTAGTTTTCCGGGTTGTCAAACAAATTTTTGAATTTAGGGTTGCTCATAATTTTGTAATCACTCACAAAATGGGCCCTGGCGCGTTCGATAAGGTCTTTCAGTTATTGCAGAACGCGGCGAAGGTAATTTGTAATGACTTGAAAACAATCCATAACGAGTTTGCATAGAATAAAGCAGGGACTCCATCCTCCGGAAAGAACACTAACAGACTATTTTATTAACACTGTGAAAGTTTCAATACAGGTCTGCCACCTGCATGATTTTATATGGAACCTAGCACCTGCATTTTTCCTCGTATTTTACATCGCAAAGATTTTTTTTAGCTGTATTGACTCACTTGTTCTTTACAAAGTTGTTTAAACGTCAATTTGCTTTCTGTAGTTCTCATACATATCTTTAGCATATTCATGCTAGAGTCGAATTTTTCAAAAAAAAAACAAAAACAACCAAGCCAAGCCAAACAAAACAAAACAGGACCACAGTGAAGCAAAATTCTATAAAGCAGAAAATTAGATTGCAGATATATGGGAGTGAATTGTATGTAATATGTTATTCTATTCTATATTCATTGCGTTAGAAAATATAAATGAAAACCAATTTCAATCTAACTGAATGACATTTTCCTACAAACATTTATGCAGAGATTTTGCTAATGACAATCAAAATCTTTATATAAGACAACAACAAAAAAAAACGAAATTTTAAAGCAATTTTAGACAACTATATACCGTTCCTCTCGAAATCCCACTTTGTGGAATCTCATCAGGCGAATGAAGTAAGTTATAACGATTGACTTATGCCGTTGGCTCTAAGTCCATTCGATTCTGAAGGAAAGACGCCACCCATCGCTTGCCAAACACTTCTGCTGTTTCGATCCGCTCAGGTTTCTCAAGCAACCATCGCGTGATTCTCAGCAGCTTAAAGTGCTCTTCACCACTCTTCTCCAGAATATTCGCTGAAGCGACTAGCTGGCTCTTTAGTCCCCCAGGACCTTCGTCATTTACAAACATCAAACTTATCTCCTGGAGCGTCTCTTTGAATATCCATTCATTGAAGACCTCCGGTTTCTTAATCAATAATCCCTCCATTTTCTTGTCGTCTACAAGGTCATACATCAAGTTTCGAAAAGCCTTCCTGTCATTGTAAAAAGCTTTTTTAAAATCCTCCTTCCCATAGTCTTTAATATCTTTCTTCAGTCCCGAGAGCCAGGAATTGAAGTGCTTTTGTAAGATATCTAAATAATTCTTTGGAAATTTAAATGGCTTCTCCTCTTCATTGCGTCTCATTTTCGATTCTATTATCATTCTAGCTACATCCATATTATTGCCTGCATACGCTAAGCATTTTTTCATGTGGACCTTGAGAAAATGCCTAGCAACATCTTTTGGCTGACTGTAGGGGTCTTTTCCTGGTCTCCGCTTAACAACTGAGGAGTCAGTATGAAATTGACCAGCTTCATAGGTAGTTTTTGACACCGTGAAATCATTCATGCTGGCGTAGTCCTTATATCCCAAGTCCTTCGACATCTCTGTCCGATCTGCTATATTGTGGTTGTTAGTCTCGTCGTAATGATGAAAAGTTTGTTGCCGTCCGAGTATCGGCGCACTTGACTTGAAATATTCGCTTTCTTGTCCTCCGATTGCGTTAGCATTGTTTTCTTCATTGTAGACGTTGGTGGATAGAGGTAGCATAGTCTTTGTCGCTGTGATGGAAAGGCCAGAGGGTTTGTGAGAGCCGGATTCTGGCTGTTTTTGAGGATAACTGTCATAGATATTGGGATTCTGATTGAGATTGAGATTCATATTGCTTCCCATTCCATCTTCGAAGGGGTTTGAATACGACTGGTTGTATCCATACTCTTGGTTTACGTTGAAGAATGAGCTACATTCCTTTGGAATGTCTTCTTCCATAGAAAGCCTGTTGAGAAATTGGGACTGTGATATGCTCATAGTATTTAGGTAGAGTTGAAAAAACAAATTTGAGACTCAATCATTGATAGCCTACAATTTTACATGATAATTCTACCAGAAAAAACTAAGACTAGCCTAAGCCCCCTACCATCGGTAATCATTCGTTGTGGTCAGACAAATAACTATGAAGGACCTTACTACCCAGTTTTTTTGTGATGATTTAAGTAGAAATGATCCAGGAGATGATTAAAATCTTAGAGATGAGTAGGATTGGTTTCAGGAAATGTATGTCTTTGCGTTGTGGTTTATAAATCTGAACGAAAAGGTTCAAAGGAAGACGCTCAAAAATTCAATATTCAGGCAGATGCATGCGAACAAAATAATTTTTGAAATAAAGAACAAACCTCATGGACCCGTCTGCCCCTCCTTTGAATTTTTGAGAATCAGGTGCTTTAGTGATGAGCTGGCAAATCATAGTTGATAATAAAGTCTTGGAAAAAGAAGATGAGTAAAAATTTTGGAAGATTTCCATACCGACGATGATTATTGTGCCTGCAGCGATCATGAGAGGGTATTTAATCCTGTTGAGTTTGTTTGCTGAGAGAAAGATGCGGTTAAATTGAGGAATCTGGACGGTTATTACCTGTTGAGTAGCCTTTAGAACTGAATCTCCATCTGTTAGTTCTGTACCAGAAGACTTTCTCTTGGTTCATGTCTGCAATATTCTTTTGAATGTAGTAATTGAACAGCTTTCTGCCGTTTGGTTTGACGGCCGGGCTAACAGCCTTGGTATCAAACTTTGGCTTGATGTCGGTGTTGGTTTTGAGTTCGGACATACTTGGAGTTTTTGATTAATTCACCTCTTTTTTATCGATCTGAAATAATTTAATTCCATTGAGATATGTAATAAATGGAATGTTGCCTTCATGCTTTCAGCAATACACTTTGCTATTCCTCTTGAATGGACCCATATAAATTTCTTTGCATTCATTTCTAATTCAGACTAATTCATTATGACTCATACAAAGCTCATGAAAATTTACAAGCAACATTATGAATTTTAGTTTCTAATCAGATCTTTTGATAGTTAATATCTTTTAATTCTCCTGCTTGCCAGCTGCACTTGCAAATATAGATTTAGTACCCAGCACTAAGTTAAATGCTGCTGGTCTCAGCAATACATTTTCTTTTTAAAGGTGATACATACATGATTAATTTGAAACTAGTAGTTAATTATCTCCGTTATAATCTTGTAGAAAATCATTCAAATCGGAGTTCATCTGATTGAAGGCAGTATCGTAATTGTTATTGTTACCTAGATCCAAAGAAAAAATATTAGAAAAAATTTTACAATTTGTATTTTTACCTTCTCTGTTAATAGCATTCATAATATAATTGAAATGTGGACTTTGATTGAAATGATGAGGTTGATTAAAATTTTGAGGGCCTTCAGTGTTATAATCGATGGGTCTAGGTTCATAGAGAACTGATGGTCTTTCTTGTAAATTATAATTGTCAACGGGTGGAAAGTTTTCTGGGCCTTGAGGCAGACTGCATCGAGGTCCTTGAGGATTTTGATTTGGTATTTGGAAATAATTTAACGGAATATTGTATTTATTGGAAAGGTTTGTCACCATCATTCTGATTAAAAGTTATTGGAAAATTCAGTCTTAAATATTACTCGCCAACTTCGAGCTTCATCATGAGATCGATATTTTCTCTTTTGAGTAAAGTGATTTGTTTCCACATGTCACAGAGCTGAGCTTTTACGCCTTCGATTTCTTGCCTATTCATCATACACTATTTCAAGCAAAATTTTAATCTCAAAAATTAGACGGAACTACCTCGTCTCTCAGTTCCATCAACCAGGCCAAATTTGTGTTTGATTCGTCTTGTCTAGCAATTTTTTTGAGCGCAGGCTCGAAATTTTCAGAGTAGCTCCGATTGAGCCCATCTCCTTCTTTAGTATCCTTTTTTGAGCTTTCATCGACTTTTTTACGATGTATCTTGGATAATAAATCCCTAAACCCATCAAAGTGTAAACAAACCAACGACAAAACGAGGAATTTATTACTTTCGGCCCCTCTTGAAAAATTGGTGATGATAAATACGATCTTTGGAGCCTGGTGTATTCTTCTTTTTGAAACTGTACATGTGAAGCTACAAATTGAATTAATATCAGGATCATAGTTGAAAGCAATAATACCTGGCGAATAAACGAGTCTAGATTGTTATGTCGAAAAGCTTGAGGCAGAACTGTCTCAGCAAACCTCTGAGTGTCTTTTATCTGGAAACTCTCACCATCGGGAGTCCAAGAAACGATATCCTCATTTTTATTTTCCTAAGAATTGGGTAAAGAGGTCAGGAGAATACAGGTGCTTACTTCTAAGAACGTGAAAGTTTTTTTTATAAATTCGTTGAGATCTCCACCAGAGGCAGTCGTTTGCTGGCTTGCCTCATCGAACAATGGCATTTGTAGGAAGTCGCGGCTGTCGTTCATTTTCTCAAACAATTTTTTTATGCAAATTAAAATCAGATTATCACTTCAGAAATATCGGCTTTGAAAAAAAACTTTTTTTTAGAATCGATAATTCATATTATATTTGAGCTTGACAATTAATTCTGAATTTTTATAATTCAGAACGCCAAATTATAAAGGGCATGCTCCCTTGACGCTGACCTATAATATTTTCAGGCTCTTTCAATAGCGCCAGCTAATGAGCGTATGGATGAGATTGCGCTCATGTGCCAAGGGCAAATCGAGCCTTCTAGCGAGAAATTACAGTATAGAATGCTCGTGAATGGTTTTATCTAAAAAAGGGTATTTTCTATTGTCAGATTTATTATCCTGGATTAATTTAGAAAAAAAGAATTTGCATAGAACTTTTATATCTCTCTTAATTGCCAGGAGAAAAAAGCGCTTGAAGACAGGCCTTAGAAATAAATTGATATGAACGTGTTTGGTAGCAGAGATACTAGCTTCATTTAACTAAGAAAATAGAGATTCTTCCGAATTTATCACGTGATTCTTCTGCTCTTTTGTTGTTTGCATACACAACTGAATCATTTCCTCAGAAATCTTGTAAATTCGTAGTTAAAACGCTTGTTAACTCATCTAGATTACCTTGAACAATGAAGAGAGTGGTGAAAATATTGGATTTTGGTGCTTTAAGAATATACTTCTAATCAACTATCGACATCGGCAACCACACTTTCGTGATGAGGCAATTGAGTTTCAGCGACTAGAGGATACACGAGGTTCGCTGAGAGTCATATGGCAATTTTCTTCTCGGAAGAGTTAAATTTGTATTTCAGAAGAAGATGAATTAGAGATCTTATTATTCGGGATACAAGGACTTGGTGGTGGAATCTCATAAATGGCAGGTGTTAGACTAAATGAGAAATGCGGGTTATACTGCATGGTAGGCAAATTTCAGTTCATTAAATGAAAAAAAAAATTTTTTAGATTGTTATATATAAATCTATATAACTTTCGAGTACGATTGATTTTCTCGATTTGAATCCAATACACGGTTTTCATATTCTCTTCAGAATAATTTACTAATTTACTTTCACATCAAGGAAAGAGAGTGAAGAGCACTGAATGGTACAGGTACCCGTAAATGTAAATGTTAGGTATTTTGCATAATATTGATGTTTTATTAACTTTAAGAGACTTCAAATTCTAATGATTTTTACAAATTTGCACACACTTGATTCGCAACTCCTGCGAGAACTGGACAAATTGAGTTGGCTTTGCTGTGGAAAATCCTATATCTCTCTCTCGATTCTGGAAGCAATGGTTTGAGATCGAAATCTGAACAGATCCGCCAGAAACAAATCGTCAAAAAATAATCAGGTTCGGTGGATTTTCTGCTCATAGAAGTGATTCATAATCGTTCAATGCTCTATTCGATTCAGGTTTGAGGATTTTAGATAGGAAAAATGAAACTTCTTTCCATTATCGCATTAGGAAGATTCATACTCAAATAAAATTAATGAGAAAATTTTATTATATAAGAAAGGTTTGCTTGGAAAATTAATAATTCTTATTCAAAACAAAATTCTGAAAAGCAAACGGATCCATGTGACACTGAGGCGATCATCAACTACTCCAGTCAATAATGAACCGAGCCTTGCAGGTGACTGCCCTTGAGGTGTCACAGGTTATGTAATTCCTTGCTTGAAAGGTTGAGATAGCTTGCCACTTATTAAAACCATCATCATGTCCGACCTTGCGATATTGTAAAAAGTAAACAAAATCAAATTGGCGTCTGACTCTAGATGCCTTTCTGAAGATACTGCGAGAATTTTTTACAATATGATTAGACTTTGGACTGTAGATGTTAAATAGGTGGTAAGCTATTTTCCTTTCGGGAATTTTTCTATCTTCCAGCAAGGCATCCTACTTTCACTTAGACAGAACAATCTCTGATGAGATGGATTCACCGTGAAGATGAGCTAGCAGCAGCTTCAAATAATAAAGCGATAAAAAGATACACAACCTTGCAACAGGAAAGTCACCATCCTTCCTTTTATTGCCTAGGAAATCGTGTTTTATCTCCCAGATAGAACTATATTGTGATTTTTTAGTATGAATGATTGCTTATATGTCTTCTTCCTTAATAAACACACAATGTTTTCGACCTTCTTTTATCAGATGGAAAAAAAGTACAATACGGCCATAATTGATGAACAAAAGATATCCTTACAATTAGAGGATTTTAGTTACGAACGAGTTTTACATCCCTTATGAAAGTGGAGAGGGATGCTCATTCTTCTTACCAGCTATAGAAAAGGAACTTAATTTGGTAAGCAACAAACTAATAGGCATACTTATATATATATTTTTTTAAATTTTTTTTTTGAGAAAGATGCCTTGCATGTTGAAAATTCCCTTTTATTTAAAATTCTCATTAGACTTGAGTCTTACATTCACCAAATTACTTAAGACCCTTTTGTTACAAAGGAGGTTTAAGGGGTTTCAATCACAAAGAAAGCTTATATGAGGAAGGAGGAAAAACCCCTATTTCCATAAAAATGAGCACACAAAACAGTAATGATATTTGATTCTTTCGATACTTTTCTCTTTAACGGGATGTGAAGTTCGAAACAAATGAAACGCAAATCATCGCTGATATTTTTCACAAATAGTTAGAATAATTTTTCATGCTACTCAATTCTAATAAGATACTCAAATCTCCAAAAAAATTTCTTAACCTTTGATAACTTTTATCTTCTTTTTCAGAATCTTCTAATCAAAAAAAGATCCTACAAATGATTTCATTCGAAATTCCTTCGCTTTGGAAAATACTGTTCACATTAGTTCTGCTACTCTTATGCAGAATAGTCGTGAAATACTTCGTCATCCCTTACTTCCACTTACGAAAATTCAAGAAAATACCAGGTGCCCATTGCATTTATCGCCCAATTGTCGGAACTTTGCCGGATATTGTCGGGGACCTGGAAAAATACAACGACGCAGCGTATTCTATGAAGCAAATCATTCGCTCCAATCCTGACACAAAGCTAGTTTGTTTCACTTTAGGAGCCAGCGTAGCCACCATCTTTACAGATCTCGAGCTGATAAAGGAATTTCTAAACCGACAGCTTCAAATCGCCTCAAAAGAAACTCGAACAATGGATCCCGATGCCGACAGAGGAATTGGTCTCTTATTTGCTGAAGGAGCCAGATGGAAAGCACAACGAAAACTCATTTCTCAAGTCTTTCATTTCGATTACATGAATCAATGCTATCCAACAATCAAACGCACCCTCAGAGAATGGATCAACAGCAATTGTACCTCGCATATCTCTACGGTAAACATCAGCATGAAATCAAAAATATATACGTCGACAGTTATTTGGAGAATATTCTTTGGAGAAGAGTCGTTTACTCAAGAAAAAGAAGAAGCAGAGAAGCTAATTGCGTTGTCTATGAAGAATACCAATGACACTATAGCTAGGATGCTGAGCCCATGGATGATCCTGTTTGGACCGAAATTCTTTAGCCTTGGCCTAAGAGCTGCAGATCGCCAATTTGCAAGAGAAAGAGCAGAACTTGATAACTTCTTCAAATCAAAACTTGAGAAATTCAAAGCGAACCTGCTGGAAGACAGAAAGAGCGGCAAAGTCTCCGAACGTCCTCTAAATCTCGTCGAACTGCTTATTGATGCCTCGATGAAGGCTGATGCGAGTGATAAAATGCTTGATAAAGACATCCTTGCACAGATGGACACGTTCTTCGTTGCTGGAACTGACACTACGGCTCAGTTGATAACAATGTCGCACTATGTGCTTGGAAGCAATGAAGACGTACAGAATAAGCTTAGAGAAGAGGTAAAGAGAGTGGTTGGAGAGAGTGAAGAAATTAAATATGAACATTTGTTGAAGATGGAGTATTTGAATGCGTTCATAAAAGAGGTTTTGAGATGCTATGGTCCAGCTACCGGGTTGTTCCCGAGAATGATAACCGAAGATACAGAGATTGGCGGCATAAAATTCCATAGAGGCAGCGCTATTAATGCCTCGCTGCTTGGAGCAGCATGGAATCCGAAGTATTTCGCTGAGCCTGAGGTGTTTCGACCAGAGAGATGGCTTGAGAAGGACGGGAAAGGAGTTAAAGAGCCAACGGCATACTTAGCGTTTTCAGCAGGAAGCAGGAGATGCATTGGAGAGCAACTAGCTCTCATTGAAGCGAGAACGTTCATGGCTGAGATAGTAAGGAGATTCAAGATTGAAATCCCAAAAGAGTATAAGCTTAGAATGAGTATAGGACTCGTTTATGAGGCAAGAGATCCTGTCGGTGTGGTATATACTAAACTTTGAAAATGATAGTATTGATAGTATGCTTTAACAAAATTTATTTCATTTTAACATAATAATCATAGCCTTATGATACAACCATAATTATCTACAAAACGTAACGCAAACAAAGATGCTGATCCAAAAAGCTGAAAATATTTTCAAATAATTGGCTAAAATTATTGCAAATTAATTCTTAGATTTTTGTTAGTACCTGTTTTGTGATGGCAGGAAGTACTTTTCACTTCGGTAGGAAACGTGTCTAATGATCCGGTATCGATCGTGAAATCTGGTAAAAAAGTCAATTTAATCATCCATCCTTGAACAATTAAAACACCTCCCTCCAGAATTGATAATGTAATGTATTTCAATAGTATTTCTCAAAAAGAAGATGGTGAACGGAGTCTCGAAAATATCTCGGTTTCAACCTCGAGTTAAAAATATTGACAACTCTGGAAAATTTTAGGATTGTCTTATTCACACGATGGAGTCACTCAGTCATCAATCAAATCCAATATATTGATTAAATAAAATTAACCTTGCAAAAGATATAGAAAAAAACTTGACCTATGCTGATCAGAGAGGAGAAAACCGAAGAAAAGAAATTTGCTCTTCCTCCCAAAATTAAGAGCACATATAAAAATTTCAAGTTCTTATCTCAAACCTCTACTTACAAGGTATATGAAGCAGAATCTTGCTATACAGACGAGAAACATACGGTCAGAATACTCGATCGCTCAAAAGAATTCGTAACCAAAGAATTTGGCCTTACAGCGACTCTCTTCGTTAAAGAGCTGCTTCATCTCCAGAACCGCTGCCCTGGCTCCGTCATAACAAACACCTTTGAAATCAGCGAAGATGGCCAGCTGCTTGCCTGCGCAACTCTCCCATATCTGTCTCTGAGTTGCCAAATTAACGAGGAAAGGGTGATTCTTAATCCTAAAGACCCTCAAATGATTGAAAAATTGATCAGGAATGCTCTCGACGACGTGGAGTTTTTATGGGAGAACTTACAAATCAGAAACGTTATGAGCACACTGGGATCAGATAATCTCTGCTTTCTGAAAGGAAAAGGAGCTTTCTTTTTAAGTGACTGGGCTAAAATCTTTGAATCTGGGACTGATAATCTCTTATTGAGCGTCGTGCCATCCAAAACATCGTCACTAAAAGGAGCAAAGCTGACCTCTCTAGAACTTGCTGGAGAAATCAAGAATTTGGCGATGACTGTCCTCAAGTTGAATAAAGCCAACTTTAAAGAAATTGAGCATTTGAGACAACGAGAAGATGTCAGCTCTGAAATTTATAATACCATTGTCACATCAACTCTAGAAAAATGTTTCAGCAATTGTAAGAAATTGCAAGATTTAATCGGGAAGATGCTAAGCTTGAAGCCCCAAAACCTTCCGACCCTTGAAGAACTCCGTTTCAAGGAAAGAAGATTGCCTAAACTAGGTTTTGAAGAAGCAAACGATTCAACGCTACTAGCCTGGTGCTTGAATGAAACGAATAAGGTCAATGTCATTGAGTTAGACACGAAGCAACATTACGCGAGTTTTGATGGAGCACAAAATAATGAAGGTGTTTTACAATTTTACAAGGTGAATCTAATTTCATAAAAATAGGTCATTGGGCTCATGTGAAAGAAATTCCAAATACGAAGCTGCTTGTGTCTCTCTATCACCATCGCTCGAGGTCCACCAATCTGGAAATCTTCGATATTTCGAAGAAAGAGCAAGCTGTGAAAATCTACTCTCTTGGAGAAGTCGTTGGAAGTAAAATTCCTTTTAATGATTCGATGAATTGTATTATTGCTGTAGTGACTGGATACGGAGACGTCACCACTAATATGAGAAGAAGCATCCTCGGAGCACTTTCTCTTCAGGATAAAATCGCTTATCACTTACTCACTATAGATGCTGCATCATTCAAGAACGATGAAATTGTGAAACTTAGCCGAAAATCACAGTGGCATCCGCAATATAGCAATGGGAGTGGTAAACGCTGAATTTTTGCTGCTATTTTAAAGAAATATATTTGTAGAAAACTGCATTACTGGGCTTGATTTCAACCCGAACGGAGAGTCTATTGCGACTATTGACCGCTATGGAATTTGCTTGATAGCAGACGTAAACACTGATAATTATCGCTTTTCTCTTGAGTTGGGCGGCGCTAAAAGTAAAATCCATCTATTAGCAAGTATGAATCTCGCTTCTTTTATAGATTATATCGGTCGTTGCAGATGGAGTACAAATGTTGATGAGCCTTTATTGTTCGTCAAGTTTGGTTACAATAAGCTCAATGTACTAGATACAGAGAAAAAAGTCCTTACACTCACGATGCCCATTCTACTGGAAAAGGCTTTCGGTAATTGCAACTAATTTCTACTGCCTCTCTTTTCTTCATTGTTCTCCGTTTTCGGCCAATTCTGAAGGAAAATCAATTAATTAATACTTCTACTCATCAAATAAAATCGGCTGTTTAATTATTATTCTAGAAATCTTATAACTTTTTTTTTCTGGAGTTGACATTTATTCTTATGTAGATCCTACAAACTGGATTGATGTTTGTCAGAACAATGGCAACTTGTTAGCGACAGGCGGCTTCGACAAAACTATCAAGATATTTGACAAAAGAGAAGCGAAGGTTGTTGGAACTTTTTCCGGTTTCCATTCAGGTAAGCAATTCTAACCGCGTATTCAAAAACAATTGAAAGCGCAAATACCCTCGTGCTTGTTTGCTTAATCAGTTCTCATTAATCTAATTCTTTAACGTTAGACGCCATCAATTGTGTAAGATGGAATTCCAATGGAGGATTACTTGCAAGTTCCTCGAATGATAAGAGTGCAAACATGCTGGATTTCAAAGCTGGGAAAATACTTCATGCTATCTCTGAGAATAGTAAATTATTTCGTTTCAACCACAGTACTCATATTTCGACATTAGGGCCCATTGATTCAATTTGCTTTATGTAAATTTGGAGCCTACAATCGACAGACGCTGAAACAGAATTCCAAGTTAAATCGAGGATATCTTTATGAGATCAATCAACTCTATCGTACCTTCTATTCATTTCAAATTACTTTTGTGTCCAAGAAAATTCAAGTGTTAATTTGTTTTCTTTCCTCCACATGAAATCTTTTTGGTTCAATCATTGAAGTAATCTATAAAGAGTGATCTGCTTCATTAAAGAGTTGTTTTCGCAACCTGTTTACCGTTTAACGAGCAGAATTATGCGTTATTCTCAACTAATTCACGAGTAAACAATCGAATGTAATAGAATGCCTTCTTCTCTTTTTTTTTGCGCTTATAATAAGATAAATTTTTTAGTTGATTCTGCAATACTTAAATTCAAATAAACATCTATAAATTGAAAAAAATAGATTAACATGGGAAGAAACAAATCATCAGACGACTCCTCTGAAAGCTCCTCTGACGACGACCGCAGTTCAGTGAGTTCAGACTCATCTGATGACAGAAAAAGGAAATCACACAAAGAAAAAAGCAGAAAAAAATCAACTCATCACAAGAGCCGAAAAAGCCGTGATAGAAGGAAAAAATCTCGATCTCGATCAGACTCATCGGACTCCGAAGACAGAAAGCATAGAAGAAAGTCACATAAGAGACACTCTAGATCAAGGTCCCGTTCCCGAGGAAAATCAAAACAGCATATTCCAAGCAAACGCCTCAAAGAAGATGATAAAAAAGCCGCGCCATCGAAACCAATGACTGAAGAAGAAATTCAAAAAGAAGCCGAGCGTAAAAAGCAAATTAGACTTGCCAAAGCCAGAGCTTTGAAGTTCGAAAATGAGTTAGCAGAGAGGGCTGAAACCGCTCCTGTAATCCAGCCAGTTCAACCTACCCAAGTGACTACTCAGCCAATCCAGACGACTATATCCACACCAACGCCGACTATCCAGTCTACTCCAACGACTCAACCGACTCAGATCATCCCGCCTCCATTCATTCAGAAGCTCGAGGAGAAAAAAGAGAAAAAATCGCCTGAAAAAGATATGATTGAGGAAAAAAAGAAAGAAATAGAGGAAGAACCAATTCCCGAGGAGCCAAAGAAGAAGAAGCCAGGTTATATGGATGAACTCGAATCGGACGAAGAAGAAACCGTGAAAGAAACTAATCAAATGAACGGAGCATCGAAAGTTGATAATGATGATGACGACATAGATCCTCTTGACGCGTTTATGTCAACGATTGAAAAGGAAGCCGTTAAGCAAGTTTCATTCAAACTTACTGATATCATCCCGGGACGCGAAGATGATACTAACGTACGAACGGAAATTGACCATTCGAAAGTCATCACATTTGAAGACCTACAACATTTACAAAAAGAAGCACCACCTGAGGCTAATGGACATCAGGCTGATGCAATGGAAGATGAAGAGGATGAAGAAGATAGAAAGTTTAGACAAGCGTTGCTTGAGGCGGTGAAGGGCGAAAAACGAAATGAGGAGCCAGAACCCGCCGCCGATGCTGATACCAAGAAAAAAGGGGAAAGACAGATTATGGATGACGATCTTGGCGATCAGATGTATATGGAGACTAGAGGAGAAATCGACGACGATACCGATTTTGTTGCTCGGCAGAAAAAAATGGCTGATAAGAAGGAACTCAAACTCGTTGACCACTCTCAGATCAATTATGAGCCTTTCAGAAAAAATTTTTACATAGAAACGCGAGAAATCAGAGAATTGACTGATGAGCAGGTGGAAGAGATCAGAAAAGATTTGGGGGATATCAAAGTGAGAGGTGACTGTCCAAAGCCGATCCAAAACTGGTATCAATGTGGGCTGACCAATAAACTGCTGCATGTTCTTATCGAGAAAAAGAAGTTTTTAGAGCCTTTCCCAATCCAAGCGCAGGCTATCCCTGCGATTATGAGCGGAAAGGATGTCATTGGTATCGCAGAAACGGGCTCAGGAAAAACACTAGCTTATTTATTGCCTATGTTCAGACATATTCTTGATCAGAGACCCCTTGAGGAGGGTGAAGGTCCGATTGGATTGATCATGGCGCCAACGAGAGAACTCGCTTGGCAGATTTATCTCGATGCGAAGAAGTTCACAAAAGCGACTGATCTGCGATGTGTTTGTGTGTATGGAGGCGCTGGAGTAGCAGGACAGCTGTCAGAATTGAAGAGAGGTGCAGAGATTGTGGTCTGTACTCCAGGAAGAATGATAGATGTACTCACTACGAGCAATGGAAAAATCACGAATCTTCGCCGAGTGACTTATATTGTGCTTGACGAGGCCGATAGAATGCTGGATTTGGGATTTGAGCCGCAGATCTCGAAAATCCTTCAAAACGTGCGACCGAATCGCCAAACAGTAATGTTTTCCGCCACTTTTCCCAAAAACATTGAAAATCTAGCTAAGAAGATCCTTAACAAGCCGGTCGAAATCGTAGTAGGCCAGAGAGGTAAAACCGCCGGAAATATCGAGCAAATCGTCGAAGTCAGAAGCGAAGAAACAAAGTTCTTGCGTCTTCTCGAAGTCCTTGGAGAATGGTCTGACAAAGGGTCCATTTTAATCTTTGTCGACAAGCAGGTTGACGCTGATAACTTGTTCAAAGAACTTCTAAAATTTGGCTATTTCCCACTCTTGCTGCATGGAGGTCAGGACCAAGTCGATAGAGATGGCACTATATCTGATTTCAAGAAAGGAGTCCGTACTCTTATGGTCGCTACATCGGTCTGTGCAAGAGGTCTTGATGTGCCTGCAATCGTGCTGGTCATAAACTACAAGTGTCCAAACCATCGCGAAGACTACGTCCACAGAATAGGTCGTACTGGTCGTGCTGGAAGAAAAGGCACGGCGATAACCTTCATCACGCCTGAGGAAGACCAGTACGCTGTTGACCTGATCAATGCGCTGAAACAGAGCAATATTACACCTCCAGAAGATTTAATGCAGCTTTCGAGAAACTATCTCATGAAAATCGAGAAAGGAGAAGCAAAGATGTATACTAATCGTAACATGCAAGGATCTGGATTCCGCTTCGATAACACCGAGAAGAATAAAGCAAAAGAAGCGAAGAAAGCCGTGAGACGACAGTTCGGCATCGAACTCGATTTCAGTGACGAAGCAGAATCCGATGAGGATGTAGTCACTAAGAAAGAGACTAAACAAGCTACGGAGAAGAAAGACGAGCAATTGAACCTGCAGCTTATTAAAGATCCAAACACCAAAGCTGCAGTTATGCAAGCAGCCACGAAAGCCGCCAAGGACGTTATCATGGCCGGCGGTACTTCAGAAGATGTGTTACAAGCGGCTCAGCATGCAATCAAGGCGATTCTCCAGCAATATAGACCGGCGAATACGGTCGAACAGGGTCTGGAACAGGTGCTCAAGATCAGAGACGAAGTGGAGGCTCGAGAAGAAGAGAGCGGTGATCTATTCTCTGCTGAGCTCGAGATCAATGATTATCCTCAAAACGCTCGAAACAAAATTTCAAACAAGGACTTCCTTACTTCCATTCACGACCTCACTGGTTGTAGTGTGACAGTGAGGGGATTGTACTGCGATCCGACCAAGAAGGTTCCTTTGGGACAGAAAAAATTGCATTTACATATTGTGGGACCTTCGAAGTTCGATGTCGTCGCGGCGCATAAAGAAATCAAGCGTGAGCTCGAAGATTATGCGCGGTTGAGTCTGAACACGGGACATGTTGGTAAATATAAGATTGGCCAATAAGGCTAGGATGTTGTTCTTTGAATGATTTCTTAAATATTGTCTGTATTTTGTATACATGGCTTGAGAAAAAAAAAAAACCTCTTCCCAGAGTCAGTGATTAAAAAGCTCAGAATTAACAAATTAGTCATTCCTTCCAGAGGTGAGTGAAAATATAAGCCCATGGATTTAAGAGAGCTTGAAGATTTTTTTCCTATCTGAGTATAATTGTTGTGGAGAGTTGTAAGAGTTTCGTTTAATTGTATTGGACAAATAAAAGAGGAATACGTTTAAGAGATAAATAATCAGTTTGAAAATTTTGGAGGTTTCTTTGAAATTAAATTTTTGCAAAAATGTCTTTTGAGCATAATCCGACGACACTCCCTCCGATACGTGAGTCTGAGATAGAAGAAGGAGAACTTGCTAAGGAACCTTGCGTAGAATCAGCTGACGTTACAGTAAGCACACGAAATTCCTAATTCTCTCTCTCTCCTCTTCTCGATGTGACTATTGTTCTTGTTCTTGGTTTGTATTGAGTGAGCTTGTAAGCTGTGTACTATCGAGATATCACTCTGCAAAAGTGCGTGCAAATGAGCAGCTGTCACGGAATGGCGCCAAGACAGCCCATAATTTTTTTTAAAAAAACAAACACGAGTAGAGATCTTGAAAGATCGTAATTCTGAATCTTATTATTTGATAAGAGAGCGTCTAGTGGGACTTTGCAGAGAAGATTGAGGAGAAAATTTGAATTCTGCTGTTTTGAGTTGTTTTTTTTTTTACTGCTCATATTTCTGAAGAAATAGCTATTCTCAGTTGCGGAGCTAACTCAATCGTTTATTAGAACAATGAAGGCCAAAGAAATCCACTTGAAGGGAATTTGTCAGGAGATGAATTCAATAAAGCCAAAAAATTACGGACAATGAAAAATGATTCGGAAATTAATGAGACACTTAAGAAAGATAAAACCAACTCTGAGAGCAGTGGCAGTAAGGAGAGTTTGGAGATTACTAGAAGACCTAGAGTGGAGCTTATGATCTCAAATAATCTGATTTTTCAAAACAGAGCTGGAGATCTATCAGATGAAGAAAGGAGTGAGAAGAGGTACCTAGATGATTAGTGACTCCGTCTTTACATTGAAAATCATTTGAGAAGGAAGAAAATAAAGTACAATAGTAGCTATGATAAAAAGCCAGCCAGGACCACCAACAAAGAAGAGAGTAACAAGGTAAATTCTGAGGGACCCTTTGCAGCAAATTCATTTTTTCTGGTATTTAGAGAGACGACAAAATTTCTTTCGAAGGGTCAAAGTATCCATGCAAATATTTTATTGGTTTTGGCAAATGTGATGATCGTTACTGCAAGTATTAATGATGATGTTTGAGGGGTTTTCATGATAATTTTTACTCTTTAGGAGCGCGCATGTTCCAATTATCAATGAGAGCGATATGAAGCAATATATCCAAGAAAATGAAGAATTTTTTGAGACTTTATATCGAAGAAGATATGAGCTCCAGGTTGATTTGTCAATCCAACGATTTCTTGATGAAAGATATGGTTCCTGTTTCCCAAATCCTCAACAGCATGCTCAGATTCAACAGTCACATGGCATAAATCCTCTAATACATTCAACACCTCCGACTCATTTCCCTCAATTTAATCAAGCTCCAAACCATATGCAATACGCTCCTTCGATGATCCAACCTCAATATCCTCAACCCATGCTTATGAATCAGCAGGGTCCTATGCTGAATCACGGATTTGTTCACACGGGAGGCTTTAATCAAATGCCATTAATAAAACCGAGTGAAGGCGTCAGACCAGGGCCCTTGTACATCCAAATGGCTCCAATGATTCATTCGAATTATGTCCCTGGTCCTCAGATCTATATTCCGCCTCCTCAAAATGGCATAATGCAGTTTGGACCAACAGGTCATTTTGCTTCAACTCCATATCATCAGCCTGGACAAAATTTGATAAATCCGGCGCCGTTAAATCACCAACAAATGGACTTCGGAGACCCTGCTGCTCATGATAATCATCAACTTCAATTACAAAATTCAGATAAAAGGGATAGGTTTCGAGATAGCTCCCCTCATCGAAATCACAGGCGGCGATATAATGATGAAAATCGAGACGAATCTCGTCGCGGCTCTGACCGAGATAAATATTCAAGAAGAACACCCATTGAGGATAGAACGAACCACTCAGGGACAAGAGAGAGGCGAAACCATGATTATGACAGAGATCGCAGCAGAAGTTATAAAAATAAAGGAGTGAGGAACTCTGAGGGAAGGAACTCGAAAGACAAAGAGAATGAGCGTTTGGATCGAACTAATGATCAAAAGAATAGGTCTATCAACAGTAATGAGAGCGAGAAGCAAATTGACCATGAGAAAAAAATTCAAGAATTTGATGAAAAAATAAAGTCGTTGGGAATTTTGAAAACTGACTCCAAAAATGAAGGAACCGCAGCGGATGAAGAAAGCAACGAGTTTCTGAACTTATTTAACAAATATAAGGGTGAAGATGCTGACGTTGACTATTAAGATCCATTCCAAACTAGTAAAATTATTGTATTGGTTATATATAAATCCGGTGTGTCGAATTTACTGAACATAGTTTGAATCAATTGCTCTTAAATGAGAAAGTGCTCGTTCAAGCATTTGCAGCCTTGTTTAGATCAACAGATATCGACTAACTATCCTCATCTGTTTGAAAAACTGAAACTAATCCCTTCAAAAAATGCCATGTATCCGTTTGAATTTCATCAAAACTTTGAAAATGCTCAAAAAGACTTATTTAGCTTAGTTTTTATTGGGAACTATTGCTGTCTATAAGCACTTTGGCAATTTCTAATTCCATCTATCATAAACATGCTTTCTGGCAAACACACTTGTTGTTGTTATACGATATCATAAAGAATCACTGATTTTAT
>ENA-UOTZ01000666-UOTZ01000666.1-compost-metagenome-genome-assembly--contig:-NODE-666-length-28395-cov-26.394590_pt1 | contig 28395 bp, 13 predicted proteins | sample MGYA00238144_ERZ746983 | MGnify/ENA primary metagenome ERZ746983 (study PRJEB28759, sample SAMN06268863) | compost metagenome | isolation source: single cell | place: USA: California, Emeryville, Joint... | reverse complement strand
TTTAATTCAAATTCATCTAAAACAATGCAGACATCTCAGAATTGTCTAAAATTGTCCTGATAATGTTCTAATTATTAGGGTTTTTGTTTATTTTATCTCACGGTGAAATATTTTCAATAGCAATGGGGTTGACCCCGGTTCGAGATAGCAAGGTGGACCAAACTCAATCTTCGAGTGTTATGAGCAGCTATATCTTCTTTGATAGCAATTGTCGTACTCAAGCTCTCTGAGACGCCATTGGTTGACTAATAAAGCTGAGATGGTCCGTGAATCACATCGCTATCTCCGAAATTAGACAAGTTAATTCTTTCAAAGCACCTTGACAGAGGAAATAGAATCCTTGCAACCTACTCATAATTGATGAATTATCACATGGCATTAAGTCCGAAACTAATATTTGGGCCTATTGATGTGGATAATGAAACAAACATACCATGACTTGACTTGTGTGATTCTTCCAAGAACGAGTTTTATGTGTATTAGGCAAGTTGGCCTTATATACATTTTTTGCTCATTTTTGTTAGTAATACATATTCTTGTCAGTCAATTGTTGAATGCATTAAGTTCGGTAATCGTTCGGGAAGGAAAGAACATGAATGAACTTTCCATCCAGAACGTCTCAAGTTAAATCTTAAGAGAACAATATTGTTTTCATTGCGAAATTTTTCTCGAATTGACACTTTTTTGGTGTTCCAATTTTTCAGTGCGTTTTACTGGAACGCTTGTAAAAATAACTATCACAACTTTGAAGCAACTCCGCTTTTTCGATCCTTCATTAAATAGTTCTCATGGACAGGTGTCTTCAGCTTCTCCAAATTAACTGTATGGAACTAACCGTACTGCGAATTGATGAACTTAACTATAATTTACATTCCTCTCAAATTTAAGCTTTATCATCAGCAAATGAAAACAATTTTTCTTACCTTTTGAGACATCGTCTCTTTCATATTCTCGATTGGCAAGGCTACTAAGCTTTTTGCGTGCTAACTCATTATAGAAAGGCCATAATCTAATTATTTTCAAAATGAAGGCCAGGGACCTTTCATGAGTTTAACACTATATGAACTGATGCTATTTTCTCTCCGTGTGCTTTAAACCTTGCATTTAGGCGCATCCGAAGCTACCATCCTCTCTTATGGACCTGTTTCTCCAGCTGTAGTGTGACTCCACTGCAGAGGTGCATAATCAAATGAAATAATTATTTTAAATTATGCTAATTATTCTCATAAAAAGGGTTTATAGTCGCTGCTTTGTTGAAATTAAATACTCTCAAAGAAGGATAGGCTCCATGGCATCGCTTTCATGGATCTGGTGATTGCCGTCTCTCTGTGAAACAGACATTCAGTGGATTTCTGAGAAGTTTAAGGTCATGAGATACCAAATTTCAATTAACCACCGGCATGGCGGCATTCATTCCACTTCGTCTAGAAATACGTGACTCAGCAAAGATATTAGCTTGCAAAAATAAACACAATTTGTTGCATCGAAAGGGTTTCTCTTGTAGGGTTAGAGCATAATTCGTTCTCACTTTATCGTGATTCTTCCTTATTCAAATTTTGGGCCGCAATTGCTGCATGAGTCACAGAATCAGCCGAATTTTGGTCTATATAAAATAAAATTCAGTTGTCTCTCGTACTTAAACTTTTCACTGATAGGAACAATATTTTGGTTCTTCTATAACTTTCGGTGGGTTTTATTAAAATAAAATCTTTATAGAGGTTTGATATGTGAGTCAAATATCAATTTTTGGTTTGATATTTGATTACTACCAGAAAACGTCAAAGAGTAGACTAAGGCAAATAGTTTCAAAAGGATTTGACGCGAATCCACTCTTGGCATGAAAGTAATGAGACTATCAAAATGAGTGGAATGGTCAGGGTTAGTTTTCTCAGCATCAATTGAGTCGGAGCTGTTTTTATTAGGTTTACGGTAAGGAGTTATCATCTTTAAGGAAGCACTCTCAACAAGAATATCTCTCCTGTCTCATTAAAGACTTTTTAAAAGGTTTTTGAAATTCAGTGAACAAAGGAAGAGGTTAGCTCACAAATCGACTTAATGAGGAGAGCTTTGATCCAAAGAACCCAAAAAAAACAAACAAAAAACACATTGCTTTTTGTCTTGATTTGGAAGGGTTCTGCCAATAAATAAAAAGTTTAAGGAAAAAAAACAAAAACTGAATCTGTCTAACTAAGATTGGACAGAGTGGACAAAGAGAAGATTTGATATATCCTCTTTCATAGGGATGAAAAACCTTCCAGAAATTGTTTATTGTGTTGAAAGAATACGATATGTCAAAAAATAAAGTTGCTGTTCGCTTAATACCTTACTTTTCTCATGAGCCTTAATGAAAAAACGAAGAAGATTGAAAGCTGAAAAATTAATAATTTCTGTGACTGGATCATTTAGTTGTTAAAGTAGCTATCGTCATTAATTAATTTTACTCGCTTTTCATTAACCTCAAATAACTCACGACAAAAATATTGAATAAGAAAGAGTAACGAACAATAGCTCGTAAATATTCACTTAGAGCTTTTCTTGCTGTTAGTTTCTTTCCTCTGAGCATTGACTTCTCCCATCTCAATTAAATGAAACATACAGACCTAGTCTCGGCTGACAATGAAAAGTGAACTTTTTTATTCATTATCGAAAAATTTACAGTCGTCAATAAAATCAAGTGATTTCCCAGTCGTAATATCCCACATCATCACTCCTCCATAGCAGCCGGTTGTTGCAAGCTTGTCTCCGTTCGGATTCCATCTCACACAGCTCAGTTCACCTGGAATTTCATTAAAATAATGAGTCATGAAATTTGAAGGGAAACCTGAAAATTTTGTATCAAAAGTTTTCACAATCTTCAATTCTCGTTTATCAAATATTTTGACATTGAGATCCGTTCCACATGATGCTAGCAAGTTTCCGTTGTTCGGGCAAACGTCAATGTAGTTTGTAGAGCCTTTAAGGAACGAGTGTTGTCGAAAAGAGATAAGTAAGCTAAAATATCGAATAACAACAAAGCGCAATATCGGCAATCTCCTTTGGAAAATCGACAAAGAAAGAATCTCCTTTCAATTGTTGAAATTAATAGGAGACTCTAATAAAGATGTTAGCAGCTGTAATTACCGAGAAAGGCAAGACTACGGGTAGGATCAAGTTCGATCGCTCTCTTTATAATAGAGCCTTGCTTCTCGGTATCTAGGAGAAGAAGATTAAACCCATTATACTTGGCGTATAATAAAGGCTCTCCGACATTGGTACTCCATCTACAGCGACCAGAGCTATCTGATGAAAGTTTATTGCAATTGCTCGAATATGAGGGTTTCTTTTAAAAAATTGAATTACCACTTCCCACCCCAAGGCACATATGAAAGAGCGGGGTGTTAGTGTTCACGCCTGCGACTAAACACTTTTGAGAATCTCGCAGACTATGGAAGGTTGCTACAAGCTCTCCCATTGGATTGAAGTCAAAACCTGTAAGCTCTGTGTATTAGCATGGTAAATTTATTATTAGCTGTCAAAACAAGAGAACAACCTCCACAATTCCCCTCAATTTCCGGACGCCATTTTGATTTGCGGACGAGTTTCACAGCATCATCCATCTTCGAGGTGTTGAAACTATATAAATGATAAGCTATTTCCCCCTCAACAGGGATTATGCCCAACAAACCTCTTCGGGCGTTATACATCACATCATGACCCAAGGCTAGAGAGGTTTCATTAGTACTGAAAGTTTAAAAAACTCTACAGCCTGAGATTGTCTCAGATGAGTAAATTTGTTTGGGACGGCCTTTTCGTGAGACATCAAATACTTCTAGACTAGCTGATGCCAAAAAGCAATGTGTTACAACAGCAAGATATTTCGTGTTCTCGATTGCTTTCACATGGACCCAGTGATGGGAGGGTGTCTGGTCTTTACAAATATTTGTCAGATAATCCTTGTAATTCAATAAATTGAAAAGTACCATCAAATTTGTTGTAATTTACAGTCTGAAACTTAGAGAAAGTTTGCTCCGTTTTGAGATCAGTAATTTGAATTTTATACTCTGCGTTTCCATAAACAAGAAGGCTTGAAGATCCGAGTTCTAGTAATAATGTAAAGTGAATGAGCCAAAGTTATCTTTAGAAGAAATAGAAAGAAAACTCATAAAAAATGAGAGAAAATTGAATAGTATCATTCGTACCAGTGATTGTTTCGTTGCAACTACGCCATTCTTGAAAGGGAAGAACAGCAGACTTCTTGTCGTCCTTTAGATCATCTTTGGAGAGACTTTCTATTTTTGCTTGCTTTCTTTTGAAGACTGAGAACCCATTTCGAGATTGAATAATTTTTATTCGATAGTCAAGTTAAATAAATTAACCCATAAAATTTCTGACAGTTGTCAGTATGCATAATCCAAATGCTGAAGTTATGCATCAGAATTCAGAATTGCTATGGGAACAATCACTCTTTAATTTGATAGAAGGCGGATTGATCAAGCCTACAAATTAACATTTTTGACTTGGTAAAGCTTGAATCGAGATAAACAGAGTATCCGCAATTTAATGGACTTTAACCTGAGGCGAAAGCCAAGAGAATAATTCGAGGTTCGCATGTGAAAAAGGTTTTCTTAAAGACGCATCAACAACTTGCTCTATCGTTCAGCAATTTTTCCTGAATTATTACGACGACAACTCTGAATCACTCGATTTCTGTGACTGAATTACTGTTCAGAGCCCAAGTTCTGATGATTGAGAGGATAAAAAACCAAAAGAGATTTGTTCACTCGCAAACGCATTGACAAATACAGCTTTATTTTCAGAAATTAGAGACTTATGCTCATAAAAAACCTTTGTTTCAGAAATGAAAATTATATCTCAACGAATTCCCAGTAAATTTATCATCCAAATTCGCCTCGGCATCCAGCTCAAAAATGTTGTTTCCATGTTGCAAGCCTTCTTCAATAGGGTTGAGAAATGGTGAGTACGTCGAAGATGGCACATAATTAATTGTTGTAGTAAATCCCTGATAGAAGCAGCTTTCCTTTAATGGCTGTAGGAACAACCGCATGATCACAACTTTTGCCCTCCCTCCCACTGTGGATTCTCGGAATCCAACCTTCATTTTAGTTGTCCTCATCAATTGAAATGACTTTCTTCTCTCTGCGAATATCATCACCAAAGCTCGTCATGTCTTCTGTAGCAAATTTGAATCCAAAGGTATGGATGGTATGGTGTCTTCAGCGGCAGAAATCTTTCATAAACTGAAACTTCTCAAGATGAAATATGCTCGGTCTCTTCCGGTGGGCTGATTATCTGTCCAACCACAGTTCGTTACTGATGCTCTTATCGCTTTCTATAAGAAGTAGGAGTCTTCGAGAGCCTTGTTTTTTTAAATTAATCAAAGAAAAAAATGAGAAATTATAAATTTTTTCTCATTCTCAAGATTCTCCAGTTTGGATACGAATTAATCGGGAACATGTCGAAAGAAAACTTTTGTTGATGTCGTCAGGCTAAACCCAAATTAAATATTGAAAGGTAATTGAGCTTCGTTTTTGAGGACGAATTGCTATTTTTTTGTCATGTTTACTTGAAGGGCGATAAATTTTTATGAATGTACAAGAATATATTGTGAAAAGTAGTGTCGGATCTGGCTTGTTCTAAAAAATGCAACTTGAAAGCGAGCGAGAAGGAGAAATCTTAAATGTAGCAAAATTTGTTGATAGCATATTCATTTTTCTATACATACAAGTGATTAAAACACACTGCAGTCAATGCCAAGAGATTTGCACTCCCTAAATATTCATCTGTTAGAATTCCTTATTAGTTGTTATATACGGGAGGATTAAATTCCATATCTCCGTTCGTTCTTTTAAAGTAAAAACAGTCGACACGAAATGTCCTTTAAATAACTCAGACTCCCATTTCTTAGAGCCATGGTCTTAGCTTTGCTTTTCCTCTCAATTGTGCCTTCGCAATACTGAAGGAGTTTGAGTTTAAGATACATCCTTCACAAATCTTCATGAAAATAATATTGATTACTTAACAAGAAAAATTTTTTCTCCAACTCAAAACTGTTCTTCCTGTATTGCCTCTAGTTCTAATATTGGAATGATTTGGTTCGAGGAATTATTCAAAGGCTTTCAATTCTTACATCAAATACGTCATGCAATCAACAGAATGAATGATACGTCATCTGTGTCATTGCAAAAAAACTAAAACTGGCTCAAGAATTCCTTTACTTTTGTTTCACCTCTCAGTTTGAAGAAGGAAAACTCCAACTACGACCTCCATCCACAAAAAGCTGAATATTCGACTGTAATTCCATAATTAGATCTTTGAACACGTTTTTTTTTCTAAAATTTTAAGTACTGAGTTTTCTGAGGCTCATTATGTAGATAAATAAAAGATCCGAAAAATATAATCCCAAAATTATCCTCAAAAATAAAAAGTAGAAATGGAATCATTATCTTCTCCAAGCACTCGCTTGCTTCAAGTCCAGAAGCATCTCACCTCTGCAACAGAGACTTCGACTCCTCAAACTCCTTCTCCAAAGGAAACTTTGGCCGCGTATAGAGCAAAAGGCACAGTAAACGTCCCTGCGCTCCGTGAATTCATCTACGGAAAGCATCTCGCTCAGCGAGAGCGAATTTTCCGCATGGTGAGTCGCGAGCATGTTTTCAAACACCACACCACCCTCGAACTCTCGAGAAAAGAAGTCAGAGCCGTCGCTCTCGAGCAAATGAGGAAAATCCTTGAAGAATTCACTCAATTAATGTCCTATGAAGACTACGTCAACGACCCATTCGTCCTCAGTGTTATATCTGACACCGTCTTCGCTTTGGATCAGTCAATTGCCGTTAAGCTGGGTGTTCATTACCATTTATACACAAAAACCCTTATGAACCTCGGTACCTCTAAGCATAGAGTCTACCAAGAGAACGCAATCTACTTCAAAGACATCGGATGCTTCGCTCTTACAGAATTAGGCCACGGATCAAACGTCCGAGACATCAGAACGACCGCCACTTATGACCCTAAGACCCGTGAATTCGTTCTCAACACTCCAGATGACCTCAGCATGAAGTTCTGGATCGGTGCTGCTGCACATCTGGCTAATATTTCCGTTGTCTTCGCACAACTGTACGTTGCTGGCAAATGCCACGGTGTTCACGCTTTCATCGTGCCAATCAGAAGCAAAAGCGACCATTCCGTGCTTCCAGGCTTGATTATCGGAGATTGTGGACTGAAGACCGGCTTGAACGGAATCGACAATGGATTTATCATTTTCAAAGACGTCAGAATTCCTTATGATAACTTACTGGACCGTTTCTCCTCCATCAACGACAAGCACGAATTCGTCTCCAGCATTAAGAACGACGATAAGCGATTCGGAATTTCCCTTGGAAGTCTCAGCAACGGTCGTATTTCCTTGGTCAGCCAAGCTAACGTCGTGCTCAGAAACGCCTTGACAATCGGTGTCAGATACGCGTGTGTCAGAAGACAGTTCGGGCTTCCAGGCCAGTCCGAAAATAGCATTATCGAATATCCATTAGTCCAATACCGTCTCTTCCCATACCTCGCTGGTAGCTATGCCTACGGATTCGCTGCAAACTACCTCTCACACCTTTGGGAATCTAACCAAGCTATTATCTTCGACGAGAAGAACCCTCTCCTTAACGAAATCCATGCTTTGTCCTCCGTCCTCAAGCCTCAAGTCGCTTGGTTCTCGCAAAAGGGTATCCAAGAAGTCAGAGAACTCTGCGCTGGATTGGGCTATTCCGCTTACAACAGACTCGGTGCTTATCGTGAGGAGAACGATATGAATGCGACCTGGGAAGGAGATAACAACGTCTTGATTCAACAAACTGAGAAATTCGTTCTCGACGGAGTCAGAAAGTTCATCAAAGGCGACAAGCTTCCTTTCGAGACTCTCTCGTACTTCAAGTCGGAATTTGACCCTGAGGCTGTTAAATGGAGCGTGGCTGAATTAAAGGACTGCTATAACCATGAAAAACTCCTTGAAGCTTTCGAATTCAAAGGAAACTACACCGCGATGAGAGCCGCTCTCAAGTTACAAGAGAACATCGGAAAGGCTGAAGGACTGTTCGATGCTTGGAATATGACTCAACCTTTCTATCTTCCTGAAGCTGCAAAGGCGTATGGTGACATCTTTGTGCTTAACCAAAACAAGAAGGCTTTGAAGAGATGCAGCGATAAGCCAACGAGAAAAGTGTTGGAGACGCTCTCCTATCTCTGGGCTCTCTATAAAATTGAGCAAGATTATGCCCTCTACAAAGAAGTCGACTTCATTTCCAAGGAGCAAATCGAATGGGTCCGTGAAGCCATTATGGAGATTTGCAAGACTGTGAAAGACGAGGCAAATTGTCTTATTGATGCTGTTGCTGTCACAGATGATATGTTGGGAGCTCCAATTGGTTGCTACGATGGAGATGTTTACAACAGATTCATCAGCCACCTCTACTCTGTTCCAGGAACGTTTGAAAAGCCATACTACTGGAAAGAGATTATCAAGGCTCGTGACGTCAAAGATGCTTCGATGAAGAAATAGATTGATGTTAAATTTTGAAAATTAGTGATTTAATAGAGAAAAAACCAGTGGAAAAGTAAGTAGATGATAAATAGTTAAGAATGCAATACATAATTTCTTTATCAATAATGAGTTAAAAAAAATCTCTGCGATTGATTATGATATTGAATTCAATTTAAAACCCAGAACCAAAGTTTTTTGTATCAATATCTCTAGTCATTCAAAAACAGTGATTCCAAGAGCTACATTGTTATTTCACCTTATTTAGCGTGGAAATGAAAAAAGGAGAGGAATACAGTCAAAAGCTATTAGGAAGTAAGCATGATATTCTTAAATTTCATCCGTACTAATTATATAAAAATAAATGATTATCAATCAGTTTTCATGTCTTCCGAACGTATCGTAGGTTAATAGCGATAGATGCTACAGAGCGGCGTTTGCAATACTCGTCAATTGAATTAATACTCTGAATATAAATTTTCGACCCTTTTCTGACAACATATTCGCTCAGCCCAACATGGTCCTTAGATTCGGGGCTCCAATCGTAACTATAGCCTAGCTGCGTCCAGGGATATCCTCCATACTCGAGATTTTTATATCCATCCGCGTAAGAAATGGCTCGCAATCGATTAAACCAGAACGAGTGCTCACTTGTGATATTCTCCGGAATGTTGATATCGCATTGCTCATCCGTAATTTCTACATCAGGACATGGTCTGAATATGTCACTCGGCTTTACCCAAAACTCGACTACTTTAAATCCAACTCTATCTGCAGGAAGGCCCAGTAATTGACTTATCCTGAGACCGAGATCAGGTAGTTTCGCTTGAGGATGCTTCGCCATATAATTCGAGCAGAATTCGTAAAGTTGCGGGAAAATAGTGCCCCAAATGTCTTTTTGATCGATTGGTATTGAATTTCCGCCTTTATCTTCGATAAATCTGGCTACAAGAAGATGCTCTTCTCCTTGTATGGTCTTCCAGAGGATTTGGTTGTTTGATTCGTGGATTGAAAAGAGCTTTTTGTATATTTTTTCTCTGGTTGGATTGCTTGCATTAATGACTGACTGCTGATAGGCTGAAACTAGCTCTGGGCTCACGAATTTCATGTGAGTATCAGACATAATCACAGTATAGTTGCCTCCCAAACTGACTGTTAGGCTTGTAATCAGGAGGATGAGGAGAAGAAAAGAGTTGATCTTTAGATTGGAATTCATTAAGATTTAGAAATTTGGAAAATCAGTAATCTGAGAGTGTCAAATATTCGCCCAATTTTCTGATCAGTTTGTAGTTGCAAGTATATAGTGACATCGAAACTTTTTTTTATAGAGACTGGTCTTTCTAATATGCAGCCACACTGGTTAATATGTCTTGAATAAATATAATTCCATTTGGCACGCGTCGATAATTATTTGTGCAAAGCTTCCAATTCTATTCAGCAATTCTAGACACATTCGATTGATCACTGTAGGTGCAGTTGAATCAGAACACACCAAGCAACGGACTTAATCTGAGACCGATATCAGTCTTTTTTAAGAGTAATTTTATTGAAGTGATAGTTTGATTGAAAACTATATTGTGTTTATTGTCGCAGTATTAGATACATAATGATAACAAGGCTCATTGAACCACAGTTAACGGGGAATCGCAATAAAATCCAAAAATATGATCGAATTGACACTAATCAAAATATTTCTCTCGATAATTTCAGATAATATATTATTAGTATAAGGAGTACCTTATCATCCGAGTCAGCCGAAGACATCGTATCCAAATCGATACGATCATTCTCAGCCACTGTAAAACGGTTTTATAACACCATTTGACAGTACTCTAGACGCGTATATACATTCTCAATATATACTTTAGATCCTTTTTTAATCACGTACTCGCTCAGTCCAAAATTGTCTTTCGATTCAGGGCTCCAATCATATGTATAGCCCAACTGAGTCCACGGAAATCCGCCGTACTCAATATGAGCATCTTGATAAGTTCCTGCTTTTAATCTATTCATCCACAACACGTGCTCTTCAGCAACTCCCTCTGGAAAATGGAGTCCACATTGCTCAGTCGAGATATCTGGGTCCGGACATGGCCTGAACAAGTCGCTTGGACGTACCCAGAACTCTACGAGAGTGTAACCGACCTTATTTGCTGGAAGACCGAGCAATTGGTTCATTCTGAGGCCGATGTCAGACATGTTTGCCTGAGGGTTCTTCGCCATGTAATCTATGCAAAAGTCATAGAGTTCAGGGAAAGCAGTGACCCAGACATCATTTTGATCCATAAGGATGTGATCTTTCCCTTCATGCTTTGAATTATCTTCGAATACATGGGCGACCAGAAGGTGTTCATCGCCTTTGATGGTTTTCCAGCGGAGTTTAGTGTTTGTTTTGTTGATTGGGAAGAGTTTATTGGAAACTTTTTCAAGGGTTAGATTGCTTGCTTGCATTACGGAACCTTTGTATGCTGAAACCAGTTCTTTACTCACAAAATGCATGTGAGTGTCGTAGATAACAGCAGGATGGCGGCTTGACACACAGGCTATCAAGCTTGTGGTAAAGATAATGAAGGAAAAACACTGACTGAGCTTGGAGTTGTGATTCATTAGAAGTATATTATTTTTAAAACAGTTTAAGTCGCAGCGAATATAAGGTGTCAAATTAACACGGGAAATTTTCTGGCCAGTTTTGGAAAGTAGAAAAAGCATCACAGCGGAATTTTGCGAGTTCTTTGTTTTCCAGTCGTTGCGAATTTCCGAAAAAGTAATTTACAGAGGTAACTCGAAAGTTTTATTATTTTCCTTGAGCATCAGTTAGAATGTCACTCCCATTGAATTAGGTAGCTATGCGATTTTTCATCTTATACGCCAACTCGATTTATAACCAGGTCTTAGAGAGAATCATAATCTTCTTTGGAAGCGAATATACTCATATGTTTGCATTATTCATAAACTGAGCTGTAGTTACGAAAAAAGACATTCTTTTTCAGCATAACTTACCAACATGTAATCAAAAACTGGAAAGAGATGTTCTTGACAAGAAATACACATACCTCTTGTTCTTTTCCTATCTACACTTAGATTTAAATGACCACAAATGAGCAATTGAAAATTTCCTTAATCTCTTATACAACTTCCGGCAGAATATTCACGTAGAAATCTCCTCAAGATCACAGACGCCTTGACAATAAGCGTTAATTGTATGTACATTCTGTACGTACACCTTCGACCCTTTTCTCACAACATATTCGCTCAGCCCAATATTGTCTTCAGATTCAGGGCTCCAATCATAAGTATACCCCAGCCGGGTCCAAGGAAGCCCTCCATACTCTTCATTTTTGAGCGCATTTTCATTATTCACTGCTTGTAATTGCTTCATCCAAGTCGCGTGCTCTTCTGTTGTTTCCTCCGGAAAATCGTCATCACACTCCTCTCTCGTAATATCTGGGTTTGGACACGGTCTAAACAAATCACTAGGCTTCACCCAGAGCTCCACAAGTGTGTATCCAACCTTATCGGCAGGAAGACCAAGCAACTGATGGATTCTTAAACCAACGTCAGACATATTTGCCTGGGAATGCTTTTCTATGTATCCCATGCAAAAATCGTAAAGCTCAGGGAAAGCGGTAACCCACACATCCCCCTGATCGAGTTTCACTTGGCGTCCACTTTCATACTTGGCAGCGTTCTCAAATACATTGACCATTAAGAGATATTCTTCTCCTTCTATAGTTTTCCATCTCAATTTTGTGTTTTCTTTGGTGATGGGAAATAGTTTTTTGCCAGGTGTTCTGTTTGTCATATTGTTTGTTTGGTTGATTGAGTGTTGGTAGGCTGAAACTAACTCTTTACTCAGAAAATGCATGTAAGAGTCTGACATCACTACACGATAGCTGGTTAATACCCCGCATATCAAGTTTGTTGCAAAGAGGATGAATACGAAGTGAAATCTGAGCTTGGAGTTGTAGATCATTGCTAGGCCAAAAAATTTTCGAAATAATTTAAACTGAAAAATTTTCTGCATAATATCTGAAAATTAGAAAATCGATATGGAATTAACAAATTCTTTGAAGTAAGGTCGCTGTAAATTAGCGAAAGCAAACTAAGTAAATATTCTCACTCCTATTCGACTACATGGAGAAGGCAAGTCCTTCCATTGAGCTGGCCTAGATATTCTTTTCATATTCCAATTAACTAACGATATAATGTAGTTATCTAAGTGAAATGCTACAAACATTAAGGTTGCTTTTCAGACTATCTATTGCTACGTAGAAAGAGGTTGTGTGATTCTATGAAAGCGGAAAGCATTTCGTAGTGAAAATTAAATTGTTAAAAAACAGATCATGGATCCAGATGTATACAATAATTTTCGTGCCCATGACAAAAATTAAAAAAAAATAAATTTCTTGATGATGATAATAAATACTGCAAACTATTAAGTAAAATTTCATAGGTTTTCAAGTTATTTGACAACACCACATCAAATGATGCAATCATTGTCTTTGAAAGGTAAAATTTTTAAAAACCGGCTTGGCAGTACTCGTCTAATGTGTAAACATTCTGAACATACACTTTTGAGCCTTTTTTCACAACGTATTCGCTCAATCCAATGTTATCCTTAGATTCAGGGCTCCAATCATAAGTATAGCCCAGCTGAGTCCACGGGAACCCTCCATATTCAATATCTTTCTCGCCATCTTCATAAGTAGCTTCTCTTAATGCATTTATCCATGAAGCATGCTCTTCTGCAACGTCCTCTGGAAAGTGAATGCTACATTTCTCGCTGGAGATATCAGGGTCCGCACATGGTCTGAATAAGTCACTAGGTCTTACCCAGAACTCAACGAGCGTATAATCGACTTTATTTGCCGGAAGACCGAGCAATTGATGGATTCTCAGTCCAATATCAGGCATAGTTGCCTCAGGATGCTTTTCAATGTAGTCCAGACAAAAATCATAAAGTTGTGGGAAAGCAGAGACCCAGATATCTCCATGATCCAGCAAAATTTGCTCTTTTCCTTCGTATTTGGTGTCATCCTCGAAAACATTCGTCACAAGGAGGTACTCTTCTCCTTCGATGGTTCTCCAGCGTAATTTAGAGTTTGATTTGCTGATTGGAAACAGACTTTTAGTAATTTTTTCATTAGTGAAGTTCTTGGCTTGTACTACCGAGGCTTTATAGGCTGAGACAAGCTCTTTACTAAAGAAAATCATGTGAGTTTCTGACATAACGACATGATAGCTGCCTGATACACTCGCTATCAAGGTTGTCGCTAAAATTGCAAGGAGTAAGTAAAAGAATTTAGTTTGATGATTCATTAAAACGTTCCTGAAAAATTTGAATATTGATTTTATTGTGCTTTTATAAAGTTCTCTCTCTCTTATAAACTGTAAAATTTCTGATCAGTTTTGAAAAAGTAGGAAATCACCCTTCGAACTACCAAGTCTTCTTTAATTCAAGTCGCTAAGAATCACGAAAACTCGAATCTCAAATTTTCGCTTCTCGAAATATTGGGTAATTTCTCCTTACAAAGCTGGTTTTTTAACTCCAATGCTCTAATTCATATGAATAGATTTTAGGAAAATGGGTATTAATATGTAGCAAAATTCGATTTATTATTACTTCGATTCGTTTTTCTTTTCACACTTATGAAAATGACTTTTGCTACTGATGCTTGAGTTAAAACCTTATTGGAAGAAGCAAGTTTAGTTATTTCTTCTTGTCTCAAGTGTATTCTATTAACATTGTTGAATTGTCGGATCATAGGGAAAAATGTTTCATCAATCATTTTCTATACTTTGGGATGAGTATTAATTCTTATAGATTCAGGTTTCAACTAAAGAGAATTCGAGGACATTCAAGATCCATAGAGCAATTCAAATCCAAATCAAATCATAATGTCAGTTGAGCGGAGTCTATTCACTGAAAAAAACGTTTTGCAGTGATATCTTGCATTTTTTTACACAAGGGACTCAATAACAACAAATTCAGTGAGTTTTGGATGAGAATATGTGCCTTTATTCCTCATAATATGTATACCAAGAAAGGAAAAATTATCATTTATCACGAAGATGCATATTATTTTGACCAATTCACTAAGAAACACAGACTCTCTCTCTAAAAAAGCTATTTCAAAGTGTGCAGACTCACCGTCAGTTGGTGGTTACAGTTTTTTTTCCTCTATACCTGAATTTGAGTTTTGAATTAATTTTATTCTATTTGATTTTATTGCAACAATTAGTAGGTTTCCTTCTTCAAAGAGAATCAGTTGAATGGCTGAAAAGATCAAAAAGCCAGAAGGAAAGCCAGGCCTCTTTTCAAGAGAGCGCTTCCAGAGAGAATACTTGCAAAAACAGCAGCGAGACAACTCTTCAGCAAATAAACCAAAGGTATTCTTGCCTTATCCTCCGATGAAATATTTGATTTCGACTCAGATAATTGAACCAATCAACACCAACATCAAACCCATCCGCAAAAAATTCATTAAAAAGAAACGAGAGCATACTATAGATCAAATTAACGACCTTCTTTTGGAAGATGTATGCAGAAATTGTTCCATTGAGCATTTTTGACTGAACTCATATTCAGGGCATCGACCTTTCACTAGGATTCCAGCAAGAAAAATGGCTTCCGCTTGAGAACTTCGATGACCGCACCTACGATGAATTCACCGATGAGGAATGGATGGCAAAAGCAGTCGATGCAGATGGAAATTTCGCTCCACTTAAAGGAAAAGTATTGTTTTTCAGTCATATTATGCACTAAGTTTCCCTCAGGCCTTAGTAAAACAAGGGAATGAGGAGGGTTATGTATGGAAAGACGCGCAGATTCGCTCATATGATCCAAAAACTCAAACATTTGAATGTGTTACCGATGGGACTAAAGTTAACCTGCCTCGAATTTACATTATATTTGAGGTAATTTCAAATTAACTGGAAATTGATAGAACGTTCTTTGGTTTTTAGCTCGAAGATACGAAAAGATTTGCAGTTAGATTCGCTAAGGCAATTCGTGATCGTATTTATGCAGACTCGCAGGTCCGCTATAACTACTACATCAAAAGCATGCCAAGCGATGATCTGATTGGAATTACTTCCGACCAAAAGCGCCGAATCGAGCTGTTGGCTTTAAATACAGATAAACTGCGCAGCACGAAAGTGGAACTCGGCGACCTTTCAAACGAAGCAAATCAGTATTATTACAATACAATGAACCAGATCGTCTTCGATAAGTACCTTCAACAGGCCCCAGCAGAGGTATTAGCTCATAATTTAACCATGGCTCCAAAAGAGCAGATATCAGTGCCGAAATACGGAATGATACAGCTCGAGAGGGACCATAACTCGAAGGATTTCTCAGCACTCTTCAAGGAATTCAGCAACTCAACGATTTACAGTCAGCCAGAGGCAATACTCGCGCTGCAAGGGGTTAAATTAGAGTGCAATCGCATTAAGGACATGGATTTGTTTAACCTATTTATCACACAGCCGGTCAGAATCGAGGAGTTCCGTCAGAGACAAGAAGCCTCAACTAACCAGCTTCTCTCTCAGCTGAGAAGCACGTGGATTGAGGGACTGAAAAACATTATCATGAACAATTTCACGAAGCCTGGGAACGGCTGGTTCAATCTCGGAAACTCTGGCGATAACAGAAACACTTATGAGCAGGGAAAATTGAAACGGTTCTTGACTGCGGTCAGAGTGGAAATGCAGGATGTGCTGCGGATATTGATCAAACGCTCGTACACTAATTACCATGACGTGGTGTTGCAATTCATTCCTGACGCTGTGGAGATAAAAAGTCCACAGGAGGTCCATAACAGATTCAATAAGCTAAAAGGCGAAAACCCGGAATCGCCTCCACCTCTATTTTTACTTGATTTAGTTAAAGCAGCGAACGATGAATTTACGTATACAGTCCAACGTCCGAGGTTTTTCGTTGAGCAGCTCTTGCAAATTTTTGACCGAACGCTAGAAGAACTAGCCAAGATCCCAGATATCGAGCCTCGAGTCGTCGGGGACACTTTCGGTCCGGGGAGAAGAGATCTCTACTTGACTGTTCCGCAAAAACCGAAAGAAAAGCCTGTTGCTCATCCTGAATGGGAAAAGCCGAGAAAACTCATGGATGAGAATAAATGGCTCTGGGACCTCGCCGAGAGCTTTAAGGAGGCCACTGAAAGGTCGATTGAGCCTCTGGTAGAGTATTTGAAGGTGTATGAGCCATATAGAGCGATTTTGCAGCTCGATCCAGATGCAATTGCGAAGCAAATCCACGTTGAAGACGACGCGGGAAATCCAAGGCCGTTGGAGCTGATAAAAGATGAAATTAAGCAGACTGAGAAAAAAATCGAGGAGCTTAAGAAAGAGATCCCCGAGGAAATCCACGTGTCTTGCTTCCTCATCAACTGCCGAGACCTCACCGCGCTGTTGATCAATAAATACGAGCATTTGAAGAAAAACCTAACGGAAGCTATCGCAAGACGAGCGAGAAACGAAACTCAGCGCATTTGGAGCAAAATCGGTGAGATCCAGGATAAAATCAAAGAGGTGCCAAAAGATATCGAATCGCTTACTAATTTGAAGAGATTTATTCAAGAAGTGCCCAATGAGGTCGAAAAGATACAGCTCGACATCCAGGCTTGCCTGGAGATCTATCAAGTGCTTGAAGACTTTCAATTCCGAGTGTCCTCGGACGATTTAAGCAAAAAATGGCAAGTTTTTGGAGGACCGAAAGAAATCCTCGATTTGGTTGATACTCGTAAGGCTGTCCTTGATAAAGAAAGGGATAAGTTCCAGCACAGCATGCTGGTGGCCCAGGAGGAGTTCCGGACCACTATCGAGCAGATCGACCAGCAAATTTCAAGCTTCTACCAGTTCAACACGATCGACCAGTACCAAGAGATTGCGAAAATGGTTGTTACGATTAATGAAAACTTGAAAAATATGGAGAAGCAAGCGGCTTTATTCAACAGCAGAGAAGTGCTGTTTGGGATGGAAGGTACTGACTACAGCAAGATCAAGCAAATGCAGCGAGACTTCAAACCGTACTCTGAGCTCTGGCTGACTGTGAATCATTGGTTCGAAAACTCGCAGAAATGGCTGGATGATCCTTGGGAACAGCTTAACGCTCCAGCAGTAGAGCAGTTCGTTGAAGACGCAACTAAGCTTATGGCAGGCAATATTAGGTTCTTCAGGGACCGAGGCATGGGAGCAATGCTCAAAATAGCTGAGAGCTTGAAGGTTCATCTGGATGAATTCAAACCGAAAGTTCCGCTGATGGTGGCGTTGCGTAAGGAAGGCATGAAGCATAGGCACTGGGCGCAGATTTCTCAGAAAGTTGGCTTCGATGTGTACCCTGATGAAGAATTCACTTTCCAAAAAGCGTTGAACTTGGGCTTGTTAGATCATCTGGAAGCTTGCAGCGAGATCGGAGAGAGAGCGTTTAAAGAATTCGGTATTGAGAACGGCTTGAAGAAGATGTATGGAGAATGGGAAAATATCTTATTCTCTACCATGGAATATAAAAACACGAAGACTTATGTAATCAAAGGGTACGATGAGATCGGTGCGACTCTTGATGACCATATCGTTACAACACAAGCAATGACTTTCTCGCCGTTCAAGAAGCCTTTCGAAGAAGAAATCCTCGAATGGAACAAGAAACTCATCACTCTCAGCGATATTCTTGAAGAATGGGCGAAGGTCCAAGCACAGTGGATGTACCTACAGCCTATCTTCGATTCTCCTGATATCGCGAAGCATTTGGCGATGGAAAGCAAAAAGTTCAAGCAGGTCGATTTTCATTGGAAAAATATCATGACAGCTGCAAACAGAGACAAAATCGTGCTGAAAGTCTGCTTCCCTGAATTCGAAAACGCTAAAGATGATAAAAACCCGATCCTCGAGCGGTTGAGAAAAGCGAACGAAGACCTCGAGGACATTCAAAAGAAGCTGAATGATTACCTCGAGCGAAAGAGAGAGGCATTTGCTCGTTTCTATTTCCTTTCCAATGACGAACTTTTGGAAATTCTCTCGCAAACAAAGGATCCAACTGCAGTTCAACCTCATCTCCGAAAAGTCTTCGAAAACATAGATAAAGTCGAGTTCGACGGGCAAAAGAAGATTCACGCGATGTTTTCAGCCGAAGGCGAGAAGGTCGATTTCGTTCGCATAGTCGATCCAAACGCCAAGAGCGTTGAGTTCTGGATGGGCGACCTCGAGGACATGATGAAAGTGTCCGTGAGAAAAGTGCTATTGGAGAGTATCGAGAACTATAAAAAGATGAAAAGAACCGAATGGGTCCTCGTTCATAAAGGTCAGTGCGTCCTGAACGGCTCGCAAGTGCATTGGACTTCCGAGGTAGAAGACTCGATGAGACAAGGCATTGATGGTGTGAAAGAATACTTGAAAAAGAGCGATGGTCAGATCTCTGATCTCGTTAGGCTCATTCGAACGAAGTTGGACCGTCAACAGCAGATTGCGATTAATGCGCTTATTGTCATCGACGTCCACGCAAAAGACGTTGTTGAGAAGCTAGTTAATAACCAAGTCGTGGATATTGCTGCCTTCGAATGGATCTCTCAGCTGAGATACTACTGGGACAGCAACGATTGCTTTGTTCGATGCATTCAAACGAATTTCCCTTACGGATATGAGTATCTCGGAAACACAATGAGACTCGTTATCACGCCCCTGACAGATAAATGCTACATGACTTTGATGGGAGCGATAAGACTGAACCTTGGAGGTGCGCCAGCTGGTCCTGCTGGTACAGGAAAGACTGAATCAACGAAAGATCTCGCGAAAGCGCTCGCGAAGCAGTGTGTCGTGTTCAATTGCTCGGATAGCATGGATCACCTGTTCGTTGCGAAATTCTTCAAAGGACTCTCGAGTTCGGGAGCTTGGTGCTGCTTCGACGAGTTCAATCGTATTAATATCGAAGTGCTTTCTGTTATTGCTCAGCAGCTTCAGTGTCTGTTTGGTGCGAAAGCTATGGGACAAACACAAATAGAGTTTGAAGGTTCAAATATCAAGGTTCAGCCCACTTTTTCCGTGTTTATTACAATGAATCCGGGATATGCCGGAAGAACCGAATTGCCCGACAACTTGAAAGCGCTTTTCAGATCCGTGGCGATGATGGTGCCAGATTACGCGCTTATTGGAGAAATTATGCTGTATTCATTCGGTTTCGAAAGCGCTCGTGACCTCGCTAAGAAAATGGTCACGACCTTCAAACTTTCATCAGAGCAGCTTTCGAGTCAAGACCATTACGATTACGGTATGAGAGCCGTGCGTTCAGTCATTAATGCTGCAGGTCTTTTGAAGCGTCAAGACCCAGACATGGACGAAAAGCAGCTGCTATTAAGAGCGCTGAGAGATGTGAACGTTCCCAAATTCCTGAAGCACGACTTGCCGCTTTTCGAAAACATTATTAGTGATCTCTTCCCTGACACCGAAAGGCCGAAGATTAATTATGGAGAGCTGTTAGAGAGTATTAGAGAGACTTGCGAGAAGAAAAAACTGCAATGTACAGAAAGTTTCTATGGGAAAATCCTGCAGCTCTACGATACGATTCAGGTGAGACATGGACTGATGCTTGTAGGTCCTACCGGAGGCGGTAAAACTTCCAATTACTATGTGCTGAGGGATGCGATCAGCAATCTTGCTCTGAAACGAAGGCCAGGGTTCAAGACGGTTCATACGCATATTCTCAATCCTAAATCGATTACAATGGGACAATTGTACGGATTTTCGAACGATACTGGAGAATGGATGGATGGTATTCTTGCCTATATTGTCAGAGAATGCGTGAGAGACCAAAGTCAAGATAAGCATTGGATTATGTTCGATGGCCCTGTGGACGCGCTGTGGATTGAGTCAATGAATACTGTCCTTGATGACAATAAGAAGCTTTGCTTGGCCTCAGGCCAAATTTTGATCCTTACGCCACAAATGACGATGATGTTCGAGGTCGAAGATCTTGCCGTCGCCTCTCCAGCTACCGTGTCTCGTTGCGGTATGGTCTACATGGAGCCTATTGCTTTGGGCATCAAGCCGCTCATTGATTCCTGGTTCAACATGCTCCCAGCCAATTTTCAGTCACGACCGACATTAATGACTACGCTGAGAACCCTATTTGACAACTACATCGAATCTTCGATCGATTTCGTGAAGAGAAGCTGCAAAGAGCCTGTTGCTACCATGCAAAACTCTCTGGCTCAGTCAGCGATAAAGTTGCTCGATTGCTATTTAGATAAATACAAAGATAAAACAGGCGGAGGCGAATTCAGGAAAGTCCCAGCAGAAGAACTAAACGAACTCGAAACAATGCTAGAGGAGCTTTTCTTCTTTTCTCTCGTCTGGTCAGTGGGCTGCACGATAGACCTAGACGGCCGGAAGAAATTCAGCGCATGGCTTCGGCATATGATGACGACGAATAAGCAGACTGCTAGTTTCCCTGAAGAAGGTCTCGTTTATGACTACAGCTATAGCTTTAAGAATAAAAAATTCGAGCCTTGGGCCGAGCAAAACAAAGGCTACGAGGTAGATCCTCAGCTCTCGTACTCCGAAATCGTCGTGCCGACGACCAACTACACTCGAATGCTCTATCTAATGAAAACTATGCTCACAAATAACATCCACGTGCTTTGTCCTGGGCCAACAGGAACGGGTAAATCACTTTACTCTGACGTGTTGCTCACCAGCGCGCTTCCCGAAGAGTTCCAGTACATCGCGATAACCTTCTCTGCCCAAACTAGCGCGAATCAGACCCAAGACACCATCGACAGCAAGATGGAGAAGCGTAGGAAAGGTATCTACGGGCCTCCAACTGGCAAAAAATGCATTATTTTCGTTGATGACTTGAACATGCCTAAGAAAGAAACTTACGGCGCGCAGCCCCCAATTGAGCTGTTACGGCAGTTTATGGATCATAGAGGGTGGTACGACCGCAAGACCTTGCAGTTCATCAAACTGGAGGACTTGATCTTCCTATCCGCGATGGGACCACCTGGAGGAGGACGCTCGAATATCACAGCGAGACTCGTGAGACATTTTAACATGGTTTCTTACACCGAGCTCGACGAAGAGACGATTAATATGATTTTCACAACGATTACTAACTCCTTCTACCGCAAGTTCTCCGAGTCTATCCGTGAGTCCATCCCAGCGCTCGTCGAGACCGTTTTACACGTTTATAACGCTGTAAAGACCGATCTGAGACCCACACCGACAAAGAGCTTCTACACTTTCAATCTTAGAGATATCTCCAAAGTGTTCCAAGGAATCTGCTCTGCCAGTGACAAACACTGCCAGGATGTGGTAGAAATCGTGCGCTACTGGTACCATGAAAACATGAGAGTCTTCCACGATAGACTGACCACTGAGGAGGATCGCACGTATCTGAAGGAAATTCTTAACTCTCAGTTGCCGAAATTTAACCTAACGCTTCAACAGGTTATGAATACAGAAAGGCTAATCATCGGAGACTTCATGGGCAACCGCGATGCTGAGGTCAAGCCTTACATTCAAGTCAAAGATTTGAAAGAGCTGCTGATAAAAATGAATGAGTTCTTGGATGATTACAACTCGATTGTCGGCGGCAGTAAAAACCAGATGAAGCTCGTTATGTTCCTCGACGCCTGCGAGCATATCGCTAGAATCTGCCGTATCCTTCGCCAGCCCCAAGGTAACGCGCTTCTTCTTGGAGTCGGTGGTTCTGGTAGACAATCGCTTGCGAAGATGGCGACGTTTATCTCCTCATACAAGCTGTACCAAATCGAGGTTATCAAAGGCTACAATTTTAACAAGTGGCGAGACGACTTGAAGTTATGTTTGAAACAAGCCGGACTCGAGAATAGACCAACGACGTTTTTGTTTGTGGACACGCAGATCATCGACGAGCAAATGCTCGAGGACATAAATAACGTGCTGAACTCTGGCGACGTGACGAATCTTTATAAGAACGAGGATTTGGAGGATATCTATAACACGTGTCGTCAGGACTGTGTGGCTAAGAAGATCCAGCCAAACAAGATGAATATGTACTCGGCTTATCTTTCTCGTATCAAGCGAAATATCCACTGTATCATCGCGATGAGTCCGCTAGGAACGAAGTTCACGACCAGACTGCGTATGTTCCCTTCGCTGATCAATTGCTCAACTATCGATTGGTTCACGGAATGGCCTGAGGAAGCGCTGGTTGGCGTCGGTAAAGGCTCTTTGATTGATGCAGCCGCCGATCTTGAGATTGAACCGGTTCTTGACCAGTTGGTTGAAATGTTCAAAAAAATCCATAAGAGCGTTGAAGTGATCTCTATTAAATACGTCCAGGAGCTCAGAAGATACAACTACGTGACTCCGACTTCTTACTTGGAGCTGCTGAATATGTTTAGAGTCATATTAAAGAAGAAGAAAATTGAGTTTACTGGTATGGTTAACAGACTGTCCAGTGGGCTGGACAAGCTCATGGCAGCTAACGAAGCAGTTGAAATAACGAAAAGAGATTTGACGGAAATGAGACCGAAACTCGAGCAAGCGGAGAAAGAGACAAATGAAATGATGGAGAAACTCATGATTGATAAAAAGGAAGCCGATGAGAAGCAGAAACTCGTCGCTGAAGATGAAATCGTGGCGCAGAAACAAACAAAAGAGGCTGAAGAAACCGCGGCGAAAGCTCAAGAGGCTGTCGCTGATGCGAACGCTACCTTGGACAAGGTGCTTGACGAAATTAAGAAGCTTACTTCTGCGCATCTGACTGAAATTAGATCGTTTTCGAAGCCTCCAGAGCCCGTTGTCTGGGTCCTGGCTGGTCTGTGCGTCATGCTCGGAGAGAAGGTCGAGAAAAAAGCAGTGCCGGGCTCATTGACGAATGAGAAGAGAGAAGATTATTACGGGCACGCCAAGGATAAACTGCTGAAAGACCCGAAAAATCTCCTTCAGCTCCTCACTAACTTCGCTAACAACGATAAGGATAACATCCCTCAAGACCGTATCAAGAGGCTAGAGAACGTGGTCTTGTCTCAAAGCGAATTCGCGAAGGATCGTGTGGAAAGTAGTAATGAAGCAGCGAAATACCTTCGTATGTGGATCATGGCTATGTACCAGTACAATGGCATATATTTAAAGACACAGCCTCTGAGAGAAGAGCTGGCACAGAAGAAACTCGAGCTTGCTGAGGCGCAGAAGGCGCTGATGCAGAAAAAGCAGGAGTTAGAGAAAGTTAACGCGACTATTCGAGGACTCCAAGAAATGTACGATCAGAAAATCGCTGAAAAGCAGAGTCTCGAAGCAAAGAAAATAGAGTGCGAGGTGAAACTCGATAGAGCCCAGAAACTTGTCGTTGGGTTAAAAGACGAAAAAGAGAGATGGAGCGTCGAAATCCAAGAGCTCTCTAAAGGCGGTGTGTATCTAGCAGGAGACTCAGTTATCGCTGCAGGTATGGTCGCTTATGCCGGGCCATTTACCTCTGAATACCGCCAAGAGCTTGAGTCTTTATGGATACAGGAACTAGAAAAGGAGGGAATTCAACACTCAGCTAATGTTTCAATGAGAGCTTTCCTTGGAAATCCTGTGATAATTCAGCAATGGAACATCTACGGCTTGCCAAAGGACGATACATCTACTGAGAACGGCATTATTATCAGCGAGTCAAGACGTTGGTGCTTGATGATTGATCCGCAGACGCAGGCGAACAAGTATCTGAAGAGCATGGCGAAAGACCATCCAGGCGGTTTCGATGCGGTTAAGCCGTCAGAACCGGAAAAGTCTCTTACACAGAAGCTTGAAATGGCGATTCAGTACGGACGTTGGATCATTTTCGAGAACGTCGGTAAGGAATTGGACCCGATGCTCGAGCCGATCCTACTCAAACAGACTATCAAGCAAGGAGGAGAGATCGTTCTTCCTTTCGGAGGGAAAAATGTGACGTACAACAACGATTTCCGCTTCTTTATGACAACTACGATTCCGAATCCGCATTATTCTCCTGAGACTTTCGTTAAAGTTACCATCATTAACTTCGCTATTACGCCAAAAGGATTAGAAGAGCAAATGCTTGCGCAGGTGGTCAGTTTGGAGAGTCCAATGCTCGAGATGAAGAAGATAGAAATCGTGAAGAGAAACGCTGAGGATCGAAAAGAACTAAAGAAAATCGAAGACGCTATTCTCAGTTCGCTATCTGCGGCTGAAGGCGACATCTTAATGGACGAGACACTGATCAACAAACTCCAGTCTTCGAAAAAGACGTCCACTGAGATCAACCAGCGAGTTAAAGACTCCAAGATAACTGAGGCTCAGACTGATAAATCCCGTGAGGAATACCGACCTGTGGCCATTAGAGCCTCAATTCTATTCTTCTGTATCGTTGATTTGGCCTATATTGACCCGATGTACCAGTACTCGCTGCAATGGTTCACGAATCTGTTCCAGATGGCTGTAGGGTACGCGCCCACCTCGAATGAGTTAGAGCAGCGACTCCAGAACCTGAATGACTTTTTCACGTACTCTCTGTATGAGAACGTCTGCCGATCACTATTCGAGAGACATAAATTGAATTTCTCGCTGATTCTCACAGTAAAGATCCTTGAAGGGGCCAAGCAAATGAACCTCAGCGAATGGCGCTACTTCCTCGCTGGATACACCGGCGACGCAAAACCTCCACCAAATCCAACAAAATGGATCGATGATAACTCCTGGCCGAACATCTGGAGGCAGTTCTACGGAATGGAGGAGCTGGAGCACATGAAAGGCCTTGAGAAACATCTCATGCAGAAACCAGACGACTTCCAAAGGATTTATGATTCAGTCGAAGCACATGAAGAAAAGCTCCCTGAGCCGTTTGAAAGCAAGCTTGATCCTTTTGAAAAACTGATCGTTCTCAAGGCGCTGCGGCCAGACAAGCTTAAGCAAGGTATTCAGAACTGGATTTCGTTAAAAATGGGCTCTCAGTTCATCGAGGCCCCGACTTTCAAGCTTGATAAATGCTTTAAAGACTCCTCGACAACAACTCCCTTGATTTTCGTGCTTTCAGCTGGTTCGGATCCTGTGGCAGATTTTAACAGGTTCGCTGAGGAAATGAGCATGGGAAAGAAATCAGAGACGATCTCGCTCGGTAAAGGCCAAGGCGAGAAGGCTGAGAAACTGGTAAAGGCTTTCCAAACGAAAGGAGGCTGGGTCTTGCTGCAAAACTGCCATTTGGCGGTCACTTGGATGCCGAAACTGGAAGAACTCTGCGAGAACCTGAGAGAAGACGTCCATCCTGAATTCCGACTTTGGATGACCAGTATGCCCACACCTTACTTCCCCATTTCCGTCCTGCAAAACAGTATCAAGATGACCCTTGAGCCTCCGACTGGGCTGAAACTTAACCTTTTGCGATCGTACGAGAATATGGATGATAACGAATTGAATGATTGCAAGAAGCCCGAGGCTTTTAAGAAGCTACTGTTCGGATTCTGCTTGTTCCATGCTATTATTCAAGACAGAAGAAAATTCGGTCCTATTGGCTGGAATATTCCTTATGAGTTTACAAACGAGGATCTGGGAGTTTGTAAGAAGCAATTGAAGACCTTTTTGGATGAGTATGAAGAAATCCCATACAAAGTGCTGAATTTCATTGGAGCTGAGATTAACTACGGTGGTAGAGTCACTGATGATAAGGACGTGAGACTGATAAACACGATCTTGGCGATCTATATTACTCCAGAGGTAAATTATTATGAAATTTTTCGTATGATGTTAACTCGGTTTATTCCCACATATAGGCGCTGTCAGACGAGTATACGTATTCGAAATCAGGCATATATAAGTCGCCGCCAGCAGGAGACCAAATTGATTATATCAACTACATCAGAAGCCTGCCTCTCAACCCTGCTCCTGAAGCATTCGGACTGCATGAGAACGCCGAAATTACCACTGCTCAGAACGAGGTGCGAACTTTGCTAGAGACGATCCTCTCAATGCAGCCTCGCTCCACAGCAAAGGGCGCGAGATCTAGAGAAGAGATAATAACTGAGATTGCCACCAATATCGAGAAGAAAACGCCAGCAGTTTTCGATTACGAGGCTGTTTATAATGCTTACCCAACGGATTACAAAGAATCCATGAACACTGTGCTTGTGCAAGAGATTATCAAATATAACAACCTCTTGGTTGTAATGAAGAGGACTCTTGTTGAAGTTAAGAAAGCATTGAAAGGAGAGGTCGTTATGTCAGAAGAGCTCGAGTTTCTATCTAACAGTCTTCACGACAATCAGGTATTTATTTTAGACTATGAGGAATATTTATTTACGTTGCAACAATTGCAAGGTTCCTAAGCTATGGGCTGAAAAAGGATTCCTTTCCGAAAAACCGCTTGCCTCATGGATCATTGATCTGAATGACAGAATCGAGTTCTTAAGTAAATGGGTCAAAGGAGGCACACCAAACGTGTTCTGGATTTCTGGTAATGCCTCCTCTAGGCGGTCAATAGTTAATATGTTAATCATTTTCGTCTAGGATTTTTCTTCCCACAAGCGTTTATTACTGGTATGCTACAGAACTATGCCAGAAAGCGTGTTATTGCCATCGATCGATTGGGATTCGAGTTTAAAATCCTCGATAAGATGACCTACCAAGACATCACAAAGAGACCGGAGGATGGTTGCTATATCTACGGAATGTTCTTGGAAGGTGCTCGATGGAATTATGAGACTCATGTGCTAACGGACTCTAAACCGAAAGAGTTATATTCAGATATCCCGCTAATGCAGCTTATGCCTGTTCCTGATCGTGTGCAGCCGAAAACCGGCATCTATAATTGTCCGTTATACAAGGTGCTTTCTCGAAGAGGTACTTTGAGTACGACAGGGCACTCGACTAACTACGTAATGTCTTTGGAACTTCCTTCAAAAGAGGATGAAGCGGTTTGGATTAGAGCTGGTGTGGCAGGATTCCTCTCGTTAAGCTATTAAATTGCTTCTCTTTTTTTTAACTGTTGCTTATTGTTGAAAGCGAATTAAGTTTATCGAACTAAAATGTCGATATTTCTCCTTAGAAGAATTATTAAATATTGATGATAATAATTGCTTGATTCGTAACAGATTCTGCAATCTATTCAATCCTAATCACATCAATTTGTGCCTGTAATAGTCTTTTCAGAAGTTAGATTTGGATAGAGATGCTTAAAAAGGTAGGTATTGTAGAATATAATCGTGTTTTGCTACCAACGAGATGAAAAACGAAATTAATTATGAAATAAATAATCTTAAAAACGTAAGAATGAAGTGATTTCATTATCAGAATTAGAAGAAACATATTTCTTTGAATCATTAAATTTTCGTTGATCAGCTCATACGTACACTAAGAGCATGGAACGACTTTGAGTTTGATCTGAGAGAAATATGAACGGTAGATTTACTCATTATCTCCAGTTGTGAAGCACTGGAAGAATTTGAAAATTGAATTTGATATTTTCAGTATCTATTGCTTGTTTTGTTGTTGAAAATATGCACAGCATTTTGTTTGAAACCGCTACGCTACATACTATTAAATTTCTAGTGATATTATTGGCAAGAAAATCCAGCTGCAACACGAGACTAGCAAATTAAGATAAATTCACGCGCTTAAATTCCACAGAGCAAAAAAAACCTCACAACGATACACAAAAAAAAAAAATTCAGCATCGCTAAATTGCCGGATTTTCTCGTGTCATAAAACTCAGTTATTTTTAAAGGAAGGATTCATTTTAAACGCAAGAGTCATTTGAAGCGGTTGCATTCCTCTATCAAGTCATTAAAAAACAAATATCAAGACCAGACCTCACATATGAAGTTTCAAAAATAATAGGAACGAAGAGGTTTGGCTCCGCGTCAAAGTGACTTTAGTTCAATTCA
>ENA-UOTZ01000665-UOTZ01000665.1-compost-metagenome-genome-assembly--contig:-NODE-665-length-28439-cov-7.925605_pt1 | contig 28439 bp, 22 predicted proteins | sample MGYA00238144_ERZ746983 | MGnify/ENA primary metagenome ERZ746983 (study PRJEB28759, sample SAMN06268863) | compost metagenome | isolation source: single cell | place: USA: California, Emeryville, Joint... | reverse complement strand
GGGGAAACCGTAGCATTAGCAACCGAGCTCAATGGAATTGCTAGTAACGACAGTAACTCCATCAATCTTGTATTTTTGCGAATATCCCAAAAAAAGGAACACGGGCTCATACGCCTAAAATACTCTCTAGATGGAAACTTGATCGAAACAGACACTCTACTTCTAGGATCGACGCAAGTATTCAATCTGTCTACCATTCAAAACTCACGAGGGCAAAATGCAGTATTGTGGACTCAGAAAGAACCAGATTCTCACATGATATCCATTTTCGTGTATAATGCAAACAGCTCGTTAAACGCAACCAAAGCACTCGCACAGCCGCTGCATTATCACTTGACCACGTTCTTAGATGCGTACTATCTTCCGAATGGAGGTTTGATTGCGCTTACAGCAGTTGCGCATCCGAAAGGAGGACTTGTGACCTATCTTACCTTCTATGATGGGTATCTGTCACTGGCTTCAGCTGTGGAAATCAACCACGTGAGCGATCAAGAGGTCTGTAATTTATTTATTTTCAACTCCGATAAGTCAGGAGTGCTTTGCTCAGTCCCGAGCCAATTCCCTTCCAAAATAACGGTCTTTTCTTCCTCAAATTCCGAAGTCTCAGTCGAAAATGTTGACCGAAGTATTGGATTTGCAAGTTTTCAACAAGAAAGAGGCGTTGTGCTCAGCTCAGAAGACGACAGTGGAATTCTTTCATACAGTTTCATCGGAGAGATTAGAGTCTCAGATGTGGGCTGCTGTCCAATGCAAATCAAGTCGGTGAACTCTACCGGGGATTTCCAGATTTCGAGAATTGAAAAGAATGAGAATATTTTCCTCAAAAAATTGGAAGTGCTTGTGACTGAGGATTTCGTGGAGCAGTCAGTGAACATCTTCCTCGAGGAAAACGCGAAAGTTTATGCTGGAATTATACCCGTCACGTCGAGGGTGAGCACTGATGATCTCTGTAGTTTCATTAAACTGAGAAATTATCAAACTTTTGGCTTTGAATTAAACGAAACTACGGCAATGATGTTCCGCTATAAGGAATCTATGTCAGGATACCCAGGCTTCATCACTTTCAATAGACTCCGACCAAACACAACTTATTCTTTATCAGTTTGTGCAATTAAAAACAACCGCGATAGCACTCTGGAGAGCCTGACACTGAATTTTACAACACCTTACACCGGCTATCGCTTGGAAAAAGTTAAATTGAGCTTTAATAACGCATTGTCAACGACTGATCTTCAGAAAATGCTGTGCAACCTCAATAAGGAACTTGGCTTACGTGAAAACGATACTCTCCTTAGTGTTGAAGGCGCTTATTGCCAAGGCGAAGTGGCGGATGACTCGATCGATCCTTCTCAGAACCGAACCGTGACGCTGATTGTCCAAGGATACCCTGCTATAGGAGCTGATAACACCACTGATCTCCTGCTTCATAGAATTTTCCAGCAAAACGCTCTTCAGTCAAATCCATTTAGAAATTCAAATAACCAAGCTGTAGAAATAACCAGCCTTGAATACCTTGGGACAGTCAATGATGTAGAATCTGACTTGCTTCCGAGAAGAGTGAGCTACAATGCGCAGAACCAAACTTATGAGTTTGAACTGATCGTCGCTAAAGGTTCTGGATACGTATATGGAGTTGTTGTTGAAGAATTATTCTCCGATGAGATTGAAGTCTGCTCGGATGACTTGGTGACAGCTTTTTACCACCCAGAAAATTCTCGCTTTGGACCAAGAAAGGTGACGCGATTCTCTTACGAAGAAGGCGACGAGCTGAATCTTCTTCTTCCGGCTATAAAGTTTGGCCTATACGACAGCTATTTCTATTACACAGCAACGAGTGAGAACCCGAGCATTTACGCAGCAAAAACACCGGTCCAATATGTAGTATTAAAGCGGGAAAAAAATGCAGAGAATAAGTCTGTTTCTGATAAATCTACTGATTTTAAGGTTACGGCTCCTTTAGTGGTGGTGGCCGTAGTGTTCTGCTTCATTTTGATATTTTGTGTTGCGAGGAGATTTTTAGATAGTGATAATGAAAGGCAAGGGGACTTTGATGATTTCGCTGAAACAATCGATGAAGAGGGTTTTGAATCAACAAGACCGATTGAAGTGGAAAAATCTTCGAGTTTTCAAGAGAAAAAGAAAGATAGTCGGAATCTCATTGCTAAGAGCGAGCCACGGAGCAATCAATGGAGAGAAGCAGAAATAATGAAGAGCAAGTCTGCTCGACAAAAGCAGACTGCAAAAGATTTTGAGATGGCAGGTGGTTTTACGAAGAGTCAAGAAAATGAGTCTGCGAAAGTGTTTGTGAAAAAGAAGGTCCTAGAGAAGGAAGAGGAAGAAAAGGAACTAACGCTAGATCCCGCAGACATTGACTCCGTTCCAAAGACTTGGCGAGACAGAGAAGGCTACCAGGTGTTTGGCTCCAAGGGAAATGATGTAATAAAGAATAATTTAATGCCACCTGGGTTAATTTCATTTTTTTTTATAGGACCAAGATAAACCCTGATGCACCATCAAGAGTTAGATTAATAAGGATTTATAGAAATTTTAACTGCAATTTATCCTTGCATAAATCTTTCTATGAGTAATTCTAATGAGGAAAAAGAGTGATAGTTAACTCGTGTGGCTATTCGAATCTCTAAATTTGTCCGTTTCTCTGTTATGCCAATGTTGTACTGCATCCGAGATTTTATAACTATATTCCCAGTTTAGATGTTATTTTTTCCACATTTGGAGCGATAAATCCTAATTCTCACAAGCATTCAGGTGCCTTAACTCCAACGCTGCACCAATTATTTATCAGAATGATTTGATTTCAAATCTAATGTCTGGTTCGAAAAATTGAGGTTTCTTATGAGTGCAACTTAATGTGAAGATCATAAAATGCATTATTAGCTGTCAATTATGCTTGGCTAATTAAACTATATTCATTTTATGTATTCCTACAACATAGCGCAGAGTGAAGCAGAGAATTCGTAATTCATCGGCAAAGTTCCTCGACTTATCGGTCACTTGTAAAGATTATATAGAATCATTCGGAATAACAACAGAGTGGTGTAATGAAATAACTCAATGATCAGAGAACATCTTAAGCCTTCATGAATCACAAAATAATAAAAGCGATTGTCCAAATTCTTTTTTTTCATTGTCCTAAGCTTCAACCTTCCCATTTTAATATTGTTGGAAGGTTTCATAACCTCTATTATTGATTGTCGCTCCGGCTCTCAATCCTGGGCTCTGCTGTTTCGTCTGGTTGAATCCAAGATATGAGCTATTAGTGAACCAGCCAAGCAATATGATACACACAAATACGATTGGAATCACAGCAGTTGCGACTGTTAAACCAAAGAGATTTGGAACCGTGCAAGCATAATCCCCGATTATGATCCTGATTGCCCAGCCGCAGGATACCCCGGCTAAAACGATGATAAGAGAAACATTCAATCTTCTTAATAGACGAGTGCAATTGAATCCTCTGGCTTCTCTCTCAGCGTCCTGGTAGTATTTCAAGGGCAAGTCAAACATGGCTAGAATAGCGCATACGAGTGATGCCCATCTCACAAATCCTAAAAGATGGAGTGGAGAATCGTCGCAAGTTGCTCCTTCAGCTCGGGTTTCAGTCCAAGAGAAGAGAATGAACCACAATAAGAAGAGAGTGGTCAGAATGACACTGTGGGAAACGATCCTTTCAACAGTACTTTCAGCAGCACTCACCATTGCTTCTACTTTATGGTATGTCTAAAAGTATTGAAAAGAGTTATTTTGCAAAATGAAAATAAGACGCACACTTGAATTAATTTAGTTTCGAAAAACGGATCTTTGAAAAAAAACGCAGGATATAAATGCATTAATCGGCTATCGATTTCACAAAACAAAGATGCTAGGTTTGAATATGCGAGTAAATAGAAGATAAGCAGCCTACTCTGCATTTCTTAATTAAACTTCCCACCATTAGAATAAGCAGTAAGGAAGTGTAGATAAAATGGTTACAGCATGGAAGCCTTATCTTAAAAAAGCCGATTGTCTTTGGTGGTTATGGCAGTAGCAATATCTTCCAATAACTATTACTCCATTGAGAACACAAAATCCATTAGGATCCAAAATTAGTGAATAATTATTTTTCAAATCTATCCGTTTTTGGTGTTAATTGCGTTAATGCAGTCAGAAACTCTTTGTGCTTATTTTGACAGTCCCACGAGACATTGGACATACTGAGGTCATCAAGAATACATCATACTTTCGCATCTTGCCTACCTTTCATGCTCAGATACCTGGTTTGCTAACCAGTCGAATTGATATGACTTCCGCAAGAAACTTGGGTTTTTATTTTTATTGTTTTGAAAGGATCGATGTTTCCATCAGTTAATAATACTGTCACTATCTACATTGGTTATAATGGTGATGGGACACCCTCCTATGAACTCGATCATTGATCTTCTCATAATCTAATTTCTGTTGTATCCATTACCAATTTCTCTACTTACCGTGCCATAATTTTTATCTCATTCAAAATGTCAGATTTTCCCATGTAATGAATGTATCATTGATTTTGTTATTAAGTGTCAGTTACAATAATAGTCAGTCGCCTTCGAAGCAGGTGTTCACTTCGCGCGTATATGCAAAAATTTTCTGACATATCAAATTCATTTTAATCGTAAGCGCAAACATTTTCAATTATGGCTTCACAGGAGGAGGAGTTGGTGAGGGGTCCTTCATTTGATCTGGAAGCCACTTTATTTGCAAGTAGACAAATCCGTAACCGTTCTGGAACTTGCCCATTTTATTGAGGTTGTCATTTCCTTGTAATGGAATAAAATCGTTGATTGCCCATTCACCTTTTCAAAAAAATTTAGTTTTACATTAGCAAATAGAATCGATACCTGGTTTTTCGATACAGCTCTGCCAATCAACAAAGGCTTCTCCCATATCATCACTTTTCAACAGATCTTTATCAAATACCTCAACTTTTATAGGAACATATTTCTTTATTTTCATCATGTAAGACAAATCAATCGAGAAGAACTGATTACCTCTCGAGAGATATTCAACGGCTGATCATGAGAGAAGTTCCACTCAGGGTTCAGATTTTTGTTGACTATTTTAGACTTTGCAGTCTTGCCACCAGGGAAAGTAAATTCAATGTAAGGGTCTGAGGTGATCTCGTCATCTCTTGCAATTAAGCTCTTTCCTTTCACTGCGATCACTCGCAACGTGCCTTTAAGCGGCTCCGACTGCTTCTTTATATACTCATCTATGTTCTCTAGCAAAGTAGGCTCAGGTAAATCGGCAGAGCCTTCTCTAGCGAATCGGATCATTGCATATAACTCTCCATAGCCTCCGTTGAGCGTCGCCTTTTCCTTGAATTTTTCCAAGCCTTCTAATTTGAAAATCTGATTAAGCCATTGACCTAACAAAAAATTATTTATCAACGATTTTGCAAATAAACCAAGCTCCTTACCATTCTCGATCAAAGGCGCAAACGGAACATTCGTAAATCCAAGCAATGAATCAGAAGTGAAGGCATTTTTGTTTAAAACTTCTAATTTGATATTGGCTTTGGCCAGCTGAGATAGTGAGTTTTAGGTCAGTGAACAGAGAGAAACGAAAGTAATTTACTTCATTGTTTTTAAATGTGCAAGGTAAAGAAATTAGATTGTTCCACTTTGGATTTACAGTCTTTTTGAGGACTGGACCATCTTCTTCTTTGCAACCAGTAGCAATAATCCTGACGAATGGGTCTGAAGCAGATCCATCAAGAGGAAGTAGTTTCTTTCCATGAATGAGTTTAACCTTTAGTTGACCCTTAATAATCTCGTTTTCTTTGTCAATCTGGGCTTGTAGGTCCTCAATGAGTTTCGGTTCAGGAGAGCTTGTGTCGTTTGCTCCGTCAGGTACATATTTTACTTGGACATAGAGCTCTCCAAGTGTATCGGTTTTGAGTTTTTTCTTGAGCTCTTGTGTTCCCTGTATCTGATACACTTGATTGATAGCCCAATCACCTTTGCGAAAAAAATTTTATTTAGTGGTTAATCTCGTGAAAATATTGTATACAAGGGTTTCCAATGCAATCCATTGCATGTATTTCTACCGACCCGATGTCGTCGTCAGCGTTCAGCTGATCCTTATCTTTTACTTTGAAAATAAGCGGTTTAAGTTCCTAAAATTTTGTTTCATTTGACGTTAATTTTAATCAGCATTAAGTACATTCTTCGGAACTGAGATTTTCTCTGTGAAGGCCTGTTTCCAGATAGCTCTCAGAGTATTTTTCTTCACATCTGTTTTTAGGATCTTGCCATTCGGGAGATGAATTTCAATATATGGATCACAGGAATTTCCCTCGATGCCCGAATCCATAACTGGCAGCCCTTTAGCATGAATGACTCTGATGTGGAATGTTCCAATTTCTGGAGCTCTTTCTTTCTCGAGGATTTCTTTAAGGTTCTCCTTCAGAGGAGGGAAGGGGACACTCTCGGCGTCCTGACCCTCTGGAACGAACATCATTTGGAGATAAATTTCACCGAAAGTCGAGTAGGTGCCCGCTTTTTTCAGATTCTCGGGGCCATTCAAGGGGTAGTAACCATCCAAACCCCAAATGCCTTAATTATGAGATATACAGCTTAGACTTTAAATGATGACATTATCTGTTACCTTTTTTGTCTATGACATCAACAAGGTCAATGTTGTAGTAGCCGAGAAGGGTGTCACTGAAGAACTTATCATCTTTCAGTTCGAAATTAATCATGTATTTTCCCTTGTAATTGTATTTCAGTTTCGTTATCCATGAATATAAAAAAATTTTACTTTTTCTGTGGCCTCTCTTTTAGTTAGAGAAATTGGGAACGTTCTCTTCGATTCGAAAATAGGATTGATAGTGTTCTTTATGATCTGGGTCTTTGCAAGTTTGTTATTTGGCACAGTTATGATGCAGTAAGGGTTTCCTGGTTTTCCATCCTTTGAAATTAAATTTTTTGCATGGTTGAGATTCAATTTCAGAGTTCCTTTAATTAAAGCGTTCTGTTCTGCCAATGCTGCCTCCAAATTCTCAAGAAGCTCTGGTTCCTTATTATCATCTAGCATGCCCTCCTTCAAGAATCTGACTTGCACGTAGATTTCTCCGAAAGAGCCTGGCCCCAATTTTGCCTCAAGGTCTTTCGAACCGATTAATTTGTATTTGTTATTGATGCACCAGACACCTAAATAACGAGTTAGCATGAGTTTTTTTTCCGAAATTGGGAGCATTTCATACCTGGATTATCGAGACATTCTTGAATGCTGATTTCTCTGGTTCCAATCAAATCATCGAAACCTAGATCATCGTCCCACACTTCAATCTTTAGAGGCGTTAATTGATCCTTGGGAAGGTTGATGTTGAATTTTGGCATGAATTTCCAGATTGGATTTAAATTTTTATCAATCTTAGGACATTGTTGATTCTTCGCGCCAGGGGCGTGGACTATAACGTATGGATCAGAAAATCCATTATTATCTCTTGCCAAAAGATCTTTTCCATGGATAACTCGCACTTGCAACGTTCCAACGATTTTCTCTTTCTGCTTGGCGATAATTTCTGCAAGGTTATCCTTGACTGGAGGCTCTGAATTTTCGACATAAGGCTTTTCCTGTGTGAAGAATCCCATTTGAATATACATTTGACCGAATCCTTCAGTTCCTTTTTTTGCGCTCAGGTTCGACGGTCTTTGAATATCGAAATTATCATTGAAAACCCACGCACCTTTGAATTTTTCAATGGCAATATTAAGAATGCCTCCTGAGAAATAATCGATTACCTGGGTTATTAATACAATCCATTAGAGACAGCTCCAGGTACCCGATTTGATCGTTGAAAGTAAAAGAATCATGATCCCAAACCTCAAATAATATTTTATCTATTTTCTGAATGAAAAGAAATCGAATCAATGAACTCCGACTTTCCAAAGAAAAATTTTACGTTCTTCGCCAGTGATAGTGAATAATCATGATGAAGGTCGAAGAGTGGATTGAGGGTTTTGCTTTGGTGCTTCGTTTTCACGACCTCCTTGCCGTTGATTTTAATTTTAATATAAGGATCGACAGTTTTCCCATCGTCTTTGAAAAGGTTCTTGCAATGCGGAACATTGATCTTGAGAGTTCCGGTAACGACTTCCACTTGCTTCTTCAGAATAGCCTCAAGGTCTTCGAGCAGTTCAGGCTCCGCTGGGCCTTCTGGATCACCTGTTTTAACAAACTTCACTTGGATATAGAGCTCGGATTTCTTAGGTTCTGTTTCGTTAGGATCGAATGGTTCAAGTTTTCGAGCATCAGGGAGCTCGTTGATAGGATAAATATTATTAATGTGCCAAGTACCTACGAATTCCCAAGATTATTCTTCCACACAGAACAAAATGAAAGCCTACCGCTATGATCAACACATTCGAGCCATGGGACTTTTAGAGTGCCAACAAGATCGTCGCTGTTCGCCGTGTCATGGTCCAAAACTTCGAAAGTCATTGGTCTTATTTCCTATACAGCAAATTCATTGAAAATTTAACGGCAATCATCAATTTCTTTACGTTTCTTGGCATCGATATAGGAATTGCCTTTCTGAACTTCCAGACAGGATTTTTGTTGTTTTTCAAGATAGGGGTATTAAATGATGTCTTTGGTGGAATGCTAATCCTGCAGAAAGGGTCAATTGAACTTCCTTGAAGTCCAGTATCCATTCGGGGGAGGCCTTTGCAATGAATCACACCAACATGCAGTGTGCCAGTGACTAAAACGCCTTCAACTTTCAGAATTTCCTCAAGGTTAACTTTAAGTTCTGGCTCTTTTCCATCATCAACATCACCCTCCTTAACGAACTTGGCCTGAACATAGACTTTTCCCCATCCAAGGTCAGGTTCATCGGGTGCAAAGTTAGTTTTTTCAGGAGGAATAACTGCTATTTCCTCATTAATTGCCCATGTCCCTGCGTTTTCTACGCATTGCTTCCAGGGAATTTGAATATAGCCTTGAAGATCGTTCGCATCGAAAATAGAGTCATGATCCCAAATTTCAACTTTAATTGGTTTCAATTCCTATATTTAAAAAAACAAACAATGAAATTAATAGTTTTTTTCGCTTCGTGTTACGCTTCTGGGAATGTTGAGCGAGACTTCTTGTTTGAAATTCCATATCGGATTGAGGGTTTTTTCTTTATAATCGGATTTTACGGTCTTTTTGTTAGGAAGGTAGACCGTAACAAATGGATCAGCTTTCCCAGTGGCACCATCATCTGCACGAACAAGCCCTCTTGCGTGAATGATGTTTAAATAAAGTTTTCCAATGATAAGCTGTTTCTTGAGCTCTGCCTCTTGTTTTATATATTCCTCTATATTCTGTTTCACAGGAGGCTTTACACCGTCGTCTTGCATTCCTTGTTTCAAAAATTTGACTTGGAGATAAATCTGACCGAACGATTCAATATTCTGTTTCCGTTTGACATCTTCAGGACCATTGAGTTCAAACGCATCGTTGATTGCCCATTCACCTGCTCCCTCTTCTGCACAACTCTTCCAGTCTAAATCTATGAATCCAAGCAATACATTTTTTTGAAGAGTGTTATGATCATAAACCTCGACTCGCAACGGTGCATAAGCCTAATAAATTTCAATTGTTATAACCTATAATGCTTCACGGCAATTTTTTCTTACCGCTTGAGGCAGTTTTATTTGCATAGTGCCTGAGTAATTCCATTTTGGGTTCAATGTATTTTTGATATAAGGAACCGAGAGAGTCTTTTGGTCAGGAAAAGTGATTTTCACCAACGGATCTGAAAGCCCACCAAACAGCCCTGAGTCAGCCTTCCTGAGTCCCACTGCGTGAACTACATTGATAAGCATGGTTCCAGTGATTGTTGCCTCCTCAGCCATCTTTTTCAGGTCTTGCTTTGCTTCTGGGAGCTTTCCATCGTCGATCATGCCCTCGCTGAGGAATTTAGCCTGAACGTAGATTTCGCCAAGGCTTTTTAGCCGATGCTGCCTCTTAATGTCGTCTCCTTCCAATGGGATAATATCATTGACCGCCCAAGTTCCTAAATTCAACGAAATTAATTCAATCCAATTGCTTAATTAGCAATATCAAAACCTGGTGCATCGAGAGCTTTGACCCAGTCTACATAGCAGTATCCAAGGAGATCGTCGCTTCCCCAATCAGAGTCTTTGACTTCAATAAAAAGCTTCTTTGTTACTGCTTCCTATAAATATCACGAAAATTCCGCCGTTAGGTTAAAAATGTGACAAAAGAATTTAGAATTACCTCCATTTTCATGTTCAGCTTACGTTCCACTCTTTGGTTCCAAATAGGAGTCAACGTTTTGTTAATTTTCTCACCTGACACCACATTTCCATCTGGGAACTGCACAGTGAAATATGGATCTGAAGTAGTTCCATCAGCAGGTCGCAGATCTTTACCATGAACAACTCTCACTACCAAGGTTCCTTTACAAAGTTTCGTATCCTTCGCGTTAAGCACCTCTCCAACGTCCTTATCAATCGGCTGCGTGTTAGGATCAAATGTTCCTTTAGGCACATAGTAAACTTGAACGTAGATGTCTCCGAAATAGTTTTGGTTCTGATATTTCTTGGGATCAGGGTTTTCCAGAGGGATATAATCATCGATCACCCACTGGCATGGTCTTTTACGAGCTGCAGACCAATCAAGGTTGAGCGTACCTAGCAGGTCATTTCTGACCATGTCCCAGTCATAGACCTTGATTTCGAGAGGTGGAAGGAAGCTTTCCTTATAAAATTTGACAGGGAATTCAAAGCTACTCTTCCAGTTCGGATTGAGGGTTGAAGAGATTTTTGACGTTTCTCTCTCAACGACTTCGACTCCTGCGAATCTCAATTTTGCCAGCGGATCCGAGCTATTTTTGGAGAAAATATTAGTGTCAGCAGCGAGAAGCTTCTTCGCTCTGACGATATTCACCTTGAGTATACCCTCCTCGAAGTTTTCGGGTTGCGTGCCTTTCTTCACTTCAGCTTGCATCTGCTTGTATTTATCTCGAGGAATCCAACGTGTCTTGGCATAAATTTTGCAGATATCTTCGTCTTGGTTCTTGTTCATCGGATTATTGAAATTAGGGTAGGCCTTGATTGCATTGTATTGGTTAGGGAACTGGAGACATTCACTCCAATCCAGTAGCACGGTGCCGAGTTCGATCTTTTTGCCAAACATCCCAGACTCTTGGTAGTAAAGAGTACATTCAATGTTATTTAGCTGAGCTTTGGGATTTAATTTTTTCATATCGATAACGTGCTGTTTATTCCAGAAAGGCTGACCATCTTGGAATTTTGCTTCGAATGTTTCTTGTGACTTATTCGGAAGAGCGAGCTTGCAGCTGATTCGCTCTTTATACCCAACGTTGAGCGCAGCCATCAGCAAAACTTCAAGGTAACCGTCAAAAGTGCCAGGGCATTCGAAAGTTTTTGGGATTGCTTTTGGCTCTGTCTTTTGAGACCTGAAAGCACCTAATTTAGCATAAAAATTAAGTTTTTCTCGAAGGGAGTAAGAGCTACTTGAAGTTGCCGGAATCCATTTGCATTGAATATGGATAGTGCCGCCGATAGGGTTCTGAGTTTGAGGGAAAGAGGTTGATTCAATTGGGAATTCTTTATTGACAAGCCATTGCTCGTCAACACTCAGACAATGCTTCCAAGGAACGACGACTTCGCCTATTAAAGGGTTTGCAATCGGTATTATTTAAGAGAGAAAATCTCATTAAAATTTACCCATAAAAGTATCTTCATTCTCGATGTCAAGATGAGTAAAGATCTGACAGGTGACATTGTCGTGAACATTTTCCTTTTTTTCAATAAATTTTCCATCAGCCAATCAAGAATTTCAAAAAATATCTACCAGAAGAACGTCGAGCAGAGGGAATTTAAACGCGAGATTCCATTGCTCAACTCCATCAGATGGACCCTGATATGGTACCGTCTTTGTTACCTTCGGAAGGGTCGCTCCAGGCAGCTTGATCTTAAGGAACAGTTCGTTATTTGTTTTCGGGATTTTCAGTCCTTTTGCGTTAGGAATCTGCAGTTTGAGCTCTCCATTGATCAAACGGTAAGACCCATTCATTTCAGTGTCTTCAATCAGAGGTTTTATGAACATGCTCCCCAAAAGCGCGTTACTAACTTTTACACGGCCAACTTTTTCGATATCGTCACCGTTGGCTCCGCCTCTTTTATTTTCGCCTTCTTTCTTAGTTTCTTTTTCTGTCTTATTATCAGAAACTGGAGCAATTGTAAGCAACCTGCTTTTGAGTTCTGTTAAATCGATCGTCCCACTACGATTCTCATCAAGGACAATAAACAGCGCGTTGCAATCCTTTGCGCTCAGTTTCACATCAATGCTATCCAAGCCTTTTTTGAATTCCGCCTTAGAAAGTTCTCCGCTGTTATCTGCATCCATGAATTTGAACGCTTGATCAATCTCCCAATTGTTTTTCTTGAAAGCGGTAAGCAGTCTCTTGAATAGGCCCTCTTCCCACATATTTCTGAGTTTAGGTCTTTCACGTAGCACGTTCGCGAACTCGTCAATACCAACAGTCACTTTTCCTTCAAAAAAGCCAGCAACTCTCAGAAGGGAATTAATATCTTGAGGAGACAGCTTCAATTTCTCAAAGCACTTGATGAATTCGGTTCGATTGAGTCTTCCATCACCATCTGAATCTGCCTGTCTCAATCGAATCTCAATGCCAGGAGGATTGCCATCGAGCGCTTTGCACATTCTCAATATGGCCTGATCGTCAAGGAAATTCTGATCGACATCATCAGCGCTTCCACCTTGACGAACAAAGCCGTTGTCTTCGAGCGTTTTGATGAAAACTCGTCCTGCGCGGTACCTCATTGCTCTGTCTTTTTCCTTTTGTATTGCGAGTTGGCCTTCAAGATCCGCAATCTTTTGAAGAGCTTCTTCAAGTTCTGGACTAGTTCCTTGCGGTATCTCAGATTTCAGGAGCTCGATTTCGAGGTTCTTTTCTTCGAGCTCTCTCTGGAGGGGTCTCAAGCTTTTGAGTTCTTGGTTCAAAGCTGCGATTTCGTCGGTTTTCTTTTTAAGTTGGGATGCAAAATCAGCTCTTTCCTTTTCAAAGCCAGCGCCTCTAGACACTTGGTCTTTCAGAGTTGCGATTTGCTTGTTCTGATTTTCAATATGAGCTTTCAACGTTTCAAGATCGGCTTTTGCCTCTTCAAGTTGCTTTTTTGAGATTTCAACCAAGGTTTCGTATTTTCTGACCTCATCCTCTCTCATCTTTCCAAACTCAGCGACGTCTGCGTTCAAATTCTTATCAACATCAGCTTCGAAGTTCCAGTACTCGCCATAGAAGTTATCTATCAGTGGCTTCTCTGTAGTTGATTCCGGGAACTCTTTCTCGTAAGGGAATAGAACGTTGAATATTCTCAATGTGGCCTCAGTCGCAGTTAATGAGGCAATTTTTGTATGGAAGTCTTCGAGCTTATTAATGTCTTCAAGCCAAGACCCTGTAAACATATACGGTCGTTTAATATGCTGATAAGATTGGACTCCGTGATCTTGGATTTTCCTCATAATATCGAATAATTTATCCCTGATGAAGTTTGGAATGATCATCTTTTCCCGATTTTTAGAGAGCGCCACCTTAATAGGGCTCACATCATCCTCAGGTTTCTTTCGAAGGTCTCCAGGTTGACTGTAGGAACAGGCTGGCCTCTGATAGCGGTGTCCATGAAATCGATATCAGACTGCTTCACATTATATGGCGAGGCGCTGTAAACGATAATAAGCTCGCGGATTCTGTCGTTTACAGCGAGATCAAGCGGCAGTTTGTTATTAGTATGCTCTCTAATTCCAATCTTCGCGCCTTTTTGCAGGAGGATGGGAATCGCTCGAGATCGAGCTCCTTCGGCAGCATGGTGGAGCGGAGTTTTCCCATCCTCGTCCTGTAAGTTCGGATCTGCCTCGTTCTCAAGGAGAGTTCGCATTATATCGACTTGTTTCTGGGAAGAATTCCAAACTGCGTAATGCAGCGGCGATCTGCCAACGTTATCCACGAGGTTCACGATTTCCGGCTTTGTAGCTATCAGCGCAGTGATAGCTTTCACTGAGTTTCCACAAGCAGCGAAATGAAGCGCGGTTCGTCCAGAGCTGTCTCGCGCGAGTATATCGGCACCAGATTTTAGTAATATTTCTGTTAATGTCTCGTGACTGTTAAGACAAGCATAGTGCAGAGGAGTTTTCAGGGTTCGATCTCGGCAGTTCACATTGAATCGCTTCTGAATAAGCACCTCAGATAATGCGATATGTCCTTCTTTGACGGCAATATGAAGACCGGTTTTCATGGTCGAATCGACCGCATCTATTGCACTATCATCGCTTTTGCGGAGGTATTCTAAAACCTTGTCGACGTCTCCACGAGCACAGGACGCGAAGAGTGCATTATGAACACCATCGGATTTCCTGGTCATCCATTTGATGTCGAAGTTGGCTTTGGTTAATCGGTCGATGACTTTGACTTGCATCTTGGGATTCCAAACTGAGCCTGTTGCTTTTTTGAATCTGTCGGCGAAATCTGGGGTAATGAGGGTGACTGCAAGTTCTTCGAGGGTCAGTTTATCGAAGCCTTTGCCGACGAACTTGGTGATGACATGATTTACGTTTTTTGTCTGGACTTCATCTGCAGTTTCGTTCTCGAAACTTCTTCCTGCGTTTTGGTTCGGTGATTTCATTTTTTTAAAGTGTTGCCTATCTTTCTGTTCTAACACTTTTATTCCTAAAATGAATAAATTTTGAAATTGATTATTTAATACAACGTTTTCAATGAAAAGTTATTTTTTCAAATCTTCGTGCGTCAAAACATCTCGAAAAACCATTAATATATATATTATGAATCAGAAAGATGTTGTAGAAGCGGTGGCTGTCTGACCTTTTCTGTAGTAAAGTGAGTTTTCTAAAGTAGAGCGCGTAGATTGTTGAGGAATTTGAAATATAGATAACATTTAAATTGAAAACCCTAAAAAAATTTGCATTTGGTTTAATTCATCGAAATTAGTGCGCAGTAGCTTCGAACTGGCGCTGTGAATAGAATAGATATGCCAGTACGAAGGAAATGTAAAGTTCATTCAAATTCTATCTCGTCGAGATTGCTGGATTCTTTCGAATTTTGTAATATGTTATATCATGAGATGGGAAATGAGCAGATTTTCTGAAGAGTTTCACAAAAGAGGAAATTCAAAAAAAGATGGAGGAAATGTTCGTTTTAGTTTAAAATTTAGGAGTTAGTTGAAAATCCTTGAGAGACTAATAACCTAAAAATACTTACATAATATAAGGAAAAGTTTTTGTATTGTGAGAGATAGTTGATTTCTTCTCGTTCAATGCATAATTTATGGATCTCTGTCGCATCATTGAGTCTGATTCAAAAAAAAAACAATGATATACGATTTACTGTTAGCAATTTCAGAGATTCTATCGAGCGCATTTTGGCAAAGGAATGCATAGGAATATATTTGAGAAGTTTAGACAGAGAGACTTTACCTTAAGAAAACAAGAGAAAATGAACAGGTAAGTTCCAAAATTGAGCACATACTACGTTGAAACTTTTTGTTATTCGTAGTTCTAATGAGATGATTCTGCTTGAGAAGAATTTTTCTATCATTTCTTACAAAAATTCCTTCTAATTCAATTTGAATCTTCAATCAGCCTTTAGCACAGTTTTTACCAGCTATTTCTCGGTATTTCGAAAGGTAGATAGATGATATTTAAAGAAATTTAAATGTCAAAAACCACAGAGTCTGTCATCTTAAGGGCTGCCAAGGCCATTCTAAACTCTAAACGTAAGATTGATGCAAAGTATTCCATTTCTAACAGAGTTTTATACACACAGAGATGTTGATTACATCAGGAGCAGGTCATCTTCTTAACTTTAGAGATGTAAATATTAACCACGCTCCTTTTAGGCATGGGAGTAGATTCAGGTCTGCCTGATTACAGAGGAGATGATGTATCACAACTCTAGATTGCAGAGATGCAAACTAACATTAAATAAAGGGCTTTTGGAAAAATTACAAGGCGTTCCAAGGAAAATTTTCTTTCGTTGAGTGCGCAAATCCAAGATTTCAAGAAGAGTAAAGAGAGCTCCTAATGGAATAGGAGTTGCTAATCGTTTACTATAGGCATCCGTTGAATTTTTGGGGATTCTATGGGCATAGGCTGCATCTTTATCGGGATACTACTCCACATCGAGGGTTTAATATCCTGCTCAAATGGGCAAAAACAGTTCCTAAGGATTTCTTTGTCGTTACGAGCAATGTTGATGGTCATTTTCAAAAAGCAGGTGTCTTATTCGATCTTGAATATCAACTGAAATATACGCGTTCGCAGGCTTTCCGGAAGAAAAAATTTATGAGATTCACGGATCTTTACACTATACTCAATGCAATGTTTGTCATAGAATCGAGTCTGCAGATTGTATCTTTTTCAACCTTTGAAATTCAATCGCAATGACAATAAAGCTCAAAATGTGAAAGTTGACCTGAAAACATTTGAGGCCGAACCACCGCTGCCAGTTTGTGGCTGTGGAAAGAGTAAAATAATTGAAATCTTGATTAAGTGTGCTAATTCCCTACGTTTTACAGAATCCCCTGTGCGGCCAAATGTACTAATGTTTAATGACAGAGACTGGAATTCAGATCGTTCTGACGAGCAGCGTTCGCGGTTTTCTCAATTTGTGAAGAGACTTGAGTATTTTATTTGTTCTGAAAACTACTAGAAGATAACTTTGAATCGAATAGCTCGAAAGAAAAACTTACAATTATAGAGCTTGGGGCTGGAGAGTCTGTCGCTACGATTAGAAGAGCGAGTGAGTCGTATTGGCTAGGATATTCAGGGTAAAATGATCTTTCATTAGAGAATAATCGAGTTTCGTAGATCTACTTTGATAAGGATTAATCTAAAAGACCATGAGCTGTTCTATCGACCAGGCGACGGAGAATATTTGTCAATACCTATGGGCTGCCTAGACGCGCTAACCTCTATAGAAGAGGCTATGAACAAAATTGCACAACCCTCAAGTTAAGTTTCTAATTCTCTTTGAAGAGCTCTCTGAAATGATATTACTGCGTTTTTTTCGTTTTTTTTTATCTAAAGATCCTTTTTATATGATGTTAAATGAATGATCACAATCCTGAAAGCAAGCTTAACTACAAAAAAACTGTTGAAAAATTATCAAGCCAAGTCATTTGAATTTCGCAAAATCCAAACCGTTATTTCTGAATGCTCCATAAGTTAGAACACGAGATGTAGTTGGAAAACTTACATTAATATCCCAACAAAGAAATATCTCGGTGTATTTTCTTATTTAATCCTATATAGTGAGAGATACACACATAATTTCGAGTATTAATTTGATATCCAGAGTAATGAATTTATTGCATTAAACAATAAAAATTAACTTTCGGAAAGAGTAGCCAGCAAAAGATGTCGGATTCTGAAGAGATAGGTACAAAAAATAGCACTTCTATATGCTCATATGATTTCGGTTTTGTGTGACTTAGAGAGATCGGAAGAAGAGGAAGAAGAAGAGGAAGAGGGAACTGAAGAAGAGGAAGAGGAAGAAGGAAGTGAAGAAGAGGAAGAAAGCGAAGAAGAAGACACGAAGAAAAAGAAAGGAAAAGAAAACGATGTGGATGAATTCTTATCTGTACTCACAAATTTATTCTGACACTGAGACAACCTGAATCATATCCATAGAAAGCAAAACCGCCTGAAGAAACTCCAAAGATGATCGTTTCATCTGTTAGCCAAGAATTAGATAGCTTATCCCTTCGGCTATCTTCAGTCTTCCCATCATTCGAAACACGAAAGGAGATAGGGGTCAATGCGTCAGAATACACTAATCAGCCCTACGGCAGTTATTATCGCTCAATAGATTTTTCACAGCAAGCAAGCGGAAGATTCCCTTATGAACCTCAAGAGAAAATAATGTATCCGAGACCATGGACAGAAAACAAAGGGATCCAATTCGACGATTTGCCAGGAGGATTCTCTTCGACACGACACAGCCAGGAAGCCCGTAGAGCAGTGCAAGAATATAAAACTCGAAAAATGCTGGAAGAGAGCGCGCGAATGACAGGAAGCAATTACTATCAAGAGCCAATATTTGATAAGCCGGCCCAAAAATATGCGGGGAGTCCGCTGACTTCTTCAAAGGTGTATGGAGATCAAAAGCTAAGACAGTCGAATGCTGGAACTGGCTATAAGAGTCAAAATTATAGTAAATATGAGGACAATTACAATACTGGTTACGCTCCACAAGATCAAGAAGGATTGAGACAGAGTAGAAGTATCAAAGATTTGTATAAGTATAAACCAAGACAATGTAAATAAAATTCAAAAAGTTTTTTGCGAATTAATTTTGAACGTTTCAGATTTTAACGAGTATGATGCCAATCCAGTTGATAGATACAATATCCCATCAAAAAGGTATGCGTGAGAGGGTCGAGTCTTGAATGTGCAAATCCAACCGTTTTCCGAGTATTGACGATAACCATGAATCTTTCAAGCGAAATCAGCTAAAAAAAGAGTTCAATTCAGATATTATTGTTGTAAAGTCCTGAAAAACTAATTACATATTGGTATTATGGTTCATTTTTGTTACTCCTCTCGCACTTGGATTAATTCTCTCTTAACAACAAAAAATTTCTATTTACTAAAGAGCAACGCAATTGATAATTCAATTGTTAGTTTCATCACTGCGAAATAAAGCTTATAACTTCTCGAGATATAGTCAATCATTAGTAGAGTTTAAGACACAACGACTTCTTTTCACTGATTTTGAAATGTTACTATAATTTCCATTGATCTGACAGCTACGCAGTATGGTTTGGCTGGTAAAATGTAAGTCCATTCGAATATATGCTGGATATATCAAATAACAGACTGTTTCTCGCTATTTATCTTATTAGTCTCATTACTGGTTCCTTTAAACAAAAGCTTCATGACTCAAAACGACACAAAGTATTGCTAAAGTTGTTGTTTTGAATCTGAGCAAAGTAAATATACAATATATAGGTTCTCAGAGCCGATGCGGACTTCTCAACGAGCCGGAAGAGATTAAAATAATGAGGTGTTATTCCCTTGAGGAACAGCTTCTGCTAGGAGGGAGGTTTTATCAAAGGCCATTACTTCCAGTCGATATATGTAAGATTTTTACGATTTAATGATGAAGATCAAACTTTCGATAACACAAGAGCGTGAGGCATATTGAAAAATGTCGGTAGCTTCATTTTGATGGTCAACTTATGTTGCTATCATCAGAGATTGAGTTAATACAATTCTATCGTATTAATTAAGGAGCCTGATGTTGCTCAGCAAAAAAATCATTTTGAACACTCTCTGAAATTATTCGAAATTATTCTCGAAGATCTGTATGAAAAAATATTAAAAGTTACAGCATGGACCTGCGTTGATCAGAAATGCGATGTTTGTTTAGGGTGTTTCCTTTCCATAATCTAACATCTTGGTAAAGATTTCATCATTTCCGGTGCTTTTCTACTTGGTGGGGCATCATTATAACGTATCGCTCTCTCAAATATGCTCGTATGCAGAATTATCTCTTTACCAAAATTTTTCAGATTCTTACATGAGGCATTGTTGCAAACTATACCCATTCCTAGCAAATCTCTCCATGTTCTAAAGAACCAAGCGATACTCAGTTTTGAGCTGAAATAACGGATATTCAAAAGAGAAGAATATATTGTTAGCTCGTCTCAACACAAAAGGCGAATTGAAATTCGTGCCTATATGAGCAAGAAATCATTCTCAGGAGTTAATATTGAATGGGCTTTCTGTTAGCTAGATCTGTTCTCTGGTGAAACAACAGACATGTCAGCAAATAAAGAAAGCATTAATTTCTACAAAATACCGCATTTATAAATCAACCACAGTAGTCAATTTAGAAATTTAATTTGAAATAACGGGACCTACATTTCAATCAGAGTGCACTACAACTTAACAATAAAATAGCCCTTTTTCTAATCTCTCGCCTCAAAAGCTATGAAATAAGCTTCAATTCTGAAGTACTACGAAGATAATGAGGAGGACAATGATTTCCATAAATAGACATAAGGTCCTCAAAATAAGAAGCTCTGTCGATAGCTCGACGTACGTCTCTCTTGCAAACACATACAGCGCCCAACTCTGGTTATGAGATCAAGCAAACCGTCAGGCACCTAGATCAATACAGTTCCTGCGTCCAATCTTTGCAAAGAACTTGGAAATTCATTAGGGTAGCATTTCTTTTGTAATGAATTATATTACAGATGATTGGCTAAAGAGAACATTGGAATTTAACTAACTGACTTTTCAGCGAGAGAACATTAGTTTTTGCGTTTCTTATGATTAGAAGCGTTCTCATAAATTCCATAAAAAGAAAAGCCAATTTTTTGCAACGTAATTTTGTTAATTTATTAAGTCAGAAAAACCCTATTAATTTTTTTATCTTCTTAAATAAAAGAAAATACTCATCGAATTCTTCTGCATCTTTTGATCAGAATAAAACATCCACGAATTTGAACTTCTCTTAATGAAACGATACTAAGAAAAGAATCTATCACGGCTACGATTTCGTTTGCACTCCGGCTTTCTATTTTGACGAGCTTTATTTAGAGCCTAATAAATTTTAAACAGCTGAAATCTAAAAAATCAATTTTCTATGTGCTTGTATCCAAAAAGATGCTTGGATTAAAGTTGACGTAATTCGATTTATTAGTGATTAGAAGTTCGATAGTTAATTTCGGCAAAACACAATTAATTAGTTTAGCAAAGTAACAACTCATGAACAGAACAGATTTGCCTTCCATAGTCATTGGAGACAATACCAACACACCCAAGTAAATCGCACCGTCCTGCTTCAACTGAATCTGATTCCCCTAGTTTTGCTTTCACTCTCAAGCTTGATGATAAACATTCAAAAAAGCAGTTTTCTACAACAGGCATCAACATCGACTCTATTGACAGCATCCCGCAAGTAGGAGGCGCAAATGTAAATTCTTAAGCAGTGAGCAGGCCTAAATCTTTGCCGTTTCCAACAGAAAGGGTCTCTGGTTATTGCACTCGAAGATATGCTGGTTTATGAAAAGAAACACAGCAGCGCTGGGAAGGTACTTGTCGTTGAATACTGTTTATCTTAACAATCCACACAACTAGACTGGCAACGAGCAGGAATATAATTTTGTCCCGCATTACGATCTAACTCTATTTTTACTGACGCTTGCACCTTTATATCGCATATGTCTTGTCTCCACTCTCGATATGAAAGTAACGAGCTGAAGTTATTGCAAAATTTATCTTTCAAACAGATAATCGATGATATTCTCATACAAGAAAATATTTATTCGCTGATCGAAGGCTATTTATGCTCATTTCAGAAAGAGGAAGAAGATACTAGTGTAGTTGCGGCTTATGTGACAGTTAACAGTCAATTTACGGAAAAAGATTTCAAAAATGCAATTTATGTGAACGTAATTCTACTTTAATAACCAATTGAAAATAACACCGGCCACGAACTAGGTTCCAGATTGGCTCTTTTCAAATCACTTGAGCCGATTTTTAGGAGTTAAGCCTCCAAACCGAGAGGTGAACGACCAGCGGCTGCAGAATTTGATGGCATTTCTTATTCATTTTTATACTGTAAACAGAATTACTGAATTTCGGCAATTCATGCTCATTAATTTGGATTAGAACCCCAATGAAGCACCTTCCGTAAATACGGCCTATGAAATATTTCAGAAACGATACTCTGGGTTGCTCTATAAAAATAATTCAAGAAGAAGAGAAATAATGGCTGGATTTCAAGAGGGAGACATCCATCCACAAGATTGTGATGACACAAAGCTTTACTTTCGTTATAAAACCACAGGATTCTCACTGGCTGTGTTAAAAAATCGCATTATTTCTTCTCACTTGGAACATGCAACTGACTGTTATGATGACGGAAACAAATCTTTTCTTACTTCAACTTGTTTTAGTCGCCAGATGCCTATACCATCAATTGCATCTTTCACAGGAAAAAGATCTAAAAGCACAAACTCTTTTCTAGCTGATAAGCCAATCAAATAAGGAGCCCAAAATGGAATTTTTTTGTTGGAGATTAATTTCTCCTTATGAATATTGCTTTGACCATATTTTTCTGCTATTTATTATTTCTCGGACAGGAGAGGAATTCGAATGTGCGAAAGTGACTAAGGTATATCACTGGATCGTTTTTTGATCCATTTTTCTTTATGTGTTAATGTTTCAAATTTTTTAAGCCTTTTTGAGTTAATTTCTCAAATTTATGTGTGTATTCTGTCCAAAGAAATACCTTCATTGGGTGTACCAAATTTTTCAACCTCTTCACAAAATGCTCTGATTTGCAGAAAAGATGAACGACTATAATAATGATAATTTAGCATAAGCTGTTTGTTATTAAAACATAAAATCTGCTTATTACCACTACAAATTTATACCGTACCTCCTGTTGCATGTGAAGAGCAACATCTGTGAGTATAAAGCATATGAAAAGTTACGAGTCGTCAATGTGTATTAAAGCTCTGACGGTGAAAGTGCCAGAGCTCACTATCAAGATATCTCATTTCGATGGGAGAAAAAAAAAGAAACATGATGACCGACAATATCAAACGTTTATTTAGAATTTCATTCATTACGTGTCTATCTGACATAATTTCAAAAGGTCCTTTTACAAAAAAATAATTTAGACATTCCAAGATATCAAATTAACATTTCGAATAATTAAGGAGAATGCACCTCATTAAGTTTTTTCAACCCCAGTTTTGAATGAGTTTTTACTATACGAGGCTTTTCCTTTGCCTTGACTTCTTTCTCAACTGCTTTTTCACTGCCTTCATGCCCTGGAAGCTTTTTATTTTCCTTCCCCTCTCTCAATTTCGCCCGAATCGCTCCCATTAGCAAGTACCAATTAGATATCTTACGCTCGAAACACAACTGCACGGTTCTCACTTTGCGCTCTTTGTACATCGCTTCAGCTGTGTCTTTCGTATCGATTTCTGCCAAACATCCGAACAACGAGCCCCACACCTCAAAATCTTTCTGTGCAAACAATTCTTCTTGCTGAGGTATCACTGGGAACCATTTATTCTGGATATAGATGTTTCTCACTTGCAATAATTTTGGAATGATATCAAAATAATGCAGGTAGATGCTCCTACCGTTCAGATGAATTTTCTCAATGTTGAAGTTCTGCTCTACTTCTTTATCCATTGCCTTGATCTCCAACAGCAACTCCTCCAGCCCAAGCGTTTTAGCTTTCGCTAGCAAGCTCTCTCTAAATTCAGCGAGTTTTTCATGCTCTTTGGCAATAATGCCTCTAGTTTTCTGCATTTGCTCCACGCATTCCTTTCGATATATCAACTCGAAAGGCTTTAGGTTTAAAGTCTTCACGAACAAGCCAGCCTCGGTTGCCGCTACATAAAACGAATCCGCTGTAACGTAACCTATGCCGATATTCCAAGCTTCTCTGAATAACTGCACTTTTTCTAACTCAGAAAGCTGGGGATAGTTACTATCCATGAACTGTTTATATAAATCGAAGTTTAAATACCCTTTATTGTCGTTTGGTTCGCCTAGAATTTGTTTGAAGAGTCTCAATAGCATCAAATACCTGACTTTCCTTTCTGTTTTATAGCACTCAAGCAGCACTCTAAGTACCAACCCAGAGTCAATCATCATATTTTTGCCTCGTTTAGTTGCCCTTTCCTGCAGTTTTAATCTGATTGCGGCAACGTTCTCAGTTTCAAAATGCTTGAGGACATGCTCAACGAATTTGTCGACCTTCTCAAAGAGTAGCAGCGGAGCTGCGACGAAGGTAGAGCCTGAATGATATAGTTGCGGACCGCCAAACAGCATCGAGCGACACATCAAGAAGAAATGAAGTTCATCGATGGAGCATTTCTCTTCGATGAGCTCTCTAAAAGTCATGACGTCCCAGATTTTATTCAACTTCGGGTTTTTTAAATGGACCAAAAAGTCCATTCGTCTCTTCTCAACATCAGCCTGCTCTTCAAAATTTAACGCGCGTACTTGCCGAGTGGTCTTGTCTACAGTGAAGTTAGAGAGCCATGAATATACAAAATCTGAAAATCTGCTGTAATTCCTTGGGTTTGAATGGAGAAGATGCTCATTAAATTTGCAGTCGAATATCGCTCTGATAGTCCCGATCAAGAAAGTGTCAATTTTCTTTTGAGTCTCAGCGAACTGTGGGGTCAGGCTATAGTAAAGGTACTTCTGCTCTAAAAACACAAAGAAGTTTGGCTTAAAAAGCGCAAATTTCTCTATTTTCACGTCAGAGGGGTTCACGGCGAGCTTGTTGGTGTCTTCTTCCTCCACGCTGAACCACTTCTTTGGATTTCCTACATATATCAAGAACTTATGCCCTGAAAGGAAATGCTCAGAAACTGCAGAAATGAGGTTTCTCTCCTTGGAGTAGTCTTCTTCAGTGGCATGGCTTATAGTGCCGACTTGTATCTTATTCAATCGATCTATTTTGACAGAGAGGGCAGAGATTCTCTCCCTAAGATGTAAATTCATCTCCTTCATCCTCTTGTAGCTCACATAGAGACTATCGTAATCTTCTTTTTGCATCTGACCAGTTTCTCGCAGCTCGTCCCTTGTTACAGCCACATTAGCTAGTTTTTCCTCGTAGCTTTCAAGCCGTTTATCTTTCATTGCAATCTCCGCCAAAAGCTCAGCGTTTTGTTTCTTTTGCTGATCCACCTCGAGTTTTAGGTTCCCTATAGTTATTTGGTACTTTGCAAGTTGTATGTCTCGACTCTCAACCATGTTTTCAAGGTTTTCGATCATTTTTCCTGTGGCTGATCTCACGGCTTCAAGTTCTTTGGAGAGTTTCACGACAGGTCCAGTTTCTTCATAAGAAACGATTTTATTATGCAATTGACTGATTTGAGAGTTCAGGACGCTCTTTTCAACTTTCCATTTATTCTCATTAGCTTGAATCTTGGTATTATATTCGTTTATTGCCTTCTTTGCTTTGAGATTTTCCTCTGTCAGAGATGCTTCCAGCTTTTTAAGCGGTTCTAAGGCGTCTAAATCCCGCTGTTTCTTCATCGATTCGTCCTGCAACTTTTTAATAGTTTCTAGCTGGGCTGACAGCGCTTTTTCAGATTTCCTGAACACTTTGAGGACATGCTGCTCGATATCCGTCACTAAAGTGAGAAGCCCGCGGTCAATTTTAAGGACATCAGTGCCGTGGTTATAAATCCTCTCAGTAAGAATATTCAGATGCCTGAAGCACATCGCTACCAGAGATTTGTAGCCATGACTATCATTAAACCCATCTAAAAAAGCCTGTTGCTGATTCAATATCTCCTGGAATTTTTCTGTAAACGCTCTTCTGAAGTCCTCAGTGACTTCATGACGAGACTTTCCCAAGCTGTTTTCAGTTATCCTGTGTGGACTGTCGTTAGAGTGACCAACGAACCCTTGAAGCGTGCTAATTTCCTTAAGATTTTTCTGAGAATGCAATCCAAAGCCACTCTTCGTGAGGGAATTTTGGCGGTCGGTAAGCTGCCTTGGTTTTTGTAAGTTACTCAAATAAAATTCATTATCTTTTGACTTCGCATACAAAAACGAGCCCTGAGAGTTTCTTTTGCTTGTATACTTATCATCTATAGAGCGCTGACTATGAGCTTTAGTGTCTTTTTGGTTTGTAGCATCACTAATCTTTAGCTTAGGAATACGAATATTGCTTGGTGATTCGAGAGTGAATTTCGGCCCCGGAGAACTACTTTCAACAGAGCCATTTTTGGTGAGATAGCCACGCTGACTGAGGGACGATGCTTCTATCATCAAAGAAGGTTCAGAGAACCGACTATAAGGTGACTGCAATGCTTTTGGCGAAATATCAGAACTTAGCGACAGTTTGATGCCTAATTCACTCTGGTAAGACGTATCGTTCATCGATTGGTATTGTTTGCTCGTCTTGCTAAACAAATTAGACTTCTTAGTGACGCCGTAATCGTCAAACATTTTTTTTTCTGACTGCGCTTGAAGAGCTCCTTAATAAAAATTTTTTTGAAAGTTATACTTTAAACCTACTCTTATATTTTAATTTTTTTTTTAATGGGTTCTCATTACACAAAACCTGCATGGAAAAAAATTAGCTTTTGGACCTTTCAGTTCGCAATATGCTACATATGTCCTGCTTAATTTACAATATATAAGTCCTTATCAATTCTGCTATCATTCGAGATGCTAATATGCACTTGATTAGGACTGAACTATCAATGTACTGCAAGCCTGAAACTAACTTCGAAAAAAAACGCTATTTTTCCTCTTTTTCTTCTGCTTCTTTTTTCGGAGACTCCTTTTTCTTGTAATAAGCATAACTCGTGAATTTATTCACAAGTTCATATTCCTCACTTCGGTGTTCCATCATGTCTTTATGTTTGTTGTATAATTTTCTTGTCATATGGAAAGGGTCATCTTCGTCTTCATTCTTCAATTTGAAGTAATCTTTGTTCAAAAAATACTTTTTCATAAAATAATTCTCCATTTCAGCTTGCAGCTCCGGATTCTCCTCCATTTCAGATTTTTGACGTTGCGCTTTTCCAGAAAAAGCACCTGCTCGTCTCTTCCACAATTTAACTATCCCTATAAGCAGATTAAGGTGATGGCTCAGATGAAATGCTTACCATTCTCTTCGTCGTATTTTGCTCGAAGGGCTTCATCAGAAAGAACCTCAAATGCCTCATTGATCTCTCTAAACTTCTCCTATAAAATAAAATGAGTTGATATCTGCGAGTTTAGGTCATACATACCACTTGCCGCGATAGAGGGTTGCCCGTGTCAGGATGGTAGACCTTAGCCAGCTCAAAATAGGCACGTTTGATTTCTTCTAATGGAGCCTCAGTTGATACGTTTAGGACTTTGTAATAACAAGTCTTTCTTTGTGAGGTTGCGAAGTTATATTCGACGTTCTGAAGCAGTGTTTTGATGACTTGTGCCCTATGGGCTGAACTATGGAGGTAGTTTTTGCACAGCTGAAGCATCTGAAATAAAATTAATCAAACTTATTACAGTGAAATTCGATTCAAGTACTCCAAACTGTGTTTGCGCATCACTTGAAAATAGCAACCTTTTAGAAGCCCAAAAAAAAATGGCTCTCTTTGGATTCGATGGAAGTGGAAACCACTGCTCTCTATACAATTAAAGACGGAGAAGAAGTGACTTTCACTGTTCCAACACCGGGTTTCAACGTGGAGACAATTGAAACAAAGGACTCAAACTTAACTATTGGGATGTTGGAGGACAATCGATAATGAAATCCATTGCAAAGTTTTATTGATAAAGAATTTCTCGCCCTGAGGAACACGAAATGAATATTCTCTTTGATGTGTGTTGATGACTATGTTATGTAGTCATTTCTAATGATAAGAGCATTTACAGCATAAAACAACAGCATTATCAATTTCATCCTATCGTACCAGTTAAGTTTTTCGTGTAGCAATTTATTGAAACGCCATACTTTGTTATTTTGCTTTGAGGTACTTTAACTCGTCCATCTTAGACACATTTCACGAAGCTGTCACCTGGCTAGAAGAAGGATAAAGAGGTATTTATGAGAAACAAGATTAGCCAAATTATTGGAGTTTAGATAAGAAAAGAGTTTTGGTAATGAATAATCTTCGAAGAGCAGCCTTGATTTAGTGATTGATATGAAACTCTTTGAAAAATTCATATCATTGAGATATCCAAAGTACAAAGTTATGAGATCGTAAATTTTTGTCATCAAAAACAACAAATTTTTGTCATCAGAAACAACAAATTTTGATAGAGTATCAAAGTATGTTATATAAACACAAGATACTGTAACATAATATTTTTATTCTGAGCATTTGGAGTATGGAGCCGATCAGCAAGAAAGACAAAGTGGATAAGATAGCAGAAATCTTCAAAACAAGAGTGCTTGCTATCCTAGATGATGTAAAGGCGAAAACATATGAGTACATTGACCAAAATCCTGACAAAGAGGCAAATTTGCCAATATCTGAGATTGAAAAGGTTCTTCAAGAGGCTGCAGAGCCGTTCAAGCAAAAGGCTCTTCAACTTCTCTTTGAGAAAAAAGTGTCGAAAAATTTTTTCGCCCCACAGAAGATCGAAAAGAGAGCTTTGTTCTTGGGGTTAGATGCCTGCGGAAAGACGACTGCTCTTTATGTATTGAAGCTCGATCAAATAGTAAACACTTGGCCAACGATTGGCTTCAATCTTGAAACAATTGAGACAAAGAGGACCAATCTTACTGCTTGGGATGTTGGAGGACAACCCAAGAGCCAACTCTTATGGCGCCATTATTTCCCAGGCACTCACGTAGTCTTCTATTTCGTAGATGGTAGTGATTACCCAAAAAT